>Ga0207433_10013599_pt1 | contig 11933 bp, 10 predicted proteins | sample YelNatPaOPGAMG01_FD_187559 | JGI IMG/M metagenome (GOLD analysis project Ga0207433, IMG submission 187559) | Hot spring thermophilic microbial communities from Obsidian Pool, Yellowstone National Park, USA - OP-RAMG-01 (SPAdes) (version 3) | ecosystem: Environmental > Aquatic > Thermal springs...
GTGACGCTGGACGCGCCGCCGATGAACGAGCTGGTGACCGCGGCGCGCGGGGTACTGGTGACGGCCACGGCGATCGGCCGGCAGGATCTCGCCACCTGCTATGGCTGGGACGATGACGCGATGCGTGACGCCATCGAGCGCTGCATCGCCATGGGCGTGGACGAGGCCGAAGCACTTGGACAGGCCGCACGCCGCTGGTTCGAAGCCAACCGCGCGGCCTTTCCAGCCCGTCTGGGCGAAGCGCTGCAAGACCTTGCCTGAGCCCGCGGACGGCGCTCAGCCGCCCGGGACGGCGTCCGCGAATTCAGCGAGATGTCCGTCGATGCCGCGTTCGCAGCGCACGATGCGCTGCTCCACCGTGGCGCGGAACAGTTGGTTGTTGGGCAGGCTCATGTCGTCCACGTCGGGCTGCGCACGCGAGGCGTGTTCAAGGTGCACCGCCAGCGCCGCCCACTTCAGCTGGCGCCGGCGCAGACCGGCGTTTTCCAGCCGCGCGGCCAGTTCGCGATCCTCCGCGCCATAGCCTTCCATGCGTTCGTCGAAACCGTTGACGCGCAACAGGTCGTCGCGCCAGAAGCTCATGTTGCAGCTCATCACCCGGCCACCGCGCCGCTGGCGCGCCTTCCGCCGCGCCAGCGCGAGCGCATGGAAGGCGTAGTGGCGGCGCGTGCCGTCGAAGGCGCGGAAGTCGGCCGACGACCAGGGCGCGAACACCGGGCGACCGCCCGCCAGCAGCCGCGCGGTCTCCGCCGTGGTGGCCTTGATCCGGCCGCCCTGCAGGAAGAAGCCCCGCTCGGCCAGCGCCAGATGGTCGGCGACGAAGGCCGGATGCAACAGCATGTCGCCGTCGATCAGCAGGATGTAGTCGCCACGGCTGGCGGCGATGCCGCGGTTGCGGCAACGCGCGGCACGGAAGCCCAGATCGTCCTGCCAGACATGGCGCAAGGGACGCGGAAAGTGCTGTGCCCATCGTTCGACCACGACGCGCGTCGACTCGCCCGAGCCGTCGTCGGCCACGATCACTTCGTCCGGCAGGCGTGTCTGCGCGGCCACACTGGCCAGGACCCGGTCCAGCGCCTCGGGCCAGTTGTAGGTGATGACGATCAGGCTGACATTCATGTCTTGCCCCCGTGTCGCCGACCCGCACGCAGGCCGCGCGCCAGGATCGCCAGCGCGCGCTCGACGCGCTTCCACCACGGCGACGTGCCGCGCATGGCGATGTCCGCATACAGGCAGGCGTCGTCCCAGGTGGGCCGCGCGCGCGACTTGAACTCGGCCTTGGCCAGGTCCAGCGCATAGGCATCCAGCTGCATGCGCTGCGCATAGTGGTTGATCAGGCAGCGCGAGCGGAACTGCGCGGCGAACTCGCGCATGCGTGCCTGCTCGTGCCACCAGCCGTTGCGGCCGTGGATGCGGTAGTCGACGTTGCCGGTGGGCAGGAAGTACTTCCTCGCGCCGAGGACGCTGGCGCCGAACACCAGGCAGTTGTCGGCCGAGATGCGCCAGTTCGCGACGAACTCCTGCGGCAGGTCGAGCACGCGGGCGGCCAGCTTCCGCCGCAACGCCAGCGCCGAGGTCGGCGCACCGAACCAGCGCGCGCGCACCCAGGTGCCGAGCACGGTGTAGCCAAGGTCCGTGGCTTCCTTCGCGTAACCCTGGGCGCCCGACTCGTTGCCGACCAGGCGCACGTCGGAGAACACGAAATCGATGTCCGGCCGCGCCTCGAACAGCTCGCCGACCTGGCGCAGGTAGTCGGCTCCCCAGCGGTCGTCGGCGTCGAGGAAGCACACCAGGTCGCCACCGGCTGCGGCCAGGCCGCGCTGGAAGGCGGCGAGCTGGCCACCGTTCTCGCCGCAGATCAGCCTCACCCGTGCATCGCGACCGTAGCGCTGGCGCAGGTCGTCCGGCGAACCGTCGGTGGAACCGTCGTCCACCACGATCACTTCCAGCGGCGCCCGCGTCTGCGCCAGCGCGCTGTCCACTGCCTCGGCGACGAATTCGCGGTAGTTGTAGTTGGTGACGACGACGGAGAAGGCGAGCGGCGCGGCCACGTCAGGCCTCCAGCAGGTGCCGGAAGTAGGCGATGGTCTCGCGCAGGCCGTCGTCGATGCCCACGACCGGCTGCCAGCCCAGCTTGTCCTTCGCCAGCGCGATGTCGGGCTGGCGCTGGCGCGGATCGTCGGCGGGCAGCGGGCGGAACACCAGCTTGGACCGGCCGCCCACCAGCGCCAGTACCTTCTCGGCCAGCTGCAGCATGGTGTGCTCGACCGGGTTGCCGATGTTCACCGGGCCAGCGAAACCGCGCTCCGAATCCATCATCCGCACCATCGCCTCGATCAGGTCGTCGACGTAGCAGAAGCTGCGCGTCTGGCTGCCGTCGCCGTAGATGGTGATGTCCTCGCCCTTCAGCGCCTGCACGATGAAGTTGCTCACCACGCGGCCGTCGTTGGGGTGCATGCGCGGGCCGTAGGTGTTGAAGATACGCACCACCTTGATGTCCAGGTCGTGCTGGCGCCGGTAGTCGAAGAACAGCGTCTCGGCGCAGCGCTTGCCCTCGTCGTAGCAGGAGCGCAGGCCGACCGGATTCACCCGGCCCCAGTAGTCCTCGGTTTGCGGGTGCACTTCCGGGTCGCCGTACACCTCGCTGGTCGAGGCCTGCAGGATGCGCGCCTTCACCCGCTTGGCCAGGCCCAGCATATTGATCGCGCCGTGCACCGAGGTCTTGGTGGTCTGCACCGGATCGTGCTGGTAGTGCACCGGCGAAGCCGGACAGGCCAGGTTGTAGATGCGGTCCACCTCCACGTACAGCGGAAAGGTGACGTCGTGGCGCATCAGTTCGAAGTACGGGTGGCCCAGCTGGTGTGCGATGTTCTGCTTGCTGCCGGTGAAGAAGTTGTCCACGCACAGCACATCGTGGCCGTCCGCCAGCAGGCGGTCGCACAGGTGCGAGCCGAGGAAGCCGGCACCGCCGGTCACCAATACTCTGTTCATCGCATCTCGCTGTCCGGGAAAACCGCTTCAACGCGGCATCGGGGCATCTAGTGTACGCGAGGTGAGAGGATCCGCCGCGGCGCGTGCCCGTACCTCCAGCCCCAGCGACAGGGCGAACGGCAGCCAGATCAGCAGCCAGCCCGGCCGCGGGCTGTCCAGCAGCTGCGGCATGTCGAACTGAAGCGAAACACTGGCATATACCCACAGGCCCAGTACGACGCGACCCAGCGGCTCGGCACGATGACGCCAGCCGGTCCGCGCCACCAGCGCCCACATCGCCATCAGCAGCAGCAGCCCCGGCAGGCCAAGCTCGATTGCCGTCTGGGTCAGCACGTTGTGGCTGTGGACCAGGTGCAGATCGCCCACGTCGATGGTGAACGGCGCGCCCTGGCCCCATCCGCGCCAAGGGTGCTGCGCGATCAGGTGCACCGCTTTGATGAAGATCTGGGGACGATACGACGCCCCCCGCTCGAGCAGCACCGGCAGCGGCTGGATCGCCAGCACCACCACCAGCGCGAATACGCCCAGGGCCACCAGCCGGGCCAGCCGGTGCCGGTTCCACAGCGGCGTCGCCAGCGCACAGCAGGCCAGCGCCAGCCAGACACTGCGGGACTGGGTCAGTACGACGAATACCAGCAGCGCCAGCATGGCCACCACGCACACGGCAAGGCCGAGCCGGCGACGCGGCGGCATCTGCGCCATCCACACGCATGCCGCGCCCATCGCGGCGGCTGCGTAATTGGCGGTGGCCACCACGCCATCACCCACGATACGCGCCCCCGCGGCCGGTGCCGAGCGCAGGAAGGTCACCGTGTAGAACAGCGCGCACAGGCCCATTGCGCAGCCCACCAGCGGCAGCAGCAGGCGCATGCGCGAAGGCCGCTCGCCAGCCCATAGATGACAGCCGAGGACGAACAGCAGCACGGTGAGCACCCGCCCGAATTCATCGCCGGGACGGTGCACGGTCGACCATGCCAGCGTGAGCGTGGCCCAGGCCAGCAGCACCAGGAAGAGACGGAAGGCCGGCAACGGCCAGAGTTCGCGCCACCACAGGGCGCGCAGGCGCACGACGGCATACAGCGACGGCAGGTAGAGCAGCAGCCCCAGGCTGTATTCGTACATCTTGCCTGGGTTATAGGAAATGCTCGACGGCATCACCAGCATGCCGACCATCATCCAGGCGATGCCGAGACCCAAAACGACGCTCCAGAACCGGGAGCCGGTCAGGTTCGAGCCTTTCATTCGCGCACGCATTCCATCCAGTGATCCAACGGACCAGGTTTCGGGCCATTCCGGCGGGGAGAGCTGCGATGCCGCCAAATCGTCCATGTCAACCTTCCGTTGTCTATCCAGCTTCGATCATCGCCTGGCGCACGCCGCGCATATCCGCGCAAAGCCTTGAACGCCTGATCATGCAGCGGTACGACTGAAGCCCAGCCCACCGGGGAGCGCAGCAGGGCTGCACCTTACACGGCGACCGGGCATTGCTCAACACGCGTCCGGTTCCTGCGCCACCCGCGCAGAATCCTGCGCTCCGGAAGACCATCGGGGGGCACCGCCTGCGCCGGCCGGCCCGTTAGAATGCCCGCATGCCGACCCTGCCCATCACGCTTGCCGTCATCACCCACAACGAAGCGGACAGCATCGCCCGCTGTCTGGATAGCGTACCGTTCGCCGCGGAGAAGCTCGTCGTCGACTCGGGCAGCGACGACGACACCGTGGCGATCGCCACGGCTCATGGCGCCCGGGTGGTCCACCAGGACTGGCTGGGCTTCGGCCCCCAGCGCAACTTCGCCAGCACGCAATGCGCGCACGACTGGATCCTGGTGCTGGACGCCGACGAGTACCTGTCGCCCGAGCTGGCGGCCGAGCTCGAGCGCCGGCTGCCCGAGCTGATGGACAGCCCGGCACCCGCTGCCTGGCTGCGCCGCCGCACCATCTACATGGGGCGCCCGATGCGCTGGTACCGGCCCAACGTGGGCGAGAAGCTGGCGCGGCTGTATCACCGCGACCGTGCGGCATGGACCGACGCGCGTGTACACGAGTCGCTGCGCTTCGAGGGCACCGCGCCGATCCTGCATTCGCCGTTCGACCACGCCAACAACCCGACCCTGGCGCACAAGCAGCTCAAGGTGCTGCGCTACGCCGAGCTGAAATGCCGCGACTGGCTCGACCGCGGCAAGCCGGTACGCATGTGGCAGACGCCGCTGGTGTTCGTGCTGGCCTTCCTCAAGGATTACCTGTTCCGGCTGGCCTTCCTGGACGGCTGGCGCGGCTACATGATCGCCCACACCGCCGCCACCTACGCAGTCTACAAGCGCATGCGCTACTACGAGATGGTCCACAACCCGGAGTCGGTGGCGCTGGCTGCGCACCAGCTCCAACGACATGGCGTCGACCGCTGATGAGCGAACCCAAGCATTACCTGCTGTACGGCTCCGAACGTTACGCGCTGGCGATCCTGCGTCCGGTCCAGGCAGCCATCCGCGCCCGCGGCGACGAGGCCGCCTGGTTCTTCGACGGGCCCGGCGCGGAAGACCTGCACGACGACGAACGCCTGTTGACGGTGGACGAGGTGCGCGCGTGGAAGCCCCGCGCGGTGATCACCCCCTCCAATGCGGTACCGCACTTCTTCCCCGGCGTGAAGGTGGAGACCTTCCACGGCTTCGACGCCGGCAAGCCGCGGCACATCTACGTGCGCGGCTTCTTCGACCTGTACTGCACCACCGGTCCGCGCGACACCACACAGTTCCAGGCGATCGCCGACCGCGTGGGCCACTTCAGGGTGATCGAGACCGGCTTTCCCAAGCTCGACCCGTTCATGCGCGAGCTGGCCGGGCCACCGCAACCGGTCCGCCAGCCGCCGGTGATCCTGTACCACTCCACCTTCTCGCCTTCGTGGAGCGCGGCGGAAATGCTCTACGAGGAGGTGAAGCGGTTGTCGCGCGACGGCCGCTGGCGCTGGATCGTCACCTTCCACCCGAAGATGAACCCGGACACTGTGACGAAATTCAAGGCGCTGCAGAACGAGTACCTGAGCTTCGCCGAGAACGACAACATCCTCGAGCTGTTCCCACAGGTCGACATGATGTGCTCGGACACCTCGTCCGCGCTGAACGAGTTCCTGCTTACCGGCAAGCCGGTGGTCACCTTCCGCAACCGGCGTCCCGGCCCGCAGCTGATCGACATCGATGACCCGAAGGACTTCGAACCCGCGATCGAGCGCGCCCTGGCGCGGCCGCCCGAGCTGATGCAAGCGATCCGTGCCTACGGCGAGGCCATCCACCCCTACCACGACGGCCGCTCGAGCGAGCGCATCCTCGACGCCATCGACACCTTCATCGCCACCGGCGGCCGCAATCGCCGACGCAAACCATGGAACTTCTGGCGCAAGCTGAAGATCCGTCGTCGTATCGGATACTGGGGCCCGGCGCGCCTGCCCCGCTGAGCGCCGGATCAACGCCACTGCCCTGGCTGGCTAGAATCACCCACACCTCCACCAAGGTTTTTTTCGTGTCGAACGCCTACAGCCGCTCCGAACACCTTCGGTCCCTGTGGCCCTGGCTGCCGCTGTGGGCGGCGGCCGCCCTGCTGGCCATCTTCTCGCACGGGCCGATGCCGCTGTACTCGACGCGCACGCTGGCCGTGGCGTGGGAAATGTGGATCCACCACGACTGGCTGGTGCCCCATCTCAACGGCCAGCCCTACAGCGAAAAGGCGCCGCTGCTGTTCTGGCTGATCCACGCCGGCTGGTTCGTGTTCGGCGTCAACGACATCTGGCCGCGTGTGCTGGAGGTGATCTTCGGCGGCGTCGAACTGGTACTGCTGTCGACCATCGCGCGGCGCATGTTCCCGGCGCGTCCGTGGGTGGCGAAAGCCGCGCCGTGGATGCTGATGGCTTTGTCCTATGCGTTCCTGTTCGGCCTGCAGGTGATGTACGACGTGCTGCTGGCGATGTGGGCATTGGCGGCCCTGCTCTGCCTGACCCCGACGCTGCGCAGGGACGAGCCGCGCTGGCTGCTGTTCGGCCTGTGCATCGGCCTGGGCCTGCTGACTAAGGGCCCGGTGATGCTGCTGCACGTGCTGTTTCCATGGCTGCTCGGACCGCTGTGGAGCGACTGGGCACGTTCGCACCGGGCCCGCTGGTACGGCCGGGGCACGCTGGCCGTGCTGCTGGGTCTTGTGATCCTGCTGGCGTGGGCGCTTCCCGCCGGTTTTGCCGGCGGCGAAGCCTACCGGCACCGGCTGTTCTTCAGCCAGACCGCCGCACGCGTGATCCACGGCGTGCAGACGGCCCAGCCGCTGCAGAGCCACGCGCATCCGGTACCGTGGTACGTGCTGATGCTGCCGGCGTTGCTGTTCCCGCTGATCGCCTGGCCGCGGGCCTGGGTGGCGCTCGCCACGCTGCGCCGGCCACTGGAGCCGGGCGTGCGTTTCGCGCTGTGCTGGGTGCTGCCGACCTTCGTGGTGTTCTCGCTGGTCCGCGGCAAGCAGCTCTACTACCTGCTGCCCGAACTGGCCGGCACCACCCTGCTGCTCGCCGGCGCGCTGGCGCTGCTGCGCGAGCGCCGCACCACTTTGAGCCGCAACGCCTGGCTGGGCACCTGGCCGCTCGGCGTGGGCGGCATCGCCTTCGGCGTGTCGCTGTTCGTGCTACCGGCCCTGGTCGCCAGCCACCGCGTGCACAGCGAGTGGCTGGTCGGCGCAGCCGGTTACAGCCGCTTCTTCGGCGCCCTGTTCATCCTGCTGGGTTTGCTGTTGCTGCTGCGCGGACGCGGCGAGATGCGACGGCTGGCCATCGCCGGGCTGATCGGCACGCTCGGGCTCAATACGCTGTTCACCCTGGCCATGTGGTCGCGCTTCGACCTGAGCCCGACGGCACGGCTGGTCCGCGCCGCCGCGGATGCACATCACGCGCTGGCGATGGAGGGCAGCTACGACGGCGAATTCCAGTTCGCCAGCCGGCTGCGCCAACCCGTCGCGGAGCTCCACGGCAAGCCGGCGTTGCTGGCCTTCGCCAAGGCCCACCCGGATGGACTGATCATCGCCCACCCGAGCCGGCTCGACGCGGCGGCGCTGCGTTATGCCCTGCTCGTGCAGCCGTTCCGCTCGACCTGGATCGTGGTCTGGCCGGCCGCCACCCTGGGCGACCTGCGCAGCGGCATCACGCCACCGGAACCGCCCCAGCCCACCCGCGTCTATTCCCCCGACGATTGGCGCTACCGCACGCTGCCATGAACATCGACCTGCTCCGTGCGCAGTGCGGTGGCCCTCGCGACGGTGCGCTGCTGCGCTTCGCGCTGGGCAACGCACTGCTGAATGCCGGCGACCATGGCGCGGCAATCGGCGAGCTGCGTCAGGCACTGGTATTCGACCCGACGTATTCAGCGGCGTGGAAACTGCTTGGCAAGGCCTGCCTGGCGGCCGGCGATGCGGATGCGGCCGGCGACGCCTGGCGGCAAGGCATCGACGCCGCACGACGGCACGGCGACAAGCAGGCGGAGAAGGAAATGGACGTGTTCCTGCGCCGCCTAGACAGGGCCGGCGGCACGCCATAGGGTGCGATCGTCGCTAGGCGCGCGCCGCCTCTTTCCGCGCGTAGGGATTCGGCAGGTTGTGCGCCGAGTAGCGCCGGTACTGCCACTGATACTGCGCGAAGGCCCGTTCGATGCATGCCTCGACGCCGTGGTTGAGCGCCGTGCAGGCCACCTCCAGGTCCGGATCGGCCAGCCCTTCGGGCGCCGGCAGAAAATGGATGCGATAGCCCGCGCCCCGCGGCAGCCGCTCCGCGAAGGCATACAGCACGGTCGCGCCGGTACGCGCGGCAAGCCTGGGCAGCAACACCATGCTCAGTGCCGGGCGGCCGAAGAACGGCGCCAGCTGCCCTTCGCCTTCGCGCGGCTTCTGGTCCGGCAGAATGCCCACCGTGCCGCCCGCGGCCAGCCGTTTGTAGAGCGTGCGCACACCGGCGCCCTCGGCACGCACCTGCTCCGGCGCCAGCGCGCCGCGCACTTTGCGCAGCAGCGGTTCCAGCGCCGCGAAATGCGGCGGCCGGTACAGGATCGCCATCGAGGTCCTGCTGCACAGCCAGTAGTTCAGCAGTTCCCAGCAGCCCAGGTGCGGGGCGGCGACGATGACGCCCTTGCCCGATGCCAGCGCGGCGTCGAACAACGCTTCCCCGCGCACCTCGCGTACCAGCGCCAGCGCGCGCTCCGCGCCACCGCCCCAGATCTTCACGATCTCGGCGCCCGACTTGCCCGCCTCGGCCAGCACCGCGCGCTGCAACCGGCGCCGCTCCGCCTGATCCAGAGCGGGCCGGGCGATCGAGAGATTCACTGCAACGGTGTGGGCCATGCGGCCATGCCGCCACGACGCCAGGCGCCCGAACAACGCCCCGACCGCATGCAGCACGCGCAAGGGCAGACGTCCGAGCAGTCGCAGCAGCAGGTAGATGATGTAGATGTCGAATCGCATGCGGAACGCAGTGTAGCGGCTGGCGCGGCGGACTTGCCTCGCCGCTGGCAGTCGCTATGCTTGGGCGTCCTCTCCGGCAGCCCTCCATGATCGCCCTGATCCAGCGTGTCAGCTCTGCCCATGTCGATGTCGACGGCCAGACCGTGGGCGCCATCGGCGCCGGCCTGCTGGCCCTGGTGGCCGTGCAGCCCGACGACGGCGAGGCGCAGGCCCGACGCCTGCTGGAACGTGTGCTCGGCTATCGCGTGTTCGCCGACGACGACGGCAAGATGAACCGCTCGCTCGCCGACACCGGCGGCGGCCTGCTGCTGGTCAGCCAGTTCACTCTCGCGGCGGACACCCGATCCGGCCGTCGCCCCAGCTTCACCACCGCCGCCCCGCCCGAACAGGGACGGCGCTGCTTCGAACAATTGGTCGAGCTGGCCCGGGCCAGCCATCCAGGGGTGGAAACCGGCCGCTTTGGTGCCCATATGCAGGTGCACCTGGTCAACGACGGCCCGGTCACGTTCTGGCTGGAGGCTCACTGAACGATGCCTCGCGGACCCGCGGCAAACGCCGCCATGGCGCGATTCTTGCCTGCCGGGCCGGCACATGTTCGACCTTGAAAACTGGTCAAAAAAGCATCACATCGTTATACTGATCGGTTCCTGCATACGCGGCGGTAGGTATGAATAGCAAAGCTCCCGAAGAACAGTCCGAAATCAAGGCGCTCATCTCCAAGGGCCTGGAGCAGGGCTACCTGACCTACGCCGAGATCAACGACCACCTGCCCGACGACATCGTCGACCCGGAGCAGATCGAAGACATCATGGCGGTGCTCAAGGGCGTCGGCATCGAGGTGCACGACGCGGCACCCGACAACGACAATCTCGACAGTGCAGCGCCGGGCAGCAGCAGCGACGACGAGGCCGCCGAGGAGGCCGTGGCGCTGCTGTCCGCGGTGGACGCCGAAGTGGGCCGCACCACCGACCCGGTGCGCATGTATATGCGCGAGATGGGTACGGTCGAGCTGCTGACCCGCGAGGGCGAGATCGCCATCGCCAAGCGCATCGAGGAAGGCCTCGCCCAGGTGCAGACCGCCCTGGCCAGCTTCCCGCTGACGATCGAGCTGTTGCTGGAAGAGTACGACCAGCACCTGGACGGCAAGCGCCGCCTGTCCGAGATCCTGGCCGGCTTCCTCGATCTGGAAGCCGCAGCCGACGCCGCGCGCCTGGAAGCCGAGGAGGCCGCCGCCAACGCGCCCGACGACGACGGCGAGAGCGAGGTCGACGACGACAGCGACGACGAAGCCAGCTCGGACGACGACGACACCACCTCCAGCGGCCCCGACCCGGAAGAGGTCAAGCGCCGCATGGAACTGCTGCGCGACTACTACGCCAAGTTCCAGAAGGCCGCGCCCAAGGCCACCAGCATCACCGACAAGAAGATCGTGAAGCTGCGCGACCAGATGGCCGAGGAATTCCTCAAGCTCAAGCTGCCCAGTGCGCTGATCGACGGCTTCGTGCGCAAGCTGCGCGAAGTGGTAGGCAACATCCGTCACCACGAGCGCGTGCTGATGGACATCTTCGTCAAGCAGGTGAAGATGCCCAAGAGTGAATTCCTGAAGTCCTTCCCCAGCAACGAAGGCAACCCCGAGTGGGTCGCCGAGCTCAGCCGCAAGCGGCAGAAGTGGACGCCGAACATCAAGGCGTACCGCGAGGCGATCGACGCCGAGCAGGAAAAGCTGGCGGCGATCGAGCAGAAGCTGTTCCTGCCGCTGACCGACATCAAGGACATCAACCGCTCCATGAGCGTGGGCGAGGCGAAGGCCCGCCGCGCCAAGAAGGAGATGGTGGAAGCCAACCTGCGCCTGGTGATCTCGATCGCCAAGAAGTACACCAACCGCGGCCTGCAGTTCCTGGACCTGATCCAGGAGGGCAACATCGGCCTGATGAAGGCGGTCGACAAGTTCGAATACCGGCGCGGCTACAAGTTCTCGACCTATGCCACCTGGTGGATCCGCCAGGCGATCACCCGCTCGATCGCCGACCAGGCGCGCACCATCCGCATCCCGGTGCACATGATCGAGACGATCAACAAGCTCAACCGCATTTCCCGCCAGATGCTGCAGCAGTTCGGCCGCGAGCCGACGCCGGAGGAGCTGGCCAAGGAAATGGACATGCCCGAGGACAAGATCCGCAAGGTGCTGAAGATCGCCAAGGAACCGATCTCGATGGAAACCCCGATCGGCGACGACGAGGATTCGCATCTGGGCGACTTCATCGAGGACAGCAACGCGTCCTCGCCGATCGAGTCGGCCACCGAGACCGGCCTGATGGAAACCGTGCGCGACGTGCTGGCCGGCCTTACTCCGCGGGAAGCCAAGGTGCTGCGCATGCGCTTCGGCATCGACATGAACACCGACCACACCCTTGAGGAGGTCGGCAAGCAGTTCGACGTCACCCGCGAACGCATCCGCCAGATCGAAG
>Ga0207433_10013600_pt1 | contig 11932 bp, 11 predicted proteins | sample YelNatPaOPGAMG01_FD_187559 | JGI IMG/M metagenome (GOLD analysis project Ga0207433, IMG submission 187559) | Hot spring thermophilic microbial communities from Obsidian Pool, Yellowstone National Park, USA - OP-RAMG-01 (SPAdes) (version 3) | ecosystem: Environmental > Aquatic > Thermal springs...
GTGGAATTCAGTTGCAGCAAACAATCCTATCAGTATTAGAAGTATTAAAATATAAGGATAAAAAGGAAATGCAAAAGCAACAGATATGAACGCGACAACTACTAAAAGCGCATCCAAAAAATTCTTGTTGGACTTTATGCTTAAGAGCAAATCCTTTATCTTATAATACCATATTGGAGCGTGCTTTGACTGCTTTAGTATCTTACGAACTCTTTCGCTCTGTATTCCTTCGTTTTTGATTCTTGGCATCTAAAATACCTGTGCAGGGTCGTTCCAATTCTTTATTCTGAATTTATACGCATACTCTCATTATGTTCTTGCATCTACTAAAATTTAAACGCTTTGCAGTTTTATTTACCATGGGACATCCTTGAGTTTTAACCTATATGCGCCTATATTGGTCAAAAGGTGCATAACCCCTGTAAGTATTACAATAAATATAAGGCCGTAAATTCCAGGAATCCCGGTACTGTAAAATGCAAAAACGAAAATAAGTGCGAATACAAAAAACCCATACTGGTCCATCAATGGAAAACTTCTGCCAGATTTTATGCCTATCTGCCTTTTAACAAAACTTCCTAAAAGGTCACCTACATTCGCCCCTATTGTTAGGAATATTGCAGAGATAATCATGTAATGGAAAAACGGGTATTCTATTGCACCAACGGCAAATCCTGCTATTAAGCTAGACACTGTGCCTCGCACTGTTTTATGGTCTCCAAAGATCCTTTTACCATTTATCTTTTTACCTCTATCAAGTGGAGACCCTCCTCCGAAAAGCACAGGGGCTCCGTTAGCCGCGTACGCTGGGAAAATGTATATTATTGGATATATTATTATTGCATAAACCGCATAAAGCAATGGGTACATACGAACACTAGGTCAACTGCATAATCTCTTATTAGAAAACTATTATAAACTCAAGGATTAAAAAGAATAAGCCAGAGTTGCTTGATTGGTGCTAACTTGGGAGAAATAAAACAGGCCATAATAATACGATCCGACCTTGAAATGAGCAGAGGCAAAACAGCAGCACAGGCAGCCCACGCTTCCTTAATGAGCTATTTTGAAGCTGAGAGGCAGGACAAAAACATAGCAAAAGAATGGCTAGATACCGGTGAAAAAAAGATAGTGCTGAAAGTTAGTGATGAGGAATCACTGGTAAAATTATATAACGCCTTCAAATTCAAGAAGGTCCCGTGCGCACTAGTTACTGATGCTGGCCTCACAGAGATACCTCCAGGAAGCAAGACGGCACTAGGAATCGGCCCGTGGAAAAGTGAAGAGATTGATATGTTTACAAAGCAGCTTAAGCTTCTATAAATGTAACCTTGGGCTTTCTAAGCAATCTATAATTATTTGTACTATATCCCAATTGCTCTGCTATCATAGTTCTCGATTAATATATGAACTAGCATAGTAAAGTAGTCTAGACGCTTGTGAGCCATTCCATATACTCGTTGTCATTTCCACTTACTATATCCCTATACCTGGAAGCGAGCCGTTTCGTAATCTGGCCTACAGAGCCGTCACCTATAGTCATTCCGTCTACATTTGTTATGGGTGTTACCTCAGCCGCAGTTCCAGCGAAAAATACCTCATCGGCTATATAAAGCGCCTCCTTATGCAGGCTCGCTTCTATGACCTCAATGCCTTCCTTCTTGGCTATTTTTATCAGGCTGTCCCTAGTCACTCCAAAAAGTATGTCGGATTCTTCTCCAGGCGTTAAAAGTTTTCCATTTCTTACAAGGAATATGTTTTCACCAGGGCCTTCTGCTATATAACCGTTATGCGACAGCAGTATCGCTTCATCGAATCCTGAAGCGTGCGCCTCATTGCCTGCTATTATGGAATTAATGTAGTTTCCGCTGGCTTTTGCCCTTATTGGCAGTATATCTGAATTTATCCTCCTCCAAGAAGATATCTTGCATTTTATGCCCTTATCTATGCCGCTTCCGAAATATGCGCCGAACGGAACTGCAGCTATAAAAACGCTGACGTGCTTTCCGGCAGTGCTCATTCCTATGCCGTCGTTGCTGTAGAAAGCGAAAGGCCTTATATAGCACGAGTCAAGCTTGTTGACTCTTACAACATCAACTATCGCCTTTTCTATATCGTCTTTAGAAAACCCCAGATCCATCGAATATATCTTTGCAGTGTCAAAGAATCTCTTGACATGGTCTTTAAGCCTGAATACTGCAGAACCTGTATTTGTTTTGTAAGCCCTTATTCCCTCAAAAATTCCGCTTCCGTATTGCAGCGAGTGTGTAAGTATTGGCACCTTCGCCTCGTTGTAATCTATAATCTTCCCATCTAGCCATACCTTTAGGTTATTCATCTCCATATCAAGCACCAATACTATTACCCCTGAAAAGCTATTAACGTTATATTTGTTGCTTGTGTAACCTAATTATGGATAGTAGAATGAGGCGTAAGCTTGAGCTAAAAGGTATGACGGACTTTCAGATAAAGGTCCTGGAAGCCACTTCAAAAATACCTAAGGGCCAGGTTCGCACTTATAAGCAGATAGCCGTAGCTGCAGGGTCTCCGCGTGCGTACAGGGCTGTTGGAACCGCGTTGAGGAAAAATCCATTCCCTATAGCAATACCATGCCATAGGGTGATAAAAAGCTCAGGTGAGCTTGGTAAATATTCTGGAAAAGCATCCAAGCGCAAAGAAGTACTTCTGAAATCAGAGGGAGTTCGTATATCTTTTGGGAGGATTTCGCATTGAAAATAAGAAACCCGGCGGAGAACCGCCGGGTCATCTTCCACCCAAGGCTTAAAACCTATAAGCTCCAAAGCTCTCGCTCTTAGTGTTGTAAACAAGGGGTATGCTTTCATACCTTGCCATAAGCTCTTTGCTATTGCTGTCTATATGATCTAAAACTTCCGCGCCAGTTTCGGTAAGCTTAAGCGGTTTCCCATGCTCATCTTTGTTTGCAAAGTCAAGCAGCTTTTTCTCCTTAAGCCTGTTAAGCAGGTACCACACCGAGCTTTTCGATATGCTATAAGTCTCGCTTATGTATCCAACGAAACTGCTTGCGCTGTCTATAGAATCAAGGCCTATTTCTAGTATGACTAGCTGCTCACGCTCTGTAAGCTTTAACAAACCCCTCTCTAAACTAACTACCATTTGGCCCACATAAACACCTCAGAAATTTTTTAAAGGGGGTTTACGCAGCCAAATGGTTCAATGGTGTGTACTTAATCATTGAATTATTTGCAATGCAGTCGCTGCCTATAAAGGATGAGACATATTTTCTCCACAGCACTGCGAATTGCATTATTTCACACCAGTTCCATTTGCCGCTTTTTGCTAAAGTACATATTGCGTTATGTTTAAAACAAGGCAACAATATTTAAAGCTTATGTGCAACAAGGCTTTTGCTTCTCGTAATTGATTCGTCCAGCATCTGCATGAAATTTCGTGTCTGTGTATCTCCTTTTCTTCTGATTAGCTTTATGTGCCCCAAGCCATCATTCCGTACACCTAAGTGCACCAAACAGCTTTGACTTACCAACAGATATCTTTCAATATTAAAATATATAAAATGATATATATCGATATCAAAAGATATCGATTTATGAGGACATCGCTCTATCCAAGCTGAGCTACGCGCCCGTAGAAAACATTGCTATATTGCATTATTTAAGGATTAGGCTTGATGCGAAAAGTTATCCAAGTTTAATATCCAATATCCTTACTTCGTGTTTTGTAGAAGCTTCCTGGTCTAAGCCTATACGCAAGCCTTCCATCTGAATACCTCATTGGTGTGCCTAAGACAATATGACAAGATGGGCAAACTAGATTTGGCAAATCCTTGGGCTCCTGTATACTTGGATCCCTTTGAAGCTGCTCCAATTCTGGCGGTGCAAATATCCTATTTAGATAGCACCGCCTTAAACTCCCATCACCATCCTTCTAGTACCAAAGAACTTTTGTATCGCAGTTGCTACAATAGATATCAAGCATTACTGCTTTGCCTCCTCTTGCACTTCTAAACTTATCTCTTTTCATTTTAACAGACATAGTACTCCTAACTGTTTCTTCACTCTTTTCTTTTAAGTTTTTACCGTATTCTGTAATAAATAAACCTTTAGGTGCAACTTAGTTTGTAGTTTTATTCCTCAATCTGTAGTTTTATTGGTAAGTGAACTACAAAGCCGTGCAACAACGTCGAAGCCTAAATGGAAAAAAACAAACAATAAATATTTGAAGTTAGGAATCAGTGCTTGGATAATATGGAAATAGATAAAAAAACTGTAGCGCAGCGTACTTATCAAAATCCCGCGGCATCATCAATACTCCGACAAGACGATAAGACTTCAAAGGCAAAATTTTTTTCTTGGATGGAGGAGAAAGGCTATCTTATAAGGAATGAAAAAGGAGCTTTAAAATACGGCACGGATTGGCATAACAAAGAAGATAGGGTAGCAGCTGTAAGGAAAATGGTTGAAATAATGGGTATACACCCAACAGAGTTGAAAAACGAGGACTTCTTTAATATTGGGCTTTTTGATGTATTAAAAATATACACTATAAAAAAGGGCTCTTTTCCTGCGGTATTCAACGCCCTTAAAGAAGCCTATCCCGAATTGGAAGTTAACCTCTGGGACATACCTAGTCTGAAAAACATAATTTCTAGAAACAGAGAAACGGCAGAAGAGGCTACACGATGGCTTATGGCAAAGAAAAATGGAGCAGTAAGCGAATCAGATTTTTCAGAATATGGCGTAAGCTTTGTGCTCTCTTTCTACAATAATCCCTTCGACGCTATGATATTCTCACAGCCCTCGATAGCCAATGCCCAATGCGTAAAAGCCCTTGCGGAAAAATATCTTGACAACGGCTTTATTCAAAACCAAAACAAAAGGCGTGCAGCAATAAAGTTTTTAGCTAATGTAAAGGGCTCGCCGAAACTTGTTACTTATTCTGATTTTGAGGAATTTGGCTTTGTAGAAATGCCTAATTATTATTCTAGCAATCCTCTTGCAATGAAGACTTTTATAAAGCAGGAAGATAAGAAAAAACTCCTCGTGGGGCTCGCACTTTCAGATGCGTTTAAGGATTTTAATATATGGGAGATGGGAGATCCACCAAAATCTCTTTTTATAGACAAATCTATAAGAATTGAAACCACGATATGGCTTTCAAAATCCTCTGGCAAGCATATATTGAAGTTATCGCGTTCTGACTGGGAAAGAAACGGCTTAAGCTGGATATTAGAAGACTTCTATAATGGCTATGAATATAACGCCATAAGGGAAGCCATGGATTCCTTATAAGAATTTACGCTATCGAAGCAACATTCTTGAACGAGGCTAGCTGTGTGCCAACCTCATCATTCGAATTGAAGATTTCTATCTTAATATGCATGGACTCTGCCTTTGCAAGCAGCTCCTGCACCTTCAAATCTCCCAATACAGAGTCGTTTACTATAACGGTGCTAGCCCTATAATCGTCAATTGCCTCATTTACATTGTCTATTCCGTACTTCGAAGTTCCTGCAGAAAGTCCTTTCAGGAACTCTTCCATTGTTGCAAATTCCTTCCTTATATGCTCACTGTGTAGCAGGCTTTCTACTTCGGGGCTTCGTATTATTTCGTATACTCCAGAGCGCTCTGTATTGCTCGCCTGCTGGTATATTATACGCTTTTCTATCTTCTCCTGCTTTGCTTCAATATACGCCCTTATATCGTCCTTTGTAAATCCCGGACCTGCAACTATAACTGTATCAACATCCATACTTTTTATAGTCTTAGCAACATTCTCATAAAATTTCTTCTGCTGCTCCTGGAAATCCTTCTGTGTCATCCTTTTGCTCAGATTACTGTATATCTCATTCCTGAATTCAACCCCGTATCCTAAAAGGTATGCTGGCAAGGCCTTTTCATCGTCTACCACAATTATACCAAGCCTAGGTTTTTTTGTATCTCCTACTGCATTTTTCACAACATCAACGAGATAATCAGGCCATGCCTGCTTTATTATATCTAAAGTGTCCAAAGGCGCTATGTTGAGCGTATGGTAACTGTTAAGGCGTATATACTGCTCCGGTTTTCCATCTACTATCTTTCCCATTATCCTGAGCCTTAGTGCATTCTTGTCAAGCTCTGTCTTTTCAACACGAAGAGTTACTACTACCTCTTTGAGTTCTCCTATGTCGCTCTCGCTGGCTTTGAACTTTCTCAAGCTTTTGGATTTTACCAAGTCTCCTGGAAAGACTATACGTTGTACAGTCCAAAGATCCTCAAGCGTGTCTAGCTTTAACCTTAAAACTCCTTCGCCCTGGTAAAACTTTACTATGTGCATTACGAAAACCTTACTCTGCTGCTTATTAATTTATAGGTGCCTGCACTAATAAATATTGCGCAATAATGTTGGTATGGATATGGGTAAGAACACAAGCCAGGATTTTTCCTATGCGTTTATAGCAGCAATAATCCTGCTTTCATTAGCATTGGTAGCCATTTCATTTAATTTTTATAGCGTTAAGCACGAGCCCGCGCAGAATATTACAGAAATAGGTTCGGCTTCTCTGCGTATTACGGTAACGGCCCCTGAGTATACTGTTGAAGAATTTGTATTAACCCTTTCAGGCCTATCATCTAAAGAATATGGCTATTTCAAGCTTGGCCCAAGTATTTATGACCTAAATACAAGCGCGGTTAAAGGAATATACACTGCCTCTGGCCCAATAAGCGTAAGCTCAAGTGCTGAATTAAACAATACTGTTGTAGTTCCACACAATTCATCAACCATATTCTTTTCTGGTTTAGTTCCGGATTCGAATTACACAATAACAATCAACGGATCTGAATCCCCATACTGCTTCCCTGGTCTTGCATGTCCTATGTTCATACTAAGGCTTCTCAAATACTATAATGTACATACAGGTCCGGCAAATTCTACAGAGAATATCACCATAAATACTCTTCCCAGTGTTCAGCTGAATGCTTCCACAACGGCATCATGCAGCTATCAACTTCCAATTTATGCAAATCAGAGCACGTATGCAAAATGTTATGATGGGTCGCGCCTATTAAATTTTGAGCTTTTGGCGGTAAACGAAAACAACACGATAACAGGATATGTATACCCACCCTACACGATAACTGCAATAAATAAAAGTGTAAGCCCTTACAAAGCAGTATTTCATTACGGCCAAGAGGTTAGCTTTTCCTGCACAGGCTACATAATATATCTTAATTCCTCTAGCTACCAAGGTCAATACGCAGTTTTCAGGGTTTTACACACACATCCAATTCCATGTCCTGCTTCGTAAAGTATTAAAAGAGAGCGTAGCAAAACCTAATCTATAAAACCGGATTGATAAAACATGATGCTTGAACTAGTAATATTTTCAATACTTACAAATGCCTACAGCACAATAAGCGCATTAATAGCACAATACGGCTATTTTGCCATATTCGGCCTGATGTTATTGGAAGGCTCTTCGCTTCCGGTCCCTAGCGAAGTGGTATTGCCTCTTGCCGGAGTGTTGGTTGCTCACCATACGCTATCTTTTATACCGACATATCTTGCTGCGCTATTGGGGAGCATAGGTGGTCTTGCAATAGACTATTACATAGGCTATTTCCTTGGAAAAGATGTTGTGTACAGGCACCTTAAGGTATTCCACATAACTCAGGCGCAGCTTGACGCATTCGACAAATGGTTTGACAAAAACGGCGTCGCTTCGGTATTCTTTACAAGATTCATACCTGTTCTTAGGACAATAATGAGCCTTCCTGCAGGCTTTGCAAAAATGCCGCAGAAAAAGTTCTATGCCTATTCAATACTTGGAACAGGAATATACGACATAGTTCTGATAATCTTCGGGCTCAAGGCGCTTACTACCAACAATGCGGTCATAACACTAACAGCTATAGGTGTTTTTGCAATAGTGCTGTACGTAATATACAGATTTGCAATGTCAAAGATGATGCATAAAAGCTAACTAGCATCCACAAAACCTATTTATAACCTATAATGCAATTCATAGCATATGATGAATGAGGTAATCGCTGAGCTTAGGCTATGACGATAGGTAGGCGGGCTGATAAATTGGACGCTTTGCAAAGATTGGGTAAAAAAAGCATTCGCGCGACAGATATAGCTGCGCAGTACTGGTGCGAAAAGCAGATGGAGCTCAATTACATAAAAGGACCCGAGATTACCAAGGAGATACTAAAAGGAAAGGAGATACACGAAGAACTTGAGAATGAAACAAACATACCTATAATTCTTCAGACTAAAAGTTATGCAGACTTCATGTACAAAAGCCTATATACTACCTATAAAGCCCTTGAAACGCTTAAAGAAAATAAGAAATCCAGGGAGTTATTGCTATACGGCAACATCGGAAAGTTCAGGATTGTTGGCAAAATGGATGAATTGCTCCTCTCTAATGGGGATGTTGTAATAGTAGAAGACAAAACCAGAGCTACTGATAAAATGCCATCTGAAGCACAGCTCAAATCCCATAGGGCCCAAGTCATATTGTACAAGAAGCTTCTCAGAGACATAATATCGGAGGAGTACAACGAGGACGTATTTTCAAAGGAATATGGTATACACAGGCTTTCTGTTACTAAGGAGTTTGAAAGACAGCTTGATGCACTAGGCGTAAGCAAAAGCATACAATCATTACCTGAAATAACGCAGAAATTTTTCAAGGAGTACAGGAGCATAGGGCGCCTTAGTGACACTATGGTTATAAGGTACATAAACCAGTATACCGGGAAAAAGATAGACAATTACAAATTTAAGGTAAGCGATGAAGAATTAGACGGTACAATAAGTTTTGCACTTAAATACTGGAACGGTGAGAGAGAGGCTCTGCCTGTGCCTTATGAAGAGAAATGGAAATGCGAGTACTGCATGTTCTTCGGCAAAGAGTGCAAGGTCTGGTCTCCGCAGAAAAAACTCTGAGTGGTTTACATGCTTGACAAAGAATCCCTAAGAAAGCAATTTTCGGAGAAGCCGAACCTTTACTATAACACTAAGCTTTTTGAAAGCGAAGGCTTTATGCGAAAGCAATGCAAAGGCTGCGGAAAGTTTTTCTGGACTGCAGATGAGTCAAGGGAATATTGCGGAGATTCTGAGCACGAAGGATATAGCTTCATGAAGAAAACTCCAGAAGACGTATCATTAGAAGGTTTCTGGTCCAAATTCTCCAAGTTCTTTGAAGACAATGGCCATGCAATAGTCGAAAGGTACCCAGTAGTAAGCAGGTGGCGCCAAGATCTTTATTTTACAATAGCAAGCATACAAGATTTTCAAAGGATAGAAAACGGCACCATGAGTTTTGAATACAATGCCAATCCATTAGTAGTCCCGCAGATGTGCCTAAGGTTTAACGACATACCAAATACTGGTGTGACGGGAAGGCATTTTACATCCTTCGTAATGGTTGGGCAGACAGCTTTCAATTATCCGAAAGAGGGCTATTGGAGGGATAAGACTATAGAGCTAAACTATAATGCTTTGACAAAGATTGTAGGGGTAAAAAAGAAGGATATTACATATGTGGAAGATGTTTGGGCAATGGGTGATTTTTCAGAATACGGGCCTAGCCTCGAAGCATTTTCTGGCGGTCTCGAAATGGTAAACAACGTATTTACACAATTTGAATATTCAAACGGCGTGGCAAAGGAACTCAAAGGAAAAGTTGTCGATGTCGGATGGGGTCTTGAACGGCTGGTGTGGTTTAAAAGCGGAGCCCAGACCGCATACGATCCAGTATTCAAGGATGCCCTTGAATATATACATAAACAAGCAGGAATAAAGCCAGATATATCACTGTATTCGAAAGTCGCAAGCCAGTTCGGAAGGATAGACCTTAGCGAGACTAAATCTTTTGATGACGTGGAACTCAAAGCTGTAGAAGCTGCTGGCATAAGCCAAAAAGATTATAACGAAATAATAAAGCCGATGCAGGCATCATATGCGATAGCGGACCATATGAAAACTTTGCTGTTTGCAATAACAGACGGCGCGCTGCCGAGCAATGTTGGCGGCGGATACAACCTTAGGATAATACTAAGGAGAATCTTTGACTTTAGAAGCAGGTATCGCTTGGATTTTGATATGCACGAGCTAAGCTCAATAATTGCAGCTTCTATGAAACACATGTACCCTGAGCTAAGCGACAGTATAAATGAAATGGATAATGTGGTAGAAGTTGAAGGGAGGCGTTACGAGAATACAAGGGCTTCAGCAGTTAAAACGATAAGCAGCATAATAGAAAGGCACGAAAAGATAACCCCGGATCGCATGCGAGTATTGTATGAAAGCAACGGCATAACCCCAGACCTTATAAACAGCGTAGCTGCAACCAAGGGCATAATGCTGGAGCTTCCAGAAAGCTCTTATTCGAGCATAATAAAAGGAGACTTTACCGAGAAAGAGAAGAAAAAGCCAAAAACGAAAATCGATGTTTCAGGCATAAAGCCTACTGTAAAGCTTTTCTACGACTTTGCCATAGAGTCAGACTCTAAAGTACTGCTCTGCAACTCAAATATTGTGGTGCTAGATAAGACTCCCTTCTATGCAGAAAGCGGGGGCCAGGAGGCAGACCACGGAACTATAAACGACATAAAAGTTGTCGATGTCCAGTCGGAGAATGGCGTGATATTGCATATGCTTGAAAAGCCAGCGGCTCTAAAACCAGGAGACAAAGTCCATTGCAAAGTCGACGAAAAAAGAAGGCTCCAGCTCATAGCCCACCACACTGCAACGCATCTGATGAGTGCGGCTGCAAGGCAAGTTCTCGGAAAACACGCATGGCAGGAGGGCGCGCATAAAGGGGTTTTAAAGGCTCACATTGATGTTGCGCATTATGAAAAACTCAGCGATGTACAAATAAAGAAGATAGAATCAACAGCAAATTCATATCTGCAGAGAGGTATAAAAGTTGTGATGCACGAAATGGATAGAAAAGATGCTGAATCAAAATTCGGCTTTTCCATATATCAAGGCCATGGTGTTCCTGTAAGCAGACCAAGGATAGTTGAGATAACCGATATGGATGGCAATCTCATAGATGCTGAAGCCTGTGGTGGAATACACGCTATGGGCCGCGAGTCCATAATAGGAATGATAAAAGTTATAGGCTCACAAAGGATACACGATGGGATAGACAGGCTGGAGTACGTTGCAGGAGAAGCAGCATACAATTATGTTAATTCTATGGAAGAAGAGATAAAAAAAGCCTCAAATGCGCTTAACACTGACTCCTCAAAGCTCGTAGAAACTTCTTTGCTTGTATCAAAACAGCTACAAGATTATGAGAAAGAAATTGAAAGTGCAAAGAACAATGTTGCAAGCACGGAGGCTTCCGAGCTCTCTAAATCAAAAAACAGCGAAATAATAAAATATATTGACGCGGATTTCGAAATGCTTAGGCGGATCGCTACAAATGTAGTTGAAGAATCCCCAGAAAAGGTTGTCTTTTTATACAACAAAAATGGTAATGCTGTATGCATAGCAGGCAGCAAATCAGATAAGGATGCAAGCGTATTCTTAAAAGAAAATCTCCATAAAGCCAAGGCCAAAAACTTCAAAGGCGGCGGCTCAAAGCGCATAGCGCAAGGAATGCTTGTGTTCTAAAATGTGACACCCTCCCACCGCTAAAGCGTGTGGGTTTTACCACTCACGTTGATAAAATAAGGGTTAGCCCACTTTTTATCACAAGCACATTCTTGCGAACACCTTTGCGTCGGCAACCATGTCCTCTATCCTGCAGTATTCATTGGGTTGGTGAGCCATGTCCTCAGCTTCGGTTCCCCATGCTACTGCTGGGAATCCCTTGTGTCTGAAGAATGCAGCGCATGTTCCTCCTCCAACGCCCATGGGCTTTGCTTCGATTCCGCGCAGCTCATTTATGCTGTTCAAAAGCAATTTCACGACTTCAGAATCCATTTTT
>Ga0207433_10013602_pt1 | contig 11930 bp, 6 predicted proteins | sample YelNatPaOPGAMG01_FD_187559 | JGI IMG/M metagenome (GOLD analysis project Ga0207433, IMG submission 187559) | Hot spring thermophilic microbial communities from Obsidian Pool, Yellowstone National Park, USA - OP-RAMG-01 (SPAdes) (version 3) | ecosystem: Environmental > Aquatic > Thermal springs >...
CTCTTTTTTATTTGGAATTGGTTTAGGGAATCGTTTGGATCTAATTTTACTTTTACCAGGATTCGTTTATTTGATATGGATAAAGCGTAAAGTTTTATCAAGTTATAATCTTATAACTATTTTCTTCTTTTTTCTATTAGGGTTATCTATTTATTTATATTTACCTGTAAGATCTATCCAAAATCCATCTATTGATTGGGGACATCCTGATTCTATAAATAAACTTTATTCAACTGTTACTAGAAAAAGTCATGGAGGAACACTTGATTTACTTTCGAAAAATTATACTGCAGGAGAAAATTTTTTACCGGATATAATATTTTATTTAAAACATTTATTTTATGGTTTCGCTTATTTGGGTATACCAATTGGTATATTAGGAATATATTTTCTATTCAAAACTGATACGAAATTATTAGTGTTCACTTTGTTAGGTTTTCTTATTTCATCAATATGGTTTATTTATAAAGCCAATATGCCTCCTAATCCGCATTCATTAGCTGTTTTGGAAGCACATTTTATTTTACCTAATATAATATTTTTATTATGGATCGGATTTGGTACGATAATGATTTTTAGTTTATTGAACAAAATTGGAAAATCATTGTATATCCCTTTTATTATGTTGCTAGTGATTATGATTTTAATAAATTTTATGAAAGGATTAACTTTTCTTAATAAAAGGACAAATTATTTTTCTTATGATTACATTAAAAATATTAAACATTCTGTCAATCCTGGTTCAATAATAATTATGAAAAAAGATGTCCAATTATTTTCAATGTGGTATAGTAATTATGTGGATATGGATTCAAGAAATATTATAATAGCCCAAGGATTATCTGGGTCTACTTGGTATCAAAATATGATTAGAAGAGAACATCCTGAAATTTTTATTGGTTTACTGAATGATGAAGTTTCTTGGTTAATATTCATAAATGAAAACAATGGAAAAAAAATATTCTATACTGGTGAAGTAGAGATAACTGAGTTAAAAAATTATTATAGTTTGCCTTACGGTCTCGTATCATTAATAAGTAAAGATAAAAATTTTAATTCTTCAATATGGAGCGAAATATTATTGAATAATATTTATATCTATCGTGGTAATTATAATTATTATGCATATAAAGAATTTTTTACTCCAGATTTGATCGATGATTATGCTAAATCAAGACATAGATTGGGTAACTATTATTTGCATAATAGTAATTATAAACTTGCTGAGAAAGAGTTTTTTCATAGTATGATTTACAAAAGAGAATTTCCTGCTTCAGCATTTCATTTAGGTTATACATACTTTATACAGAATAAATTTATTGATGCATTGAAAACATATAATTATGCGGCCAAATTATATATGGATACTCTCAAATTAGCCCAAGAATATCGTTCTTTACCAGATGTTGTAAACGGTATAAAATTAGAACTTGCTGAGCTATATTTACATTTAGGTGTTACTTCAGAAAAACTTAATAGAGAACAAGATGCACTATTATATTACACAAAATCAATAGAATATAATCCTCGGTTTGCTGAAGCGTATTTTAATCGTTCTGTTATCTACTGGAATAGAAAAGATTGGAAAAATGTTATAAAAGAATTGATGAAAGTTTTAGAAATTAAACCAGACCATAATGATGCTAAAATATATCTACAAAAAGCTAAGAAAATGTTGGATACAAATGAATAAATGGTTAATCAATTTATTATTAGAAATATTTATTTTTTTATTATTTTTGTTTTAATTTGTATACATTTTATTTTAGGGTTAGATACAATAAAACATAATTCAGTTACATTTGACGAACATGTACATCTTACTGCAGGTTATTCTTATTTAAAAACAGGTAAATATTATTTAAATATTCTTGACCATCCTCCTATATCAAAAATGTATTCTGCATTACCATTGCTTTTGATGAACCCAATGTTGCTTACTAATCATCCTTATTGGTTAAATTATCAACAATATTCATTTGCAGATTTATTTATTTATAACAATAAAGTTGATGCTGAAAGGATGCTTAATAGTTCACGGATTATGATGCTAATTTTGTCTTGCATTTTAGGTATATTAATATTTTTATGGGCGAAAAGATTGTATGGTATATCAAGTGGAATATTTGCTTTAATATTATATTTATTCAATTCTAATTTTATTGCACATGGGACTCTTGTAACTACTGATTTATCTTTATCAATATTTTACTTTTTAAGCATTTATATATTCTGGTGCTGGATAAATAACCCCAGAATTATAACAGTTGTTATTCTAGGTATTACCACAGCACTTACATTAACAACAAAATTTTCTGGGATTTTAATATTTATCGTATATATTTTTTTACTATTATTACCAAATGTAAAAGAAAAAAATAGATTATCACCACAACAATTCAGGAGCCAAGTTTGTTTATTCTTTATTACAGTATTAACATCGGTTTTTTCAATATACAAGATTAAATACATTGGACTATATATACAAGGATTAGAAAATATTTTTAAAAGCGTCAATGTCGGACGTGCAGCATTTTTAATGGGCGACTATTCTAATACTGGGTGGCTACATTATTTTTTAATAACTTTCTTAATAAAAACCCCTATTCCATTTTTAATCCTTCTAATATTATCTCTAATACTGCAATTTAGAAATTTATTGAAAATAGATAAAGTAATACTTCTTTTGCCTGTATTAGTATATTTTTTATTTTCTTCTATATCAAAACAACAAATAGGTTTAAGATATATTTTGCCTATTTATCCTTTTCTATTTATATTTGTATCAGAAATTATTAATAATGTTAGTATAAAAAATAGACTTAATTTAAATTTTTATTTTAAGTTTTTCATTATTACTTTGTTTTTGGTTTGGTATATTTATTCTTGTATAAAAATTCATCCTTGGCATATAAGTTATTTTAATGAAATTATAGGTGGTCCTGAAAATGGTTATAAGTTTCTTACTGACTCTAATATTGATTGGGGACAGGGATTGAAGGAACTTGGTAATTGGTATAAAAAAAATAATCTTAAAGGGATATATTTAAGTTATTTCGGAACAGGAGACCCTCATTATTATGGAATAAAATACATACCTATAGGATTTGTAAATCCGATGTTACCCGAAATGCGGTCTGGAGACAAAATTTCTTTTTCATCAAAAGACAATATATTTTTTGCTATCTCTGTTACAAATCTACAAGCAACTTATTATGAGAATAAAAAAGTATTTAATTGGCTAAAAGAAATACGACCTTATAAAATCATCTCATATTCTATTTTTATATATGATTTGACTGATAAACCTTTTCTTTTGAAAAATTTATACAGTACATTCTAAAATATTTTTGTAATTAAAAATTTTTATTAGTATAATTTAGTATAATCTTATTATCATAAGAAAGGGAGTTTTAAATGAAGAAAAAGATATTTCTTCTAACAGCAAGTTATGGAACAGGACATACGACAGCAAACAAGTATATACAAAAAGCGCTATTAGATCTTTATAATGAGAAAATTGATACAATAACGATGGATTTTCTTAAGATGAAAGGTTATGATTTTACTGGTAATTTGTTTCAGAAATTATATAATAAATCAATGGAAAATCCTAAATTATGGGAATTTGCTTTCAATATAAGCAACAATAAAATTAGTCAGATTTATTTTAAATATATGATCCCATTGTTCTATAGTAGTGTCTATAAAACTTTTGAAAGAGAAACTCCTAATGTTTTTGTTGCAACACACCCTTATTGGATTTTTCTTGTAGGTAATTATAAGAAAAAATATAATAAAAATATACCGTTAATAACAGTTGTGACAGATTCTACAGCAATACATTCTACTTGGATAGATGATGCAACAGATTATTATATAGTTATTGATGGTGAAACTAAAGATGTTTTATTAAATTTTGGAGTTGAATCTAATAAAATTTTTGTCATGGGTTTCCCTGTCAATCCTGAGTTAGGTAAAAAAATAAATAAAGTAGATATTATTAGTAATTTAGGATTTGATTATAAATTACCGATAATTCTCATTGTTATCGGTTTAGGTGCAATAAATAAATTTATTAAGTTAATAAATTTGATGAATGAACAATTGATTAATCTACCAGTTCAGGCGCTAATAATTACAGGTAAATATGAAAATGTTTATAGAATATTATCGTTAAAAAAATATAATTTTAAGACAAAGATAATAGGATGGACAGATAGAATGGCAGATTTTCTAAGAATAAGTGACATCGTTATAGCAAAAGGTGGTGGAGCAATTGTTAATGAGACACTTGCTGCTGGTAAACCTATGATTATACCTGTTTTCGTTCCTGGTCAAGAGAAAGGAAACGCTTATTATTTAAAAAAATATGGATTGGGATTTCAGGAGCAATCTTTGGAAAAAGTTGTAGAAATTGTAAAAGATTTAATTTTATCTCCAGATAAACTTCTACAGTTACAGAACCATATATCGAAATATAATAAACCTGATGCTGCTATAAATATTGCTAAATTTATATATTCATTGATAGAATAAAAATTTTTTTTAATAATTTGTAGATTGTGTAACTAAGTTTTAAGTTAAATACAAAGAATTAAAAATTATATAAAATATTGTTTAAAAAATGAGTGAATATAATACTTTGGAAAAATTTCTGTATAAAGTTTATAAAAGAAAAATATTATTCTATTATATTAGGAACTTTTTATTTTATTTTATTTTAGTTAATAGTTTGTTTATAGAATTATGTCTTATTGACTACTATTTTTATACTACTGTTGTAATAAGGTTTGGGTTTATAATATTGAGTGTTATATTTTTTTTATTTTTTATTTTATTGTCATATATACAGAAAAATAGAATAAAATTCCAGGATATTATTTTAGAAATACAAGATAAATATACTTTTTTATCAGATGATTTAATTAATGCATGGCAATTGAATAAAAATATTGACAGATTAATAGAACATGGTTTATCAAAACAACTAACAGAAAGTCATATACAAAAAACTACCTCTTTGATTTCAGAAATTTCAGTAAAAGATATTGTAAATTTTAATATTTTCAAAAAACTTTTGCCCTCATTTATAGTTATTACTGGATTGTATTTAATTCTTATTTATAATGGTATATTAAATAAAGAATTTTCACGTATAATTTATACAGACGATAATATTGAATTTGAGAAAAATGTAAAAGTTATCCCTGGTAATATAAAACTTCCTTTAGGTAGTAAATTGAATATTATTATTGAAATATTAACAGAAACGATATACAAACCCGATGTGTATCTCAAATCTGAGAATAAAGCATTTGAAAAACTAAAACTTTTTAACAATAAAAATAAATTTATTTCACAGGAAATTTATTTGAATTATCCAATTGAATATTATGTTGAATGGAGAAGGTTACGTAGTAAAAAATATAGAATAGAACCTTCTATTATTCCTAAATTAGGAAATTTTTCAATCAAATATTTTTTCCCCGAATATACTATGGCCGAGCCTAAAGAAAGTAAAATGTTTGATGAAATACCTTGTATTAAAGGAACAAGAATAGAATTCACAGCTGTCTCAAATAATCAGTTAAAAACTGCTTCGTTGATTACTACTTGGGGAACTAAAATTCCTCTTAAAATTGTTTCAAAAGATAGTGTTTATGGTAAGTTCATTGTTATTGATAGTGGCGAACTTTATTTTGAAGTTGAAGATATAGAAGGGAATATAGATTCAAATCCGACAAAGTATCGTATTGATATAGTTAAAGATTACGAACCTGAAGTGCAAATATTATCTCCAAAAGAAGATATTGTTGTATCAGATGATAGTAAAATACCAATTATTTATAAAGTTAATGATGATTATGGAGTAAGTAAAGTTGAATTAATATACAAATTTAAAAGGAATGAAAAAAAAATTTGTATAAAAGAATATGATCCGCCTGTTACAGAAAATGTTTCAGAATATGTCTTTGATATGATGTCATTATTACCGTTGCCTGGAGATGTAATAGAGTATTTTTTACAAGTTTATGATAATGATACTGTATCAGGACCTAAAAAATCATATTCCGAAACATATCGATTAGAAATATTTAGTTATGAAAAAGAACATGAACAGATAGAAAAAGAATTATCTAATTTTCGTGATGATTTATTAGATTTATTAGGTAAACAAACATCAGCCAAAAGTTATCTTGACCAATTGTTGAAATCAGAAAGACAAATAATAGAACCTGAAAGAAAGAAATTAATTGATTTACAAAAGGAGATTAAAATAAATACAAGCAGATTAGTTGATAAATTAAACAAAGATTTGTCACGAATGGAACTTGACCCATATACAAATTATCATATTTATAATGAATACAATTATATACAAAAAGGACTTAGTGAATTAGAAAAAAATCAGATGACAAAAGTTATTGAAACGGCAGAAAATAATCAGTATCCACTAACGAATAACCTACAAGAAGAAATTATAACGAATTTGGAACGATTGAATCTGTTAAGTGAAGATGTTCTACAAAACCAAAAAATGAATGATTTAATTAGTAATAGTGAGCAGTTAATTGATATAACTAAGGATTTAATTAAAGATTTGTATTCAGTTCCCAATAAAGAAGAATATGATAAATTAAATAAAGTTCTAGATAAACTTGATAAGTTAATGAATGAAATACAGTCATTGATCCAGAAATTTCCGCAAACTTTACCTGAAGAGTTTATAAATCAAAAAGCTATTAAAGAATTAGATTTAAGTTCATTGTCATTATTATCTCAAAATATTAGAGATTATATAAATAAAGGAAACTGGAGAGATGCACTTGCACAAGCAGAGAAAATGTTACAGCAGGCAGAATCTTTACTTAAAACATTAAAAGAATCATCTGATGCAGTTAAGAATCCTTTATCTGATACAAACGAAGTAGCAAAAGAGTTACAGGAATCTTTATCTGAACTGGAAACAATTATCAATCAGCAGGAAGAAGTTATTACTGATACATCTGAAATGGAGAAAAAACGTCAGGAATTGGTATTAAAAGAACAGGAAAAAGAGTTTCTAGAACTCATTGAAAAACAGAAACGCGCTATTAATCTTACAAAGGAAATTAGAAATAGTTCAAAAAAAGTTATGGTATCAGAGTTGACAATCCATTATGATATGATTACAAGTCAAATAATTCCTGATATGGAGAGAGTATATAATGAACTTATGAACAGAAAAGTAGTTAAGTCACAAGAATTATTGATAAAAATAATTAATCAACTTGTGGAATTATCAACTTTTACAGTAAATAATAAACAGAAAATACCGGTTGATAAACTTGATATATATTCAGAGATTAAAGATGGAACAGAAGAAGTGAAATTAATTGAACAAGAAATACTTAATAAATTAAAATCGGTTCCTGAAGTAAATTTTACTAATAGAGATAAACAAGAATTACAAAATATTAGTGAGAAACAAAATAATAATAAAACAAGAACAATTTCTCTTGATCGGTCTTTGCAGGAATTGTCAAGGAAGACAGCGCTTATAACCCCAGAAGTATCTTTTAATCTACGGCAGGCAGCCCATAAAATGTCCGATGCACAGTCGGGTCTTATGTCAGGAGAAACTAATAATGCATTAGAAGATGAAATTAAAGCACTTGAATATTTAAATCAGAGTAATACGGCTGTAAAAAATGCAATACAAGATATGATAAAAATGCAATCGCTGTCAGGTCAATCGATGAGCGGTTTTTTACAGAGTAAGTCAAAAGGTATGTTCGGCTCAAAAATAGGGTATGTCAAACTACCTTCAAAAAATGACTATATTCCTTCAAAAGAATTACGAGAAGAACTAATGAAATCTTTGAAAGAGAAATATCCGGAGAATTATGAAATGATGATAAAAGAATACTATAAAAAACTTACTAGATAGTACAGGAGGTAAAAGTATGGTTAAAGTATTAGTAATTTATCACAGTGTCACGGGGAATACTGAAAAAATGGCACAATTTGTAGCAGAAGGTGTTAAAAAAGAAGGAGTCGAAGTGGATTTGAAAAAAGTAGAAAATGTTAAAGTAGAAGAATTGTTAAAATATGATGGAATAGTTATAGGTTCTCCAACATATTATGGTCTACCGTCAGCACCTGTTAAAAAATTGATTGATGATAGTGTAACATATCATGGTAAATTGGAAGGTAAAATCGGTGGTGCTTTCAGTTCAGCAGCAGGAATTGGAGGAGGAACGGAAACAACAATTCTTGCTATTCTTGAAGCATTGATGGTGCACGGAATGATAGTTCAAGGTAGAAGTGGTAAATATCATTATGGTCCTGTAAGTATAAATGCACCTGATAAAAAAGTTCAGGAAGGTTGTATTGAATATGGTAGACAGATAGCAAGATTAGTGTCTAGACTATTTAAATAAAATATTTAATTATGGACATAAAAGAATTTGAGAAGATTGTTCTTAAATCAGTAGAAAATATTCCAGAAAAATTCAAACAGATATTAGAAAAAGAGAATATCAGATTAATTATTAGAGAAAAAGTGCCAAACTGCTTATCTTTTAATAAGAAAAACAGTATTATTTTTGGATTATTTATTGGTATATCTTATAATAAACGTTCTGTGTTTAATATCAACACAGAACCTACGCGAATTGAATTGTATAAAGAAAGTTTTGAAAAGGTTTTTGATAATACACAAGATATAGAAGACCAAGTTCAGAAAACAGTTGTTCATGAAATAGGCCATTATTTTGGTTTTTCAGAGAAAGAATTAAGGGATTATTCATTGTAGTTATGAGATCAATTTTAATCTTAATAATCACAATCTTTTTTAGTCATGAATGCATATTCTCTGTTACAAAGAAGTCTAAAGAAATAAAAAAAATTATAAGTTTACTTGAGATAGGACAGTTTAGAGAGGTTGATAATTTAATAAAAGTAATAATTAATAATGATGATAAGAAATATGTTACAGCACTCTATTATTTCTATAAGGGTGATTACGACAATGCTCTTGAAGAATTGAGAAATTTCAAATCTCATAATTCAGATTCATTAGATTTAGTTTTGTATTTAGAAAAATTGAGATTCTATAAAAATAAATTTGAAGAATATAAGTTTAAACATTTTAATGTCAGAATTTCAGATGATGATAGTATATTAAAATATTATCTTGAAGAAAATCTGGATAAAATATTTTATTCGGTAGGTAAAATATTTAATTATTTTCCTGAGGATAAAGTATTGATAGAAATTTATCAGAATAAAGAAGATTTTGCTTTTGCCTCAACTTTAGGAGATGAAGCGGTTAAACGCTCCGGAGCAATAGCTATATGTAAATTTAATAGAATAATGACAACATCACCACAGTCATTACCATATGGTTATAGATGGATAGATACAATATGTCATGAATATATACATTTTGTATTAAATCGTATAACATGTGGCAAATGTCCACTATGGTTACATGAAGGTATTGCTAAATATTACGAGACATCATGGAGGAGTAATAAACCACTATATTTGACTCCAGGAAATGAAACAATATTATCAAAATCAGTGAAAGAAAATAGGTTAATTCCTTTTTCTCGTATGCATCCTTCATTAGTTTATTTAAAGGACCAGGATGAAGTAGGATTGGCTTTTGCTGAATTAGCAACAGCAGTTGAATATATTAATACTGAATATCCCAATAAATTACAGTTATTGTTGTATACTATGTCAAAAAAAACAGTTGAAAAATCATTTAAAACAGTTTTTAATTTTGATACAAATAAATTTGAACAAAATTGGATGAATTATATAAAAAAGATGGATTTAAAAGAACATTCTGGAGCAATTACTGACAAAGTATACTGGGAAAAGAAAGATGAGATTGATGAATTTGTTGGTGTTAATTCACGGGACCACTTACGATTAGGTGATAAATTCAGAGATAAAAACAATTATGAATCAGCAATTATACAATATGAAAAAGCACTGAATATTGAACCGTATAATCCGGTTGTTCTAATAAGAATCGCAAAATTATATTTTGAAAAGGGAAAAATAGAAGATAGTATAGAAAAACTTAAATTATGTATAGACAAAAACCCTGGATTTGTATCAAGTTACGAAATACTTGGTGAATATTATTTAAAATTAGGTGAGTTTGAAAAATCTGTAAAAGTATTAAATGAAGCGATAGAAATAAATCCATTTAATCCGTATACACATAGAAATTTATCAAAAGCATATCAAAAGTTGAATAATTATGAGTTATCACAACAAGAATTGTTTATTAGTGAAAAAATATTTTAAGGATATTGGATAATTTGACTTTATTACTTATTTTTTATATTATACGAAAATGTCATTAACAACATTTAGACAAGTAAAATGTCCTTGTGGCGAAATAATAAATGCTGAATTATGGAGTTCAATTAATGTTGAACAGAATCCTGAATTGAAGGAGATTTTACTTGCTGGAGAATTGAATGTCATTAAGTGTCCTAAATGTGGTATAATTTTTTATGCTGAACAATTTGTTTTATATTTTGATCCTCCCAACGAATTATTAGTTTTTGTTTATCCAGCAGATTTTGTTAATAAAAAAGATTACTGGTACAATAAGATGATGGATGATTTTAATAAAATAAAAGAAGATATTCTAAATAGTGATAAAAAATTAACATATTTGCCATTAATATTTTTTGGGTTAGATGAATTAGTTAATTTACTCAAATATGAAGATCAATTATTAGATGAGATTTCTGTTCTTGAAAATGTAAGTAGTAATTTGAATCTTAAACTGTTAAAAATTTCACTTTATACCGCAAGAAGCAAGCATATTCCGTATATACTGCCATATATTGAAGTTGAAGATGTTACTTTGAGAGATAAAATTATTTTAGGTATAAGGAAACTTGTTGAAGTTATGCCTGATATGATTACTTATAAGGATATGCTAAATAGAATAGATGAAATAACATTTGATAAAGATGAAATTATTTTGTTATAAAAATTCTAATATAATTTACAACGAAAATAGATTTTCAGATTTATATTTAAGAATGAGAGAGATGTTTGTCTCCAATAAAATTCCGGCTGTAGAATATATTGCCGAGAAAAAAATGAAATATTTTACTGATATAGATGAAAAAAATATACATCTACTCTGGTATGAAAAAAAATATAATTATAAAAAACTTACTACTACTGATGGGAAAAAACTTACTGTAATAAATCCGGGAGAATGGAATCTTGATGCAGGTCCGGATTTTATTAATGCGATAATAAAAGTAGACAAGAAAATTTTTATAGGTGATGTAGAGATACATAGAAAATATTCTGATTGGAAATTACATAAACATGATTCTGATATAAGATACAAAAATACAATACTGCATGTGTTTATTATTCCTGATAGAAGACAGATAAAAAAACATAAAAATATTTTTCAGGTTAATTTAAGCAAATTTATTAATATAAATGATATAAAAATATATTCAGATATAACTGGTTATCCATATTTTAGTTCTGCTGGAACAGGACAATGTAGTAAAGTTATAAAACTTTTTGAATTAAGTCGTTTTTATAATTTACTGAAGTATGCTGGTGATGGTAGAATTATATTAAAATCTAAACAGTTTGATGATATCAATTCTGAGAGTTTAATTGAACAAAAATTATATGAACTGTTATGTGAGTCACTTGGATATATTAATAATCGTATCCCTATGACAAAAATGGCTAAAATATTCCCTATCAAATTACTTTATAAAATTATAAATAAGGTAAAAAAAAGAAAAAGAATATTGGTTCTCGAATCAATCTATTACGGTTTAAGTAATCTTATTCCTGATATTTCAGACTTTTATGATAGCGAAACAAATAGATATTTATTGAGTTTAAAAAAAACATGGGAAAAATACAGAAAT
>Ga0207433_10013611_pt1 | contig 11928 bp, 8 predicted proteins | sample YelNatPaOPGAMG01_FD_187559 | JGI IMG/M metagenome (GOLD analysis project Ga0207433, IMG submission 187559) | Hot spring thermophilic microbial communities from Obsidian Pool, Yellowstone National Park, USA - OP-RAMG-01 (SPAdes) (version 3) | ecosystem: Environmental > Aquatic > Thermal springs >...
GCCCTGGTCGCGGGACCCTACGCCGCATGGAAAGACCGCTACACCGACGAACACGGCGAGATCCCGCTGGGTATCTACTGCCGCGCCTCGCTGGCGCCGTACATGGACGCCGAGCGGTTGTTCACCCAGACCAAGCAGGGATTCGGCTTCTACCACAAGAACTTCGGCATGCCGTACGCGTTCGGCAAGTATGACCAGCTGTTCGTGCCCGAATTCAATGCCGGCGCAATGGAAAACGCCGGCGCGGTGACGTTCCTCGAGGACTACGTCTTCCGCAGCAAGGTCACCCGGGCTTCCTACGAGCGGCGCGCCGAGACGGTGCTGCACGAGATGGCGCACATGTGGTTCGGCGACCTGGTCACCATGACCTGGTGGGATGACCTGTGGCTCAACGAGTCGTTCGCGACGTTCGCGTCGGTGCTGTGCCAGGCCGAGGCGACCGAGTTCACCGAGGCCTGGACGACGTTCGCCACCGTCGAGAAGTCGTGGGCCTACCGCCAGGACCAGTTGCCCTCGACGCACCCGATCGCGGCCGAGATCCCCGATCTGGCCGCCGTGGAGGTGAACTTCGACGGGATCACCTACGCCAAGGGCGCTTCGGTGCTCAAGCAGCTGGTGGCCTACGTGGGGCTGGAGCATTTCCTCGCCGGGCTGCGCGACTACTTCCGCGCTCACGCGTTCGGCAACGCCACGTTCGCCGACCTGATCGCCGCGCTGGAGCAGGCGTCCGGGCGTGACCTGTCCGACTGGGGACGGCAGTGGCTGAAGACCACCGGCCTCAACACGCTGCGGCCGGAGTTCGACGTCGATTCCGACGGCAGGTTCACCCGGTTCGCGGTGGCGCAGGGCGGCGCCGCGCCGGGCGCCGGGGAGACGCGGGTGCACCGGCTGGCGATCGGCATCTACGACGAGGATCGGTCCGGCAAGCTGGTCCGGATGCACCGGGAGGAAATCGACGTCGCGGGACCGCAGACGGATGTGTCCGCGCTGGTGGGTGTTTCGCGCGGCAAGCTGGTCCTGGTCAACGACGACGACCTGACCTACTGCTCGCTGCGCCTCGACGCCGAGTCGCTGCGGACCGCGCTGGAGCGGATCGCCGACATCGCCGAACCGCTGCCCCGCTCGCTGGTGTGGTCGGCGGCGTGGGAGATGACGCGCGAGGCGGAAATGCGGGCCCGGGACTTCGTGGCGCTGGTGTCGGGTGGGGTGCAGGCCGAAACCGAGGTGGGGGTGGCGCAGCGGTTGCTGATGCAGGCGCAGACGGCGCTGGCGTCCTACGCCGAGCCGGGCTGGGCGCGCGAGCAGGGCTGGCCGCAGTTCGCCGACCGGCTGCTGGAGTTGGCGCGCCGCGCCGAACCCGGGTCCGATCACCAGCTCGCCTTCGTGAACACGCTGTGCTCTTCGGTGCTGTCGCCCCGGCACGTCGAGACGCTGGCGGCCCTGCTCGACCCGGCTTCCGGGAATCCGGCCGACCAGGGTTTGGCCGGCCTGGTGATCGACACCGACCTGCGCTGGCGCATCGTGATCGCGCTGGCCACCGCCGGCGAGATCGACTCCGACGGTCCCGCGACCCCGTTCATCGATGCCGAGGCCCAGCGCGACGCGACGGCCGCCGGCCGGCGCAACGCCGCCCAGGCCGCGGCGGCGCGCCCGCAGCCGCGGGTCAAGGAGGAGGCCTGGACCAAGGTGGTCGAGGACGACACGCTGGCCAACGTCACGGCCCGGTCGATGATCGCCGGCATCGCGGCACCGGGACAGGGCGAACTGCTCGAGCCGTTCACCGCGCGCTACTTCCAGGCGATACCCGGGGTGTGGGCGCGCCGCTCCAGCGAAGTCGCCCAGACCGTGGTGATCGGCCTGTACCCGCACTGGGACATCAGCGACGCCGGCATCGCCGCCGCCGACGCGTTCCTGCGGGCCCCGGAATCGGAGGTGCCGCCGGCGTTGCGCAGGCTGGTGCTGGAAGGTCAGGCGGGCGTGAAGCGGGCGCTGAGGGCCCGCAAGCTCGACGCGGCCGGCTGAACGAGCCGGCGTTCAGCGCAGCCGGCGCCGTGGGCGCAGTTTCGGCGCGCAGGCGGGCGGTCAGGCCGGGGAGATCCCGGCGCTGAGCACCCGGATCGCGCTGACCAGCCCGTCGACCAGATCGCCCTGCTCGAACGCCGACGCGGCCGCGGCAACCCCCAGGGGGGCGGCCGACTCCGCGCCGCGACCGCGGACCTGCGAGCCGTAGACGATCTCGATGGCGCGCTGGTCGGGCGAGACGGCGAGCAGCACCGCGTCGTCCGGTGTCGGGACTTTGGCCAGGATCTCGCGGGCCCGCGCGGCGGTGTCGCTGCCCAGGTCGCCCAGGTAGATGGCGAACCGCGCCTTGGACGCCCTCGAGCCGTACTTGAGCGCGTCGTCGATGGCGACGAGGTCTTTGATCGGGAACGGGTAGTGCACCGACAGTTCGCCGGGTTCGGTGACCGCCGAGATCCGGCCGCTGCTGGTGATCACGGCACCCTCGGGCAGGTCGCCGTGCTCGATCGTCGCTACCTCACCAGGTGCCACTGGCGCCACCTCCCACTGAGAACTTCGATGCGTCGTGCCCGCCGTGCGCCTGGCCGACGGCTTCGTCCGTCGCGGCCCACAGGATCGGCGGATGTGTCCACGGCTCCGGGAGCTGGTAGGTCGCGGGGTGCGGTCCCTTGCGGGAGAAGATCGGCACCGCCAGCAGGATCACCAACAGCAGCGGGATTCCGATGAAGTACAGGTGGGTCTGCATAAGGCTCACGACGCAAACCGTATCCCACCCGGGCGACTTTTGGGACACCCGGACCGGCCCCGGACCTTCTACGCCGCGCCTTCACCGAGATAGCGGGCCCAGGCCGGGTCCAGCTCCTTGACCGTCGACAGCAGCCGCCAGTGTTGTCCCGTCGGCGGCGTCGGCGCCCGGCGCAGCGTCCAGCCGAGTTCGCTGAGCAGCTTGTCGCCCTTGCGGTGGTTGCACGTCGAGCAGCAGGCGACGCAGTTCTCCCAGGAGTGGCCGCCGCCGCGGCTGCGCGGCACCACGTGGTCCACGGTGTCGGCCTTCGCGCCGCAGTAGGCGCAGCAGAAACGGTCGCGGTGCATCAGCGCGGCGCGGGTCATCGGCACGCGCGCGCGGTACGGCACCCGCACGAAAGCCCGCAGCTGGATCACCGAGGGCACCACGATCGACCTGGTCGCCGAGTGGATGATGGGTCCCGCCGGGTCGTGGTGCACGACGTCGGCCTTGCCGCAGATGACCATCACGATGGCGCGCCGCATCGGCAGCGCCGTCAGCGGTTCATAGGTGGAGTTCAGCAACAGCACCCGCCGGCGGCTCCAGATCGATGAGCTTTCCTGGCGGGTGGGTGGGTGACTCTCAACACTGTGCAGGCATGACGCGGTGGCTGGCCCGGTCGACCCTGCCGCGGCACCGGTACTGCGGTGGCTGCGGCGTCTCTTGCCCTGCGCCATAGATCCTCCGCGGATAGTCCACCATGATTTTCGGCGGATCGCACCCCTATTCCCCGGGTGAGCCGTGACCATCCGGTGAACAGCAGGCAAGGCTTGGCGCGGGTTCGCGCCCGGCGTGCCTCGCCGGCCCGCCGATGCACCACAATGGAGGAGATGGATCAGGTGAGCTTCTATGACGCCGTCGGCGGGGCCGAGACCTTCAACGCGATCGTGTCGCGGTTCTACGAGCAGGTCCCCGAGGACGAGATACTGCGCGAGCTGTACCCGGCCGACGACCTGGCGGGCGCCGAGGAAAGGTTGCGGATGTTTCTCGAGCAGTACTGGGGCGGCCCCCGAACGTACTCCGACCAGCGCGGTCACCCGCGGCTGCGGATGCGGCACGCCCGATTCCGGATCACGCCCATCGAGCGGGATGCGTGGCTGCGGTGCATGCACACCGCCGTCGCGTCGATCGACTCGCAGACACTCGACGACGAGCACCGGACAGAGCTGCTGGACTACCTCGAGATGGCCGCCCACTCCCTCGTGAACTCGACGATCTGATGGCGGCCGCGATGGACAAGCCGTGGTGGTCGAACGCGGTCTTCTACCAGGTCTATCCGCGGTCGTTCGCCGACAGCGACGACGACGGGGTCGGCGACCTGGACGGCCTGACGGCCCGGCTGGGCCACCTGCAGGAGCTCGGTGTCGACGCGATCTGGCTCAACCCCGTCACCGTGTCGCCGATGGCCGATCACGGCTACGACGTGGCGGACCCGCGCGACATCGATCCGTTGTTCGGCGGGCTGGCGGCGTTCGAGCGGCTGGTCGCGGCCGCACACGGTCGCGGCATCAAGGTGACGATGGACGTGGTCCCCAACCACACCAGCTCGGCGCACCCGTGGTTTCGGGCGGCGCTGGCCGCCGGCCCGGGCACCCAGGCGCGGGATCGCTACTTCTTCCGTGACGGGCAGGGCCCCGACGGGTCGCTGCCGCCGAACAACTGGGAGTCGGTGTTCGGCGGTCCGGCCTGGACGCGGGTGGTCGAACCGGACGGCAACCCCGGCCAGTGGTACCTGCATCTCTTCGACGCCGAGCAGCCGGACCTCAACTGGGACAACCCCGAGGTCTTCGACGACTTCGAGAAGACGCTGCGGTTCTGGCTGGAGCACGGCGTCGACGGCTTCCGCATCGACGTGGCGCACGGCATGGCCAAGCCAGCGGGCCTGCCGGATGCCAAGGAAAACAGCACGGTGTTGCGCCACACCGACGACGACCCGCGCTTCAACAACCCGAACGTGCACGCGATCCACCGCGACATCCGCACGGTCATCGACGACTACCCGGGGGCGATGACCGTCGGCGAGGTGTGGGTCACCGACAACCGCCGCTGGGCCGAATACCTGCGGCCCGACGAGCTGCATCTGGGGTTCAATTTCCGGCTGACCCGAACCGAATTCGAGGCCACCGAGGTCGGTGATGCGATCCAGAACTCGCTGGCGGCCGCGGCGCTCGTCGACGCCACGCCGACCTGGACGTTGTCCAACCACGACGTGGGCCGGGAGGTCACCCGCTACGGCGGCGGGGAGGTCGGGCTGCGCCGGGCGCGCGCCATGGCGATGGTGATGCTGGCCCTGCCCGGCGCGGTGTTCGTCTACAACGGCGAGGAGCTGGGTCTGCCCGACGTCGATCTGCCCGACGAGGTGCTGCAGGACCCGACGTGGGAACGCTCCGGGCACACCGAACGCGGCCGCGACGGCTGCCGGGTTCCGATCCCGTGGTCGGGTGAGGCCCCCCCGTTCGGGTTCTCCGGGTCCACCGACACCTGGCTGCCGATGCCGGCGGACTGGGCTGCGCTGACCGTGGAAAAGCAGCGCGCCGACGCCGGGTCGACATTGTCGTTCTTCCGGCGGGCAATCGAACTGCGCCGGACCCGTGACGAATTCGAGGGCGCCGAGATCGACTGGCTGACGGCGCCGCGCGACGCGCTGATGTTCCGCCGCCGCGCGGGCGGGTTGCTCTGCGTCCTCAACACGGGCAGCCGCCCGATCCCGCTGCCGCGGGGAGAGGTCATCCTGGCCAGCGCGCCGCCGGTGAGCGACGCCCTGCCACCCGACGCCGCGGCCTGGCTCGTCTAGTCCCGTTGCGCATATGGGACCTCATGCGTGGACAGTCATCGGAGCCGGGCCCGCCGGAATCGCCGCGGTGGGAACGCTGCTGGATCGCGGAGTAGCGGGCGAAAGCATCGCCTGGGTCGACCCCTCGTTCGCCGGGGGCGACATCGGCGGCAGGTGGCGCTCGGTGTCGAGCAACACCCGAGCCGGCGACTTCCTGGACTACCTGGGCGGCTCGGACGCATTGCGGTTCGCCGACGCGCCGCCCATGCCATTGCGGGAGGTCGATCCGGAAGAAACGTGCGTGCTGGCCCTGGTCGCCGAGCCGTTGGTGTGGGTCACGCGACAACTGCGCGATCGGGTCCGGACGTTCCAGACGACGGCGACCGTGCTGTCCCTGCAGGCAAGGCGGTGGACGATCGAGACCGGGGAAGGCCGACTCGCCTCGGAGAATGTGGTCCTGGCGCTCGGGGCGGTCCCCAAGAAGCTCGCATACCCGCACCTGGACGAGATTCCCGTGGACGTCGCGCTGGACATCGAACGGCTCTCGGAGCAACCGCTCGACGGCGCGACCGTCGGCGTGTTCGGCTCGTCGCATTCGTCGATGATCGTGTTGCCGAACCTGTTACGCCAACCCGTGGGAAAAGTGATCAACTTCTACCGCAGCCCACTCAAATACGCCGTATACCTGGACGATTGGATCCTGTTCGACGACACCGGCCTCAAAGGCCGCGCCGCCGAGTGGGCCCGGGAGAACATCGACGGGGTGCATCCGGAACGGCTGGAGAGGTGCCTGGTTTCCAGCCCGCAGTTCGACGACAAACTCGCCGAGTGCGACCGCGTCGTCTACACCGTCGGCTTCGAACGCCGGAGACTGCCCGAAACGCCGCAGTGGGGCGAACTGGACTACAACGCGAGCAACGGCATCCTCGCCCCCGGCCTGTTCGGGTTGGGAATCGCGTTCCCCGAGTACGCGATCGACCGTTACGGGTACGGGGAGCACCGGGTGGGCCTGAAGAAGTTCATGGAATACCTCCACTGCGTTCTGCCCCTGTGGATGGCCTACGGGACCTGACCCTCAGCGCAGCACCAGCGCCGGGTCGCCGCGGCGCCGGAACACCGAGCCGAACCTGGCGTCGATGCGCAGCCAGTTCGGCATGACGCGGACCCGGATGATCTCTTCGGCGGGAATGGCATCCGCCTGCTGCGGCAGGAATCCCATTGCGGTCAAAGCGAACACGCAACGCATGGGCAACCCCACCTCGACCTCGGCCGAACTGACCCGGATGACCTCCTGGTCGAGCAGCGAGACGGGCGGGCCGTGAGAACCGCTGTGCTCCTTGGCGAGTCGCGCACCGCGCTCGGCCAGGTCCAGCATCACCCGGGCCGGCACGTCGTCGACATGAGTGAAGCCGGATTCCGGCGGCAGCGCACCCCGCCACGCCGAGTCCATCGGAAAGCCCGGATCCACGTAGCCCGAGGCGTCCATCGCGGACAGGCCGCGGCCCAGTCCGTCCGCGGCCACCGACAGGTCGGCGGGCCGCACGGCACCCCCCACCACGCGGCAGGCCAGCACGTCGAAACCCGTTGCCACCCAGGCGCTCACCAGCCCGCCGGCCCGAGCGCGCAGCCGGATCACCGCGGCGTCGTCGAGCCGCATCGCGCGCTCGACGAACGTGGCCAGGTCCGCGCGCTGGGCGGCGCCGCCTTGCGGCCCCAGCCACAGTCCGCGCTCGGCTACCCCTCCTGCTGTTACCGAAGCCACCGTTGCAGGTACTCCCGTTGCGGGGGCGAGAGCCGGACCAGTCGCTGCCCCTCGATGTGCACCGCGGCCAGCTGCGACTCGGCGATGACGGCGGGCCTGGATTCGGGGTCGGCGTTGACCGAACGCACCTCGTAGCCCAGCGTGAAGTCGACCGTCCGCAGCTGCTTGGTCCAGACGGTCACCTGCAGAGGCGAGTCGGCGAGGCGCAGCTGAGCCTTGTAGGTGACCCGGACGTCCGCGATCAGCAACCCGACGGTGGCGATGCCGGGGGCGAACGGCTCCGCGAGGAACGGCACCCGCGCTTCTTCCAGGATCGTGACCATGGTGGCGTGGTTGATGTGCTGGTACATGTCGATGTCCGACCAGCGCACCGGCACGGGCGCGACGAAGCCGACGCTCAACTCGACGAACCCCTTCCGCTGGTGCGGGTCATGCGACGGATCTGTCGCGCGGCCACCGACAGCGTCGCGAGATCCTTGGCCCCGCTCTCCTGGATCTCGGCGAGCGTCCGGCGGGCCCGCTCCACCCGCGACGCGCTGAGGTGCTCCCACTCCGCGATCTTCTCCTCGCCGGTTTCGTCGGGCTCACCGACGGCGAGCACATCGAAACACAGCGAGCGCAGCGACGCGTAGATGTCGTCGCGAATGGCCAAGCGCGCCAACGAATGCCAGCGATCGCCGCGGGGCAGCTCGGACACCGCGGTCAGCAGGCCGTCGGTACCCAGCCGATCCATCAGGGCGAAGTAGGTGTCGGCGACCTCGGCGGCGTCGATCTCGTTGATGTCGGCGATGTCGATGATGTCGAGCAGGCTGAAGCGGTACAGGCCCGCGGCAACGAGGTAGGCCAGGTCCTCGGGCGTGCCCTGCGCGGAGAACTCGGCCGCTTCCTTCTCCACGATCGCCTTGTCGTCACCGCGCAGCCACTCCGACATCCGCGGAGTCAGCTCCGTGACCTTGGCCGCGAACCGGTTGATCTCGGCGCCGACGGCCAGCGGCTGCGGGCGGTAGTTGAGCAGCCAGCGCCCGGCCCGGTCGACCAGTCGCCGGGTGTCCAGCGTGAGCCGGTCCGACAGGGCGACCGGTATGTCCGCCGCGCGGACCTGCCGCCACAGGTCGCCCACCCCGAAGATGGCGTCGGTGGCGACATAGGTGCGCACCGCGTCGACGGGCTGGACGCCGACGTCTTCGGCGATCCGGAAGGCGTAGCTGATGCCCCCGGTGTCTACGACGTCGTTGATCAACATGGTGGCGACGATCTCGCGGCGCAGCTGGTGCGCGCGGATTTCCGGGGTGAACCGTTCACGCAGCGGCGTCGGGAAGTAGAACGGCAACCGGGAGGCGAACACGTCCTGCTCGGGCAGTTCGGTGCCCAGCATGTCCTCCTTGAGGCCGAGCTTGACGTGCGCCATCAGCGTGCACAGCTCGGGCGACGTGAGCCCGATGCCCGCCTGGAAGCGGCGGCGGATCTCCTTCTCCGACGGCAGCGCCTCCAGTTCGCGGTTGAGGCCGCGCTCCTCGACCAGGTACTTGATCTGGCGTTCGTGCACCGGGAGCAGGCTGGCCGCGTTGCAGCGGCTGGTGCCGATCAGGTCGTTCTGGTCCTCGTTGTCGGTGAGCACCAGCCGCGCCACCTCGTCGGTCATCGACTCCAGCAGCTCTTTGCGCTCACCCGCGTCGACCTTGCCGGCGGTGACCAGCGAGTCGATCAGGATCTTGATGTTGACCTCGTGGTCCGAGCAGTCCACGCCGGCGGAGTTGTCCATCGCGTCGGTGTTGATCCGGCCGCCCGACAGGTCGAACTCGACGCGGCCCAGCGCCGTCACGCCGAGGTTGCCACCCTCGCCGATCACCTTGGCGCGCACCTGGTTTCCGTTGACGCGGACCGCGTCGTTGGCACGGTCGCCCACATCGGAGTCGGATTCGGATTCGGCCTTGATGTAGGTGCCGATCCCGCCGTTGAACAGCAGGTCCACCGGCGCCTGCAGGATCGCCCTGATCAGGTTGGGCGGGGCCATCTCGTCGACGTCACCGTCGATGCCCAGGGCGGCGCGGACCCGCTCGCTGACCGGGATCGACTTCTGCTCGCGGGCATACACGCCGCCGCCCTCGCTGATCAGCGACCTGTCGTAGTCGTCCCAGCTGGAGCGCGCCTGCTCGAACAGCCGCCGGCGTTCCTCCCAGGACGCCCCGGGTTCGGGGTCCGGGTCGAGGAACACGTGACGGTGGTCGAACGCGGCGATCAGCTTGATGTGCTTGCTCAGCAGCATCCCGTTGCCGAACACGTCACCGCTCATGTCGCCGACACCGACGACGGTGAAGTCCTCGGCCTGGGTGTCGACCCCCATCTCCCGGAAGTGCCGTTTGACGGCCGCCCAAGCCCCTTTGGCGGTGATACCCATGGCCTTGTGGTCATAGCCGACCGAACCGCCGGAGGCGAACGCGTCGCCCAGCCAGAACCCGTAGGACTTGGCCACGTCGTTGGCGATGTCGGAGAAGGTGGCGGTGCCCTTGTCCGCGGCCACCACCAGGTACGCGTCGTCGCCGTCGCGCCGCACCACCTCCGGCGGCGGATCGACCTTGCCGGTGGCGTGGTCGACGTTGTCGGTGACCTCCAGCAGCCCGGAGATGAACAGCTGATAGCAGGCCACGCCTTCGGCGCGGTTGGCGTCGCGGTCGGCGGCGGGGTCGCCGGTGGGCAGCGGCGGGTCCTTGACGATGAACCCGCCCTTGGCCCCGACCGGCACGATGACGGCGTTCTTCACCGCCTGCGCCTTGACCAGACCCAGGATTTCGGTGCGGAAGTCGTCGCGGCGGTCCGACCAGCGCAGCCCGCCGCGGGCCACCGGACCGAACCTCAGGTGCACGCCCTCGACGCGGGGGGAATAGACGAAGATCTCGTATTTGGGGCGCGGCAACGGCAGCTCGTCGATCAGTTGCGCGTCGAGCTTGAGCGCCAACACGTTTCGGGCACGGGCCGAATCCTCGCGTGTGACAAAGTAATTGGTCCGCAACGTGGCCTGAACCAGCGACGCGAAGGCACGCAGGATGCGGTCGGTGTCCAGGCTGCGCAACGCGTCGATGTCCGCGGCGACCGCGTTGGCCGCCGATTGCGCGTCGCGGCTCCCCGGCGAACCCGAGGCCCTGGGGTCGAACAGCGCTTCGAACAGCGCGACGAGTGAACGCGCCGTCGAGGGGTGGTCGTTGAGCACCGCTTCGATGTGGGACTGGCTGTAGGGAAAACCCGCCTGCCGCAGGTATTTCGTGTAGGCGCGCAGCAGCACGACCTGCTGCCAGGCCAGGCCTGCCCGCATCACCAGTTCGTTGAACCGGTCGATCTCGACCCGGCCCTGCCAGATCGCGGTGACCGCGTCGGCGAATCTTTCCGCGGCCGCGTCGCGCTCCTCGGCCGACGACGCCTGCGGGATGGTCGGGTGTGGCGAGATCTTGAACTGATAGATCCACACCGGCAGATCGTCGGCCCGGGTGACCGTGAAGGGCCGCTCCTCGAGCACGACGACGCCCATGCTCTGCAGCATCGGCAGCAGCTGACTCAGCGACGCGGTGTGGCCGCCCAGAAACCAGGTGAGCTGGGCGAGGCCCTCTTCGCCGGTGTCGGAGAACACCAGCTTGACCGAGTCGTCGGTCAGTTTGTTGATGATGCGGATGTGGTCGATGGCGTCGGCGGGTGCGACGGCCTGCTTGTAGGCCTCGGGGAAGGCGGCCGCGTAATGCTCGGCGTCCGCCGGCGCGATCGTGTCGTCCGCGGCGCCGAGCAGCCGGTCGGACCAGGTTTGGGCGGCTTCGCTCAGCAGCGCCTGGATCCGGATCCGGTTCTCTTCGGAGATGTCGACCGAGCCGGGCGCGACGTCACCCTCGCTTCTCGCGGGCAGGCGAACCATGAAATGCATCAGCGCCCAAGGGGATTCACTGACACGGGCGGTGAATTCGAGCCGTGTCCCGCCGAATTCGCGCACCAGGATCTCCTCGATCTGGTGCCGCACCGGAGTGGTGTAGCGGTCGCGGGGCACATAGACCAGACAGGAGACGAAGTACTGGAGCCGGTCGGCGCGCAGGAACAGCAACGCGCGCCGCTGAGATCCCAGGTCCACGACGGCTTTGGCCATCGCCAACAGCCGTTCGGCGTTCAGGCTGAACAGCTCCGATCGCGGGACGGTCTGGATGACGTCGAGAAGGAGCTGTCCGGGATAGGCATGGTCGCTGTCGGCCATCGTGAGCACCTCGCGGACCCGGTGGGAGACCATCGGGATTTCCAGCACGTCCGCGTTCATCGCGGTGATGGTGAACAGCCCGACGAAACGGTGCTCGACGATGCCCCCGGTGCCGTCCTTGAGGTTTTCGCGGACCGCGATGGCATACGGGTAAGTGCCGTAGCGCAGGTAGCTGCCGACCACGGACTGGGCCAGGACCAGCATCTTGCGGTCGTCGGTCAACCGGGGCCGCGAACCGGTCCGCGTCCGCAGCACGCCCAGGCCCCTCGACCCGTCGCCAAAGACCTCGCTGCCGTGCACCCGGCAACGCTGGTAGCCCAGCAACAGGAAGTTCCCGTCGGCCAGCCAGCGCAGCAGCGCGG
>Ga0207433_10013620_pt1 | contig 11916 bp, 9 predicted proteins | sample YelNatPaOPGAMG01_FD_187559 | JGI IMG/M metagenome (GOLD analysis project Ga0207433, IMG submission 187559) | Hot spring thermophilic microbial communities from Obsidian Pool, Yellowstone National Park, USA - OP-RAMG-01 (SPAdes) (version 3) | ecosystem: Environmental > Aquatic > Thermal springs >...
GTGATCGAAAAGCTGAGTGCATACGTGGACGGGTTGCTGGACGAACAGACGTTGGAACTCGTCGAAAAACATATTGGGTCATGCGATGCGTGTGCGCACGAACTTGAATTCCTGTGCACTCTCGTGCAGACTGCCCGTGAAATCGAACAAGTCCATCCCCCGGTCGAACTTAGGAAAAGAATTCTCGACGCAGTCAAACAATCGAAGCAGCAGTTGGGACACTGCAAACAGGCCGCAGAACTTCTATCCGCCTACGTTGATGGTGAAACCGACGCCAAGCAAGAAGCTTTTTTAACGGCTCACATTTCCGAGTGCGAAGAATGCGCGTCGGAACTCGATTCGCTTAGAACGCTTGTAAAGACGGCTGCTAGCATTGAGCTTGTCAACCCACCGAAAGACTTGAGAGAACGCATATTGACAGCGGTCGATGCTCAAACTCGCACAACAGCGGCATGGAAAATCCGGCTATCCTCGTTCAGGTTTGTTCCAGTTCTCAAGTTGGCCGGAAGCGCGGTCGCTGCTGGAATCATGTTGTTCGCGATTACAACTATAATACCTCGATCAAATGAACAAACCGTTCGCGTTGTGAAGAAAGCCGCACTCGAAACGCCTGCCGTTGTCGATGTTGTGTCCGCTCCAGCGGCGAAACCTATAGTTTCCAACAAAATGAAGCTTACCACCGGCGCATCTGTTACAACTGTCCGATGGCGGACTCACCGACGCACCACGGAATCCGAGCAGCCGCGCGTTGCCGTCAATCCGACCGTGTTTGTGCCTAAGCCGGCTCCTAAACCTGTGGTCGAACACTCTTCACCGGTCGAAGAAACCGAATCGAGTACAGATACGGAAACGGTTGCTGTTGCTAATGAGGCGGCGTTGGAACCGATTGATGCGGTTGTGGATACCGAGCAAGCGCCCAAACCGCAAACCGAGCCGAAGAAGCCTGGCGAACCGGCCCGTGGTGAAGTCACAATAGCAGCAGCGTTTGCCGAAGACGCAGAGCAGTGTATTAAGAGGATCAAAGAAGAGGCCGCATTGCGCAAAGGCGCAGATCGGTCTTGTGGAATTCCGATTTTTTCCGCAAGGTTCTAGCGGGAAACATGTACAAAAAGCGTGAGGCTTCCCAGAGAATTGGCAATGGGTAGGATTGCTGGAATAGTGTCGATATTGGCAATAGCAGCGATGCCAATCTTCGCTCGGGCAGACGCTCGATTGGATGCTGCGTTAGCTACCGTCAAGGTCACCGATACAACCGTCTTTAGCAAGCCTACTCAAGCTCCATCGGACTTGGGTGAAGCAGCCAGCGAGGTGCTTCCCGGCAATGGTCGAAGAGCCGGCTATGTTTTGGGTCATGGGAACATTGTTCCAGGCAGCGAATGGGTGTACATAGGCGTCAAGCGTGCCAGACCAAACGTTGACTATACAATTGACTACGAATCCGGCAGCTTGTTCTTCACTGAACCGGTGAGACAATCCGAATCTGTCAGAGTGGACTATCGATACCTGGAAAAAACGAAGGGTGAGCGAAGTGTAGCAGGGCCGGGTCTGATTCCTCTAAAGTTTGCAGGCGGCAACCTGCAGACAAGCCTAACTTACTCTTATAGAGCAGCGGATCCCACAAAGAGTCAAGGCGCGCCAGATATTCTTACTTACGGTATGAGCTCAACGCTGTCGTTTGCAGGGTCCTCCTCGCTGCAGAGTTTGTTCTATGTTGCTACCCCTCAAGAATCTAATCGCTTGGCACTTTCCAGCAGTGCGCCGGTAAAGGGACAAGGACAGAAGAACAGCAAGGCCGGCAGCTTCAAGAAAGATCAGCTTATCTTGCAGAATGCCGATTTCGGACTGGGAGGCAAGGCGAGACTCAAACTGGGATTCCAGAAGGTCGGCGAAAGCTTTGCAGGTATGCAATCACTCCGTGAAGCAAAGGTTGCACCGGAGGATGTGCTCAACCAGCTTGAAAAAGAAAAAGGCATCAAGCGCTTGTCAATGGCACTTGAAGTGCCGACAGGAAAGATCGGCGGTCTGAGCTTCTCGAGGTCCGAAATTGAAGACAAGAGCGGTGAAATTGTAACCCAGACTTTCGGCTATTCCGGCAGTAACTTCCGATTTAGCTATTTGAGTCGAGATGTAGGTAAAGAGTTTACACGATTCAAAGATCTGAAGGAAGCCGATGCGGCTCAGATGGCCGCAGAAGCAGGTGTGAAGCGCACTAATTATGCTCTGCAGTTCCGCACGGGAACCAATGCCTCAAACACACCGTTGTGGAGCGGTTTCAACTTTGTTCGCCTGCAGAGTGAATCGGGCGAGCTCAATTATAGAACGTTTGACCTAGATACCGGAAAGGTGAAAATCCAGGCTGATGTGCGGACGATGGACCCGCAGTTCGCTGCAATGGGTGCGTTGACCGACGAAGAGCGGACGCGCATGGCACAGATTGCCCGCAGGCAATTTAATCCCAGGACACAGGCGTCAGATGTTACCCCTCAGGACAAGGCGCAAATGAACAAAGAAGCTGGGATCAATCGAAAGAGCTACAGTTTCCAATATGACGGTTGGGTGCTGGGCATGGGCAACCTAGAGCTACCTAACGGCAGCAGTCTGAACACAAACCTAATCGGACTAGAACGCAGTTGGGGCAGCATCCATATATATCATCACCAAATCGATTCGAATTTCGACAGATTGGCTATGTTACAGCCGATCGAAATCGCCCGCTTCGGCAACGAAACCGGGATGAGCCGAACGGATATAGATGGAAAGTTCAAGCTGGGATTTGGTGAGCTCACGCTTTTTCATGGCAATGTAACCGATCATCAGGGCGCAGGAATCAAACGACGGAGCATAGGCTTCAAAAACTCCAGGTTAAGGCTCCAAGCAAACTTCCAGGACATCGATGCAGAGTTCAGTCGGATCAATGACCTTTCCGATACCGACAAGAACCTACTCGCAAGAGAGCGCGGCTTTAAGCGGTCGGACTTTTCGATTAATTTTGATGTTACGCGCCATCTGAACATAGACACATATCTATACAATTCTACGAATGTTACGGCTGATCAAACGCGCTCGCAATCAAGATACAACGTGACTTATAACTCTGATAAAGGTCCGAAGTTTACCCTGCTGTCGGATGATTTCTCGTATGTATCCGACGAAGGAAACATTGTCGGCTACTCACATCGGAAGATAACATTCGACAACAAGATCAATCTGTTCGGAGGACTTCTTTTTAAGGGCCTTAGCGACGTTAACACTACTCAAGAAAGAAACAATGCGCCGGTAACTACGAAGATAACGCAGACTCATCTGGAAACCGATCGGAACGCTCCGACATCTTATACTCTTGATACCTTGACAACCGACTACGGTGACGGAAGACGGTTCGAAGACAGTTTGGACCTAGGTGCCAAGACCCGGGTGGGCAAGAACCTATCTCTCGTAGGCGGCTTTTCAAAGATTGATCGAGAGGACGATAAGAGCGAGAACAATGCCAAGTTCGGGTTCGAATGGAACATCAAGAAGGACCTAACCATGAGCCTGAAAATTGCTAATCGCGACGGTGGTCCTAAAGGCAGCCAACAGGCAAGGGAATTCACAATGAAAGGGCTGTTGGCGAAACGGTTTCTTCTCTTCAGCGACGTAACCGTGGATTCGGGCTTGAACACCACCGATCTCAAAGGCAGACGAATCGGCTGCGATAACGGGCTCAAGATAAGCGCTGGTCTTCTCGATGGAAAGTTCACATTTGATAACAGCGACAAACTTAATCCGAAGAACGGCCTCTATTACACATCGCGGATCATTCAATACGAGTCCGACAAAGACCCGAAGCGAAGATACCACTTTACTTTCTTTAGACAGAATCTGGTAACACCAAGCGGCGAACCGGCGCGAAAGCGCAACTATGCCTTGGATTTGAAACTCGACCGCAGCACAAACTTGACTCTTACTTCATTCTTTGGCAAGGACGGCAAAAACGGAGCAATACTGCCTACCGGCGGAAGTGTTTACAAGATCAGCCGCCTGCTCGGTAACAACAACAGCATTTTTGCAGACTACACTACCGAGCGTAACGAGACAACAGGTCGATATGCGCGAACAGTGGGATGTGGGTTTGTGGGTACCCTCTCAAATAAGGCTGCTGTTGAGTTCTATTTTGGCTGGAGTCGTCTTATTGAGAATGGTCGGTCCGACTATGATAATGTATTCCGCATCAAATATGACCATAAGATAGATTCCAACCGCTTCATCACTCTAACGGCGCAGAAGAAGTCCGGTATAGATAAGAGCACCATTAATCCGTTCGAAGGCAACACAACCGCCAGGCTCGACTTTAGAACGGTATTCGACTAGTAAAGCCGAGATTCCCTCAGCATTCAAAGAATGTTCCTTTAACGTGTTAGAGGAACAAAATCTCAATTGGTCTAACCCCATATTAAGCCGATTGGCGACTGAAATTGTGCGTTTCCGAGGGAGTCAGCATTGGAAATTGTCTGCCCAGCCTGGTATCCGGGTATTGAAAAGCTGATAGACGCAATTCCGGTTCTGGCCGATCAAGGAGTAACCGCTGTTGAGATCGGCATAGATTTTCCTGAATACTTCGATCACCGCGACAGTTTCGAGCTCGACAGCCTGATATCCAGACTCGGCACATCCGGCATTCGAGTTCACTCTGTTCATGCACCGTTTGGCCCGCGATATGACATCTCCAGTCTCGATGATGCTGTGCACGAGCGGGGAGTAGACGCGCTGATTGATTCCATCGAGCTTGCAAGCATATTGGAAGCGCGCAATGTTATCGTGCATGCAAGCGACGTGTTGCCCAAGACCGCAAACGGTAGGCTTGAGAGAGCGCGTGGAGTGCTGCGAGAAATGGCGGGAGTGGCACAAGAGTCTGGTATTGTTTTGGCGCTGGAGAACCTTCCGCCAGGATACCTAGGTCATACTCCAGGCGAGATAGTAGCGCTGCTGGATGGGATCGATCCGGAGTCAATAGGAATATGCTTCGACACAGGGCATGCAAATCTTTCCGGAAGGTTCATCGAGTTTGCCGAGAGTATGCTCGTGCGTGCTGTAACCACGCATATTCACGACAATAACGGCAGCGAAGATCAACATCTATTCCCCGGATACGGCAACATAAACTGGCAGGAATTCGGGTCTGCATACCGCAGGCTCGGCTCTACAGCCAGCCTGATGCTGGAGTGTATTCCACCGGAAGGGATGCTGTGGAGCGAGGCATTTCAGCGATTGCGAAGCGCACTTGGAGAATAAAGCACGGCAGATCGATATTGCTTTCTTGTTAGTTACCGCGCTCGCGCCTAAGATGCTTTGCTATAAACAGATTGAATGGTGGCGTACGTTGAGGTCCACCGTCGAAGCATGGTCAGTATGTTATATACACAGCGTTTGCATACCAGAATCGGAAGTGAGATGCAACCTACCTGGCAAAACAATTTACACACAACACTTGACGCTGCCGCGAATCTTCTATGTGATCTGCCGCTAGACTCATTTTGAGCAGGTGGTTTCTAAAGTGAACTGCTTCACCCTGCTCGCCCCATATTACTTATTAGTGAAGCAAATAATCGAGGGAAACTCGTTACCATCCGCCCGGGTCCATATCCCACGGTGAAAGCTGTGGCACTTCCGGACGAGTACGCATCATTCTCTTACATTCTTCAAAGCTGATCCATCGAGCATGACCGTCGCAATAGGAAGCGGTTGTGCCTTCATAGTGGATCTTGTCTCCAATGTCACAGTCGTTGTGCTTCCAAAGAAATAGGCCATCGTTGATCTTATCGCGGTGCTCGTGGATCAGCAACAGAGCCCTAGCGGCCTTTGTGCCGACGTCCGCATCCAGCCTGGCGCACCTGAATTGCCCGTTGGAAAGCCTTTGATTCAGCGTGCCGTTCATACTGTAAGAGAGTGGATAGTTACGTCGATCCTCGATGTTCGGGACAAGAGATGTGGACAATCCTTTTGCTTCGCGCCGTTTGTCCGAAGGGCAGAGATATATGGCCATATTCCGCGTATAGGGCCAAAGCGATCCTTTCTTGGGGTCGGTTCTTCCGAAAGTTTCCTGTGTGCCGCACCAGTTCGGCACGGGAGGCGGAAAGTTATAGAGCGATATAGGCGGGATTGTGTTATTGTTGTCGGCAACATACTCAAGAACTGCGTTGCTCAGTTGCTTGAGATTATTGAGGCAGCTTATCTGGCGTCCGCGTTCTTTGGTCGTAGCGAGCACAGGAAAAAGAATTGCTGCAAGAACGGCGATGATGGCAATCACCACCAAAAGTTCGATAAGCGTAAAAGCTTTTTGTTTGCGCATAAAGATTTCCGTTCGCCAGCTACTGCCTGTACCTGCCGCTCACATACGCATTCTATCCTACGCCGACCGTGCGGTCAACTATTTTCAACCGATTGTGCTAATCGATTCCGCAAAAAATCGAGGACCTTGTTATGCAGACGGGATCGCCAAGTTTGTCTTCTATAGCAACCGCCCCAGTTTGAAACGTTCCCAGTGATTGGAAAAGATTTTTGTATAATGGAGATAAACCGCTACGCATACTATGTTACGAAAGCTGCTGAGCTGGGTATATGCACCGTGACTTGAAGCATTTGGAGGAAAGCTATGTCAGCTAAAAACGTAGTAGTCTATTCGACGCCAACCTGTCCCTATTGTCATCAGGTGAAAGAGTATCTCAAAAATAAAGGCGTCGAATTTGTAGAATATAACGTTGCTACCGATATGGAAGCAAGAAATGCCATGGTACAAAAATCCGGCCAGCTTGGAGTGCCTGTTATTGATGTAGACGGCAATATCGTAGTTGGTTTTAACCGAGCCAAGCTAGAAGAGCTTTTAGCTAAAGCCTAGTTGGCAGGTGACAAATGGCCAAGAGATCACATTATGACCTCATAATAATAGGTGCTGGCCCTGCCGGGATGACTGCAGGCGTCTACGCTGCGCGCAAACAAATATCCACCCTAATTCTCACCGAAAATGTAGGCGGGCAAGCTCTTTGGAGTTCCGGAGTAGAAAATTACCTGGGTTACATCTATATTACAGGCGCAGAGCTTGTGCAGAAGTTCGAAGAACACCTGAGAACGTTTGATGTCGAACTAGAGTTTGACCGAGTCGTCGGCCTGCATCGGACTGAAGAAGGGTTCCGAGTCGATGCCCAAAGCGGCGAATCATACACCGCTCGGGCCGTGATCGTTGCTGCAGGCAAGTCTCCACGTCTGCTAGATGTTCCGGGTGAGAAGGAATTTACGGGCAGAGGAGTTACCTACTGTTCTACCTGCGACGCTCCTCTGTTTGCTGGAATGGATGTGGCGGTCGTGGGGGGCGGCAACTCAGGGCTGGATGCAGTCGTCCAGCTTATGAGAATATGCCCCAAAGTTTATCTCATAGAAATCACTCCGACCTTGCGTGCGGACGAAGTATTACAAGAGAAGGTTCGATCAGCGAAAAACGTAGAAATAATGACCCGGACCGCTGTTAGAGAAATACACGGAGATAATTTCGTAACCGGTATAACGGTTGAGAATTTGGAAACTCGCACTCTGCGGACTATCGACGTAAAAGGCGTGTTTGTAGAGATTGGCTTGGTGCCCAACGCGGACTTCGTTAAAGAGCTTGTAGCCCTCAACCGATACGGCGAGATTCCTGTAGATTGTGGAGCCTGGACGGGAGTACCGGGACTCTACGCGGCAGGGGACGTAACGGATGTGCCTGAAAAACAGATTATCTGTGCTGCAGGAGACGGCGCCAAGGCAGCACTGGGAGCATATTCCTACCTGGTCCGATTGCCGGTTAGCCTTGACTGGAGTGATCAAAGAACCAAGCAATGATGCCTCATCCAAATGCTGTCGAACGCGTACCGAAGGCAGCCTATGTTCACATTCCATTCTGTGTTTCCAAGTGCGGCTATTGTGATTTTAACTCGTTTCCAGGCATGGAGCCGCTTTTTGACGACTATGTTGATGCGCTGATCCGGGAAATTAATCGCACCGGCCAAGAACAGCCGTACTATCATCGACTTGACTCCGTCTACTTCGGCGGTGGGACACCTACTGTGCTGCCGCCGAACAAACTGACGAATATTCTTGCGGCTATCGGCGATACGTTCGGTCTTGCTGAAGATTGCGAGATCACCATAGAGGCTAACCCTGGTACTGTAGACCGATGCACGCTATCACAGCTTAGAAATGCTGGCTTCAACAGGCTGAGCTTAGGCGTTCAGTCGCTTGATGATGAGTTCTTGTCGGCAATAGGTCGAATCCACACAACCCGCGAGGCGCTTGATGCCTACGCATGGGCAAGGTCGAGCGGATTTGCCAATATCGGCATAGACCTGATCTTTGCTCTCCCTGGACAGACTCTACAACATTGGAAGTCTACCCTTAACACAGTTGCGAGCATGAACCCGGAGCACATATCGCTGTATGAGCTGTCGATAGAAGAAGGTACGAGGTTCGCAGAGCTTTGCGCCGAAGGTCAACTCAAACTGCCGGAGGAAGAACTGCGGCTTGAAATGTATGAGATCGCCATTTCTACACTCATTGCAGTCGGCTACGAGCATTACGAGGTTTCGAACTTTGCGCGTCCGGGCTTTCGCTCCCGCCATAACCAGGTCTACTGGCGCAACGAACCGTATTTTGGATTCGGCGCCGGTGCAAGTAGCTACGTGAACGGAATTCGATCCATGAGAGTGGGCAATCCCAAACGGTATATCGAATCAATTAACCACGGCGAAGACGCGATCGAATCCTCTGAATGCCTTACCGGTCGACACCGCCTTGCTGAAACACTAATCCAGGGTCTGAGGCTTTTGGAAGGCGTCGATTTGCGTCGGTTCAAAGCGGAGACTGGGGTGGATGCTCTTGATGTATTCGCCGACGAGATATCATCGTTGGCTCAGAAGGGCTTGGTAGAAGTTTCAAAAGATCGTCTTCGAGTAACCCACAAGGGATTGCTACTGATGAACGATGTAGCTGTCGAGATAATCTCGGTATAGGTGCGACCGGCGGCAGGTCAATCCGTCGCCGGTCGCAAGGTGCTGTAGTTGTGAATCCTGCCAGCAGCACAACAACAATTTCGGGTTACTTTTGTGCAAGCAGCGTTCTGATTTCTTTCTCCATATTTGCAGCCTCTTCTTTACCCGCCTCAGCATCTCTGGGGAAGCCCGAATGAGCGTAGCGAATAACACCTTTCTTGTCGATGATGTAGGTTGCCGGGATTCCCTTTATCTTGTAAGGATCTCCGAGTTTAGCGCCCTGCGGATCGAGGGCTATTGTGTAGTTGATACGCTGCTGTTTGGCGAAATCCGCCACAACTGATTTGTCTGCATCGAGCGCCACCCCTACTATTGTCACGTTCTTGCCCTTGAATTTGTTCTGCAAGTTGACCAAGTGCGGTATCTCCGACCTGCAGGGAGGACACCAAGTTGCCCACAGATCCAAAACAACAACCTGCGGCGGGTTCTTGAAGCAATCCGAGAGCGTAAAGGACTTTCCTGCGAGAGTGGGTAACGTGAAATTGGGAGCTTTGGTGCCCGCGGCGAGGTCTGCGTAGACCGCTGCGGCTACTATCGCGACAATAGCGATAGCGATGGTGCTAACAAAGAAGCGTCTTCTGAACATGATTCAGTATCCTTTCCGAAGTCCTTTCTTCTCGGGAAATACCCGAGGATGTTCCGGTTAAGTTTATAGTGCCCCGGAACAGAGAATTCTATGCACGTTAATATATCTGACGAATGATAATCCGGATTCGTTGCCGTTAAGATCGACTTTTTTGGAGAAATAAACTATCGAGATGCTGAGAGGTCGAATAACAAGACGCATAATCGTCATGGCAACGCTTGCCGTTGGCCTGCTGGTATGTTGTTCGATAGTGTCCCTGATCCGTACGGGCGGCAACACTGACGTTGCCAAGGACCCTGGCCCGCCGATAGTTCGACTTTCACCAGGGATCGATGTGGGATTAGTAAGATCGGTATCGTTTTCCCCCTGTGGCAGATTCTTCTCAACAGTTAAAAACGATGGCACCGTGACAGTTCATACATCGTCAGGGCGACAGCTTTTCTCGGTGAAGGTTCCCGATGCCACGGACGCCGTGTTGTCACACGATGGACGCTTTGCTTTAGCTTACTCCCGACTTGACCCAACAAACGGAAACTTGACATTTCTGGACTCGCAAGGTCGAGTTTGCTGGCAATTGCAAGTTGCTGGCGCAGTTTGGTCGGCCGATGCATACTCAACTGATAGGGGAGCACGATTCGTAGTCGGCACGGGGGAAAGATATATCTATGTCATCGATATTGCCGACAAACAGAGAAACTTTAGACGTTGGAGGGTGCCCGGAGCAGTTACATCGGTTGTATTCACCGCGCAGGGCGATCATATTATATATGCTACGTGGCAAGATTCGGTTATAGGTCGGTGCACATTACGTGGGGGCAACATTTGGCAGCAGGATGCAGAATCGTCAAGTCTGCATTATATCGAACGGCTGGAACGAGCGGATCGTATATTGGTCCGCGCTGTGCCCAACAGGTTCGGAACTGACGGCTCATACATGCTTCTCGACGGAGCCGGTGAGAGGATATCAAACGGCGAATTATCAGCCGACGAAAATGCCAGAGTTCTTGCTGCACCGAACGGCCAGTATTTGTGTATCGGAGTAGACAAGCTAATCCGCCATAAAGGCAAATCGATGCGAGAGAGGCACGCTGTCCTGCTTGATGCTTCCGGAAATGTGCTCTGCGAGAAGGGTTCGCCGTTTTTCCAAGCCGACCCAATCTTGGTGACGACACGAGGCTATGTGCTACTAAGCAATCCGAAACACGAGATTTTCACTATGAGCCCGACAGGACACCTGAAGTCTTCCTTAAAGCTATCGTCGGCTATCTCTCGAATGGTAGCTTCCCGTGACGGTTCGCGCCTTTTGTTGCAGTGTCGTGATGGGAGTCTCTATATTCTGAGTGCTTCTTACAACGACGCAGCGACCGCGCGTAGGTAGCGCGGTCGCTGCACCAACGAGATTGGGCTTCGGTGTCCGCTCATTTGTCCGAGAGCGCCGATTCCAGCGGAATTAGACCCAGCCTGGTCGCTCGACGGAACGCTTGGACGCGGTTGGACACCTGGAGTTTGTCATATATGTTGGCCAAATGGAAGTCCACGGTCCGCTTGCTCACGTAAAGGGCATCAGCTACATCCTTGCTGGATTTCCCCTCAACTACGAGGGCCAGTACTTCGAGCTCGCGCTTGGTGAGGCGAACGGATCGGTCTTCTTGGACACTTGGTAGTCCGACAGCCGCCATATATCTCTCCTTTCCCTGCTCGCCGCTCAATACTATCATTCCATCTTGCAGCCGTTCACTGATAGAAGATTCTGCAAAAGATGTCTTGTAGCATATTTAGGTTGTGCGCGGTTATCCGAGCTCGGCTCAAGGAGCTGATGCGGCATACCAGAAGCCTGCAAGGAAATCTGTTGCGAGAGAACGCAAACCGCAACGACTTCTACTCTCTTTTCTGCCTTGACCGTTGAGCTGGTTGATGGGATAATCTGTTCGACCGGGAAGAAAGAACTCACGGGGGGAGGTTCCACGGTGTCAAGCTTTGAATCTTACTACAGCGCGATAAGCACACTGCTGAAGCGGATTGCAGATACCCAAGCGGAAGCAATAAAGAAGGCGGCAAACGTTATAGCCGATCACATAGCAGATGGCGGAATCCTCTATTTGCTGGGGAGTGGCCACTCGCTGGCAATAGCTATGGAAGCTTATCATCGAGCAGGAGGACTGGCACCGGTCGACGTAATACACGACCGCACCTTCGGAAGAGCAGAAAGACTCGAAGGCTATGCGGAAAAACTTCTCAAGGATTATAATATACCTCCGGGCGGCGTTGTCGTTA
>Ga0207433_10013623_pt1 | contig 11915 bp, 17 predicted proteins | sample YelNatPaOPGAMG01_FD_187559 | JGI IMG/M metagenome (GOLD analysis project Ga0207433, IMG submission 187559) | Hot spring thermophilic microbial communities from Obsidian Pool, Yellowstone National Park, USA - OP-RAMG-01 (SPAdes) (version 3) | ecosystem: Environmental > Aquatic > Thermal springs...
CTTATAATGGTGTCAAAGTTAAAGTTAGTTATGCCTTGTATCTCTTGGGAAATCAACAACTTCAAAGTAACTTTAACGCTCTTATATGGTTCAAGAACCTGCCCCTTATAATCCCATGTAAGCGTCATATAACTTGAAGCAATCGGCGGACTCCAGTTTACAGCACTTAACGAAAGACACCCAGGCATATTCCCCTCATTCCGCACATAAAAAGTAAAATTCTTCTGAGCACCAGGCTCAACAACCCCCCAATCCAAAGAAGAAACCGGACGGCTGCAAGCCTCATCCCAATAAACCCCAACCCCTAAACTCTTCACAACACCCCTACTCTGTATAGACACCGAAAAAAAGTAAACATTAGCATAAGCATAAATAACCGCGCCAAAAGCAAAAACCACCAAAACAAAAACAAAAAACGTAACCTTCCTTCCACCCCTTAAAGAAAACAACCTAACAAAATCGAACCCCCTAAACCCAATAACCCCCACCATCCCCAATCAAACTAAGCAAACAACTAAGACACATATCTAATTTATCAACACAAAAATGCAAATTTACAAAAACCACCCCAAAACCCTCAACAATAACACTGTTAACTTCCAAACGACACCCCTAAAAACAATCACCAACAACATCAAAAGATAAAACACGCACACATGACCTGCAAGATAAATGAAAAAGAGTCTACTAAACATAAACGCAAATTGTAACGACTAAAAGACTAGAAGCCATAGAAAAAGCATACAAAAACCAAATAATTCGCGCGAGCAACTGGAAAAGTCAGAGATTACAACGAGTTTCTAAGGGAGCTGAAAGAATCTGGAGAAACATAGTCTATTTAAAACGAAAGATTAAATTATTAAAAACGTCTCATTCATAGTAGGCGTGTTCAATGAATGTAAAAGTTAAGGTTACAAGGGAAGGCATCCTTATTCCAGAAGAGCTTTTCAGAGAAATGATGAGCGCTTATATAAGAATAGAGCAAGTTTTAGCCACCTTAGAGACGCTTGCAGACAAAGAAGCTTTAAAAACAATAGAAAAAAGCAGAGAAGAAATAGCCAAAGGCGAATATGTAGAATGCTCAATAGACGAATTAGAGAGAGTTTTGAAGTGAAATGCCATATAAAGCTCGGTTTTCAAGAATTTTCCTTAAAAAGTATGAGAAGTTACCAAAAGACATAAAACCAAGAGTTATCGAAGCGATAAAACAAATACTTATGAACCCACACGTTGGAGTTCCGCTTATTGGGGCTCTTAAGGGTTTATGGAGAGCTAGAATTGGAAAATATAGACTAATCTATGAGATTAACGAAAAAGAGAAAATAATCGTTTTTTACGATGTCGACTTGAGAAAAAGAGTCTATTAAACATAAACGCAAATTGTAACGACCATGGGTTTTGTTGAGAAACCCCCGCGCGCAAAGTAAACACCATAAAAATGATCTTCGAACAACTCAAAATAATAATAGTCAATACTTAAAAGCTCCTCTCTTTTTGTGGCTGGACGGCACCAAACAAGACCCAGTTTAGAATGAAATAAAAGGAAAATGGAAAATGAAAAAATTAGATTAGGCCTAATCAGCGACGAAACGCCAACACCTACAGGCGAAGACGACCTAGAGGACTTATAGGCAATAGAAAAAGCCTACAAAAACCAAATAATTTTGCAATAAATAGAAAAAGATTAGAATTAGAAGAGTTACCTAGCTTTCTAGATCTTGCAGAAATATTATTTCAACGCTGAAGGGCTTCTTTTCCATTTCTTTGACAAGTTCTTTCTCCCTTTTTGCGAAAACAGCCTTGGCTTTTGTCATTTCAGCCACGGCTACGCAGCTGCAATCCGCCAAAGAGATGTTCCTTACACATTTAATTTTGCCCGTTCTTACCGCGATTTCTGCCGAATCGCATACATCCAGCACGTGCGAAGCCAAAATATCGTTTATTTTCTCCTCAGCGAATTTTGCTCCCCTCAATCTACACAGTACATAAAACACTTCAGATATTGTAATTAGAGAACAGCTAACCTTCTCCTCAGGCCTTAAAGTTTCAAAATACCTCTTCAAAACTTCGCCAGTTCTTGTCCCCATCAAATACTCTATCAAGCCGCTGGAATCAAGCGCAATACTCCCTCTTAAGCCCCTCAAGTCTTTCCTCCTCTTCTGCCCTAAGCTCCTTTAAGAAAGCCTTAGCCTTAGGCTCTAAACCCAAACAGCCAAAAAGAGAAAGCATTCTTGGAATGTCCCTCTCCTGAGAAAGGTAAACATCTATCAAATGTCTTATCGCCTCGCTAAGAGAAGTCTTTTTACCCCGCTTCAACTGCAACTCAGCAGCTATGGAAAAAAGCTTTCTCTTAACCTCATCTTCAACTTGTATTGTAGACATAAAATCACAGTTTCAACAGTAACTACAGAAAATATAAAAATCTTTCGATTGAAAGAGAAAGGAGTAGAATATAAACATTTTTATCAAAACAGGGAAATCGGAAGCCTTAAAATTTCCGCGCAACCTCAAACCCTTTAAGGTCTAGGCCCAGCAGCATACGGCACGATAAAAGAGCGGAAATCAAAATATTAAAGTTGTAACAGTGTTCTAAGTAAACGAAAGGAGGCTAAAAACACTTGGATTCAATAGAATATGACGAAAGCTGCAACGCATATAAAGCTCGGTTTTCAAGAGTCTCCCTTAAAAAGCACGAGAAACTACCAAAAGACATCAAAACAAAACATAATTGTGAACTTTCGAGGCATGTATAAATAGAGTTTATCATTTTTCTATTAGTTTTAAGAATTCTTTGAAAGGTATCCTTTTCACCTCTGCTTCCTCGTAAACTTCGTCGTTTGATACTATTTTTAGTTTGTTGCTTAATGCTACTGAAGCGTGAAGTGCATCGAAAAATGTTAGAGTTGCATGTTGCGCCATTATTTCTTCGCATAGAATTAGGTCGTCTGAGGATAGGCTTATCTCTTGCAGGTTTGATGATGTTGCCTTTGCCTTTATGTAGGTTAGGGCGTTTAGCCTTTCAGTGGCGGTTTTTCCGTGGCTTGCCATGACTTCGCGGATCTCAATCAGCGCTGAAACAGGAAAATATACGGGAAAGGGTTTTGCTGCCACATAAGCCTTTAAAATTTTTGAGACTATGTCGTAGCGCCTGTCTTTAGGCTGGAAACCGAAGAGAAACTCTGTTTCAACCATGTAACCCGTTTTCACTTATGAGGTCTCCTTCAAAAGCTGTTCCTCAGCTCTTTTCCGCTCTTCCCTGCTGTAGGCTATGTCACCAAGGATTTCAGCCAATGCGTCATCAAGGTTATCGGGTATCGGAATCAAAACTATGTATGGCGGCCTAGCCAGCAAGTAAACCTTCTGCCCAACCCTCAGGGGAGTTTTCCTACGCACACCTTGAGTGATCGTAACGCGATACTTAGGGCCAACCTCAACAATAGCCACAAAGCACCACCAAGTATAGGCGACACCTACAACAATATAAGTGTTACTTACTATAAAATGTGCCACAATTTCAAAAAAGGTTACACCATAAACCACAGCAACCTTCATAATTATAACGCTCGCAGCAGCCAACAACACCAAAACCCGAACACCCAAACCCTCAGCTTCACCCTTCCGAACAGCCGAGCCGACACCCTCACCCATAAAACCGCCAAAAATAATAACAAAAAACAACTGTAAAAATTAAATACTCGTGAAGTCTTATGAAAAGTGAAACCCAAACAAATTATTTTGACACGCAATCCAGAAGCTGGAGATAAAAATGAACATTCAAAAGCTGGCCCTATCCATAACAGAAGCCTTAATAATTTACGGCCTAATAATCGTGGGATATGGAATATTAACCATTCATATAACCCAAACATGGTCCGGCGACTGGCCCGTCGACAGAAACATCCCTTGGCTCACCCTAGACACTTTCATAATGATCAGTTTTGCCCTCTCCTTTTTCAGCTTCATCATTTGGAGATACTTAAAATGCACACAAAAAAGTAATAATTAAACTAAAAGCCTTAACCCAAACTACCATTTATGTTCCTCCTCATACCTCTTTACTCTTCAAAATCCTCATGATCCTTAACGTCAATAATGCTCGTTTCACCATAATGACACCACTACATATCGCAAACAGGAAGCCGATAATTTTCGCTGGCCTTCATCAACCCTCCTTCTAACCCACCCGCCATCATCACCCTTTCTCCAAAACTAAACCAAAGCCAAACGGACGTAATCCCCATCCTTAACATCAAACAAATTCCTTAACCTCTTAGGAACCGTAACCTTCACGCCAGTAAAACCCTCGTCACAAACTCTTCCATAAAACCCCTCAACACTCTCAAAAAACAAAAACGAAAAATAAACAGTCCCCAAAAATATAAAAGCGTAAAACGAAACATCAATGCTGCTACGTTTGCGCCGTCCCATTTATAGTTATTACAAAACTGAAGCTTGTAACTCCTGAAATGTTTGCCGGAACAGTAAGGCTTAAAGTAGCTGAAACACTGGACCCAGCAGCCAATGTAGCGCCTTGCCTGTTCCACGTCACACTTATAACACTAGCCCCAGAAGGAGTCCAGTTACCAACACTCAAGCTCAAAACTATGGGAACATTCCCTTCATTCTTCACATAGATAGTTTGCGTTCTTGTCTCCCCAGGCGACAGAACCCCCCAATCAATAGCCGTAACCCTAGTAGTACATTGGCTATTCGAATAAACACCAACTCCAACAGCCTTAATCGTGGCTGTATTGTTGAAACTCTGTGTTGCAACCAAAGCTCCTAAAACACTTGCAACAAGCCCGATGACCGCAATTGCAGCCACGGTTCCCAACGTTATTCTCTGCATCGCCATTTTACACCACCACAATAAACGCCGATATATTAAATCTTAATAAACATTACTGTCCACCCGACCTACACAAATACACGTCAAAAACATACAAAAAATATTCTCCAAGCACCAACAATGGAGACCTTGTTCAACTAAAAAGAGCACCAAATCTCCAGAACATTTCCCAGACACGAAATATCTCTTAAATACTTTAAAACATGTAACCGCATTAATTGCAAACGTTCATGGAGGTGGAAAAGCCATTGAGTAAAGACCAAGCAATAGGAGGAGTAATATTCGTAATATGCCTAGTCATCGCCGTACTTTACATAGCCACACTCTTCTTCCCAAGTTGGCTAGGCTACCTAGGAATCCAAGCAGCAAACACAGAAGTAAGATTCTGGACCATAGCAGTACCCGTATTCATAGCGTTTATAGCCGTTATGGCCATTGGCGCATGGATAGGCTGGACCATGGCGACAACGCCTCCGCCAAAACCCATAGAAGAAATCACAAGCGAAACCAAAGAAGAAACCGAAACCACACAATAAAGCATAACTTGTTTAAAACTGAAACCAACTTTCGCTTCAAAATTTGTGTTCAAGCGTGTTGGCAGCTATTCTGTCCAGCAAAAGTCTGGCAGCTGCCAAACACCTAAAGCAGGTTATAGCCCTCTTATCTACATTCACTTTTACCCTTTATGAACAGTTTTATCCCATTTCAAACAAGCTTTTCCACGCATTTTCCAAACAAGAATCTCGAAAAACGCCTTAGTACAGATAAAAACATTAAGGGTAAAAGCCACAAAAAGCAGAGGAATATACCTTAAAAGACCTAACCGCTTCTCCAAAATAACCCCAACAATAATTTCAGACAAAGGAGCCAAATTTCCAGAAACAAAATAAATCAAAGTCAAAAGCAAAGCTGTCCTTCCCGCAAATAAACCATACCCCAAAAGAAAACATAAAAATCCCAAAAGCCATCCCAAACCCACAAGAATAGGGACAAAGTAAATACTTAAAAGCAGTAAACCATCGAGCTTCTCCCTAAAAGTTAAGTTTCGACTCCTTATTAGCGGCAAGAAATGTTTAAAGAAACACTGCATATGCCCTTTAGCCCAACGTTTTCTCTGACGCCAATAACCCAGCCAACCTTCCACAGCCTCCTCATAAGAGCCTACGCTTGGTAAATATCGAATTTTATATCCCGCCAAATAAACTCTGAAAGTCAAATCGGTATCCTCAGCCAAAACATCCTCATCGAACCCGCCTAAAGCCTCAAGCAAACTTCGCCGCACTCCTCCAACCGTTCCGCCGAACTGGGGAACAAGCCCAAGAATATCCCTAGCCAACTGATCAACCCTATAACCGCCAATCCTCTCCAAAGAAACAACATTAGAAACCCACTTACCCAAATTCAAAACGCGGATACATCCCTGCACCACTCCAACCTTCAAATCATAAAAAGCACGATTTGCAAACTCTACAAAATTAACATCAGGAACATAGTCAGCATCGAAGAAATAAACAATCTCACCGTGAACATGTTTTAAGGCTTCATTTAAAGCCGCAGCCTTTCCACAAGCTGAACTCCGATGCAAAGATTTAATAAAGCCGCACTTCCCAGCAAAAGCATCAACTATTTTCCCCGTTCCATCTTTAGAACCATCATCAACAACTATAACCTCCAACCTTTCCTTAGGATACAAAAATTCACAGATCCTCTCAAGAAGTCTCCATATCACCTTTTCCTCGTTATGCGCCGGTACAACAATCGAAACAAACGGTGTAAACGCCCCGTCGCCATCAAAACAGGTCTCAACATCCCTACCATAAATTAACGTTATAGCCGTAAAAACATAATGCCGAACAAGATAAACAATCATAGCAAACGCCAATAAACCGAAAGCCAAATTAATCAACAACATAAAAATACTTTAAAATCTTCAAAAACTATTTAATTTTAACTAAAATTCATTCTAAAAACATTGCTCCACCACCTAAAAATAAAATATCCCAACCCTTACTCAGAAAACTAACAAACCCAAAACACAAGTTAGCTAAACCAATATAAACTAAACAAGCATATAACAAAATAATCAAACAGAGTTTGTTAATACCCTTAGAGCCGTGTAATCCATGAACGGGACGCTGAACCCAACACGCGACACAGCTAATTCGATTAAGGCTGAGGGCGAGTTAATTAATTGTTCAACAGATAAAAAAATTAGCGTGTTTATACCCGTTTACAAAAGCTCAGATTTATTGGAACACCTGTTAGATGAGCTTACTGGCAACGCTTATGCGGATAAGGAGATTTTTGTTGTCGTAGACGAGCCTGACGAAAAATCAATTAAAGCTGTTAAGAATTATGGAAGCAAAGCGAAATTCATTTTAAATAGTAAAAGGAGAGGCAAGGTTGAAGCCCTTAACACTGCCATAAAAATTTCCAGCGGGGAAATTTTGGTTTTCCTAGATTCCGACGTTCAAATCAATGGCAGAGACTTTTTAAAAGTGATAGAAAGGGAGATGGCTGAAACCGATATTCTCGACGTTAGAAAGGAAATCATTCAGAATTCTTTCATCTCTAGAATGGTGAATTACGAATTTTTAAGCTCTAACCTTGTGAGTTATCTCTACTCAAAGCTTGTGCGAAAGTGCATAGGCATTAATGGAGCCGCCTTTGCCATAAAAAGAGAAGCCTTCGAGGAAATTGGGGGATTTTCAAAGGTTGTATCTGAAGACTTTGACTTGGCGGCTAAGGCTCTTCTAAAAAATAAAAAGTTCAAATACACGGAAAAATTGGAAGTTCACACGAAGGCGCCTTCCACTTGGAAAGGTTGGTTTACTCAGAGGAAAAGGTGGGGTATTGGCACTGGTTTATGGCTTAAGGATTATTGGAAAAAATTCTTGAAGTATGTTGTGAGGTATCCCTACATTGTGATTCCAAGCCTCATTATACTTTTCCCCACCTTTATTCCAATACTATTTAATTATGTTTTCACAAATTTTCTAGGCTACAAAATTCCCAATTTCATTCCATCATTTTTCGTAGTGAAATCCAGCATTTTCATACCCTTTATTCCCAATGTTGGAGAAGTGCTTTTAACAATTTTTGTGACGTTTTTACTAAGTTTCCTCATGTTTTCGCTCCTTTTTTATGTGGCTTCAAAAAGGCTGAAACTCCACTTTAATTTCGCAGAATTTCTAATATACTTCTTGTTCTATCAGCCCTTATCATCCCTGATACTTTTCATAGGCATAATAACAGCGTTTTTCTCTGGAAAGCATGAACTGGACTGGAAGGTTTAGCACAGCGCCTGATGTTTCGGCTATGATTATAAAAATGCTTAAATAGCCTAGGTTTGGTTTGCTTGACTAGTTTAAGGTTGTGTCTTCCCATGAGTTTGGCAATAGAAGCATCCAATGTTACGAAAATTTTTGGTGAAATTCGCGCTTTAAATGGATTAAGTTTCAATGTAGAATCTGGAGAGATTTTTGGGCTTATTGGTCCTAACGGGGCTGGGAAAACAACAACTTTAAGGATAGTTTCCACGCTGCTTTTACCCACTTCTGGCACAGTGAAGGTCTTCGGATTTGATGTGGTTAAAAACGCTGCCGAAGTACGCAAAATAATCTCCTATCTCCCAGAAGAAGCAGGCGCCTACAGATATCTTTCAGGATTGGAATACTTGGAGTTCATGGCTAAATTCCACACGAAGAACAAAGATGAAGCTCGCGAAATGGTTAAGGAGGCGGCGGAAATATCGGGTTTAGGCGAAAGGCTGAAAGATAAAACTAAAGCCTACAGTAAAGGAATGAAACGTCGCCTGCTGGTTGCGAGAGCCTTAATGGTTAAGCCGAAATTGGCGATTCTTGACGAGCCTACCAGCGGCTTAGACGTTATCCACGCCTACCATGTTAGAGATATCATTAAAAAATACGTTAAAGAGCATGGCGTTACAGTGCTTCTTTCAAGCCACAACATGTTAGAAGTGGAGCACTTGTGTGACAGAGTTGCTCTTGTAAACAAGGGTAAAGTGGTTGCTGAAGGCGAACCTCAAGAGCTTAAGGAAAAGTTTGAGAGTGAAAACTTGGAAGAAGTTTTCGCGAAGGTGGTTAAAATTGCTTAAGGGCTTTGGAAACTTTCTGTTAAAAGAGCTTAAAGAGCTTGTCCGAGACCCAAAAATCCTCCTAGGCATGATAATCGTGCCTTTAATAATGTTTCCCATTTTAGGCGCAGTGATGGGATATGCCGTACAATCCGCGCAAGAGCAAGCCGTAAAAGCAACCCTAGTGGTGGTAAACAATGACGGCGGAGAATGGGCCTATGCTTTTATAAGTTTTCTTCAAAAAGCGGGGGTTAAGGTTTTAGTTGAAAATAATACTGCGCTTGAAAATGGTAAAGTTTTGGAGCTGGTGTCCAAATACAACACAACGCAGATTCTTGAAATCCCTAAAGGATTCAGCGAAAACGTTACCGCCCACTTCAGCAACTCAAGCATAAAGGCGTCTTTAAGTTTTTACGGTGTATTCTTGGGAACAAGCGTCTTCGAAAGTGTCAGCTCATCCATAGTTGATGGATTAGTAAGCCAGTTTAACAGGGCAATAGCTCCAGACGTGTTGTACACGGAGAAATCCACAATTGTTAAAGGCGAGATAAAGTATGGCGTTGACCCCGCTGTGCTATCTGGTTTGATGATGTCCCAATCCATTGCCTTGCCTATAACGATTATGATTCTACTAACTTATTCTATTCAGATAGCTGCAACTTCTGTAGCCGTGGAAAAGGAAGAGAAAACCCTTGAAACACTTTTAACCATGCCCATGGATCGTCTCGCCATACTTTTAGGGAAACTTTCCGGTTCAATCGTTGTTGCGGCAGTAGGTGCCATAGCCTATATGGCTGGCTACAGCTATCTCATGGGCTCAGTTTTGTCTGGAGTCACCGCCAACGTAAACATTGATTTGGCTTCATTGGGGCTTGTTCCATCATTTTTGGGTTATCTGCTTTTAGGCGTGTCACTTTTTGTAACCATGCTTTCAGCCTTGGCCTTAGCCGTCATCCTATCCGCTTTTGCAGAAGATGTGCGAAGCGCTCAGTCCTTTGTAGGCTACATTTACCCCTTCATCTTCCTTCCAGCCTTCGCCCTGATGTATGTAGACATTAACACATTGCCTTACGCCTTTAAGCTGGTTTTATACGCTATTCCATACAGTCATCCCGTTATCGCTTCAAGAGCCATCACAATGGGCGACTACTGGACTGCAACCTTCGGCATAATATACGTTTCAGTTTTCACCATAGTTGTCATGTACGCGGCTTCAAGGCTTTTCGCCACAGAGAAAATCCTAACAGCAAAATTGCGGTTTAAAGGACTAGGAAGGCGCGGCGGAAAACCCCTTGAAGAATTCTGAGCGACTTGTCGAGTCCTCAATGGTTAACAATGATGCAGATTTAGCCCTAAACCTTATTTTCCCCTAAAAGATTTACAAGCGGCAATCCACATAATTTAATTCAGCATGGGTGCAAAGGCATTTGGTTTCTTTAAGGGCTTTAGCCCCTTCCCTTACCCGAATTACGATAGCAGCAGCTGTGGGTGCAGCGTTACACATAGGCCAGGGCAACCCAAAACTTGTAGACGCTAAGGCGGTGGAGTTTTCAAGGGCAACCCTAGCTCAAACAGATGTGGACGGCGAGGTTATCGCCTGTGAAGGCCCAAAAGACAATGCTCCCTCTTTTATTCGCAGAGAAAAGGTCGGAACTGGAAAAGGGCCAAAAGTTGAGTTCATAGTGGATCCTGTTGACGGCACAACCGCCGCTTCAAAAGGACTAAAGGACGCGATTTCAGCGCTTGCATGCGCTCCAGCTGACTGTTTCCAAGTTTTACCAGACGACGGCTACTACTTCAAAATTGCAACCGCTTGCTGTTTTGGTAAGGAACTATCCCTAGAAATGCCCATCGAAGAAATAGTGAAAACGGTGGCTAAAAAGAAAGGAATGCCTCTTGAAAACTTCACGGTTATAATGCTGGAACGAGAAAGACATGCAGAAATTCTTAAAACTCTTAGAAAACTTGGCGTGAGAATAATCCTTATACCTGATGGCGACATAGCCGCGGCCGTGGCAACATGCATCCCTAACTCCGGCATAGACTTGCTAATAGGCGCCGGCGCCGGGCCAGAAGCCACAATAGCCGCAACTGCTGTGAAATGCTTGGGCGGAACCATGCTCGTAAAAGTTTGGAAAGACAAAAAAGACGACTCTAGAAGGCTGGATAGGCTCGCGGCTGAAGGCGTAGACATAAACAAAACCTACACTCAAGACGAACTGGCAAAGGGTAACGAACTTGTGTTCTGCGCTTCAGGAGTTACCAAAGGCGAGCTTCTCGACGGAGTACGCTTCACACCCCAAGGCGCCATAGTAAACTCAATATGCATAAGACTTCCAAGCGGAACCATAGAAAAATCCGAAACAAACCTACGTTTCAAAGGACACCCAGTATATGGACAAATTCTCACCTAAAAACAAAACTGAACCATTTCTAAAAGGCGTTCTTTTTTGCACAAAAACAGCGGAAGTGGGGCTGCCCGGATTTGAACCGGGGTCCCGAGCGCCCGAGGCTCAGAGCCTAGACCAAGCTAGCCGACAGCCCCTTTTTGATGTATTTTTAGCTATTGCGGTTAAGTGTAATAAGCGTTGTTTCCTTAACTTTTAAACCCTTAGTTGTTGTTATATTCTTTGTCTGTGTGGGGGTTTAGAGTTTGTCTAGTCAGCAACGTTTACGCGGAATAAGGGTGTTGAAAGCGGTTTCTTCAGCTGTTAGGCTTCATATTCTTAACTTGCTTTTTGATAAGGGACCCCTTTCTTACACTGAGTTGATGAACCTGTTAAAGATGAGTCCAAGCAGGGATGCCGGCCGGTTTGCTTACCATCTGAAGTTTCTGCTTAAGGCTGACTTAATCGAGGCGGATGTGGAGTCTAAAAAATACTGTTTGACAGAGCTCGGTAAGATGGTTATCGATGTTGCTGAGGAAATTGAGAAAAAAAGTTTCAAAGCTCAAAAGGTACTTGTCCGCAC
>Ga0207433_10013624_pt1 | contig 11914 bp, 6 predicted proteins | sample YelNatPaOPGAMG01_FD_187559 | JGI IMG/M metagenome (GOLD analysis project Ga0207433, IMG submission 187559) | Hot spring thermophilic microbial communities from Obsidian Pool, Yellowstone National Park, USA - OP-RAMG-01 (SPAdes) (version 3) | ecosystem: Environmental > Aquatic > Thermal springs >...
CATGAACACGACAACTCCTCAACCGACCTCTGTGCCGCCCTGCAGCCGTTGTGCCGCTACCCACGTCGTCCGTAACGGCCTCAACTCCGCCGGCACCCCGACGTTCCGCTGCCGCGTCTGCGGCCATCGTTTCGTCGCCAACCCACGCCACCGCCCGTCCCCGAAGAAAAACGCGTCCTCATCCGCCGCCTGCTCCTGGAACGCTTGAGCCTGCGCGCCATTGTCCGCGCCGTCGGCGTCTCTCGCTCCTGGCTGCAACGCTTCGTCAATACCCTGTATACGCAGACGCCCTGGGAGCCGGGGCCGGTAAAAAAAGGCCGGCCAGGTGCGCCTCGAAGTCGATGAGATGGGGAGTTTCATCGGGGAAAAACCGGAGCCGTGCTGGGGGGGGACGGCCTTGGACAGCCGCACGCGGCAGGTGGTGGGAATGGCAGCGGGCGACCGCGATGAGTTCACGGCGTGTTGTCTGTGGGAGCCGTTGTCGCTGGAGTACCGCGAGCGTGCTCTCGTGGCCACCGACCTGCTGCCGGTCTACCAGGTCATCGTGCCGGAGAAGTGGCACGCGACGGGGGGCAAGGAGATGGGGTTGACGGCTCACATCGAGCGTTTTTTCGGCACGCTGCGTCAGCGTTGTGCGCGTGTGGTGCGTAAGGTGTTGTCGTTCTCGCGGAAGATGGAGAACCATGTCGGTGCCCTCGGGTACTTCATCCGACACTACAACTCATGCCGCGCCTGGGGCCACCCCTAATTCCAGACAACTCAGATCGAACAGGGCGTTATGGTAAGCGAAGGGTGCGTGCGTCAGCACTTCGGCGAGAGCTTTGGCTTGGCGCCCGTGGAGTCTTTGCCAACCCAGCGGCACTCCGCATCCAGGGGCGAGAGGACTTCGATCTCCTGGTATTCGAAGGGAGTATGCCATTCGAAGTAAATCGTTCCATTGACCCCTACGATGACTCGATCCGCAGGTGGGTTTCCCTCTGCTTGGAGGGATTGAGCCAGTGTAATTGCCCCATCGACCAAGGGAGGGGGCGGTGCTTCCGTCCCTTCGCCATCCCAATCATCTTGGAGATTGCGGATACGGAGCAACTCGTCGATCAACGAACGCCAAGTTTGTGTTTGTGCGTCCTCGTCAGGACCTACCCACGTAAAAACGGAGGTCTGCACGGCACGTTTGGATTGCGCAGGAGCTATCGTTTCCTCGTAAGGATCTGTCTGCGTAAAGGCTGAGGTTCCGCGAACGGATTGTAGGATCGCGCTCATGGTTTTGCTCTCCAACGCTTTTTGGCTTCGTCGGACGTCACGCGGAGAAAGGCCCCTACCGCGGCATCGTGTCCCCAATCGAGGCCAGCCCGCAAACTCTCTGCACCTCCTTTGCCAATGGGGCCCCGCGCGGTCATGTGAAGAAGTAAGGCGTCCCGTTTATCTTCCCCAGCACGGCCGGGGTAAGCAGCGATGTGCAATCGCCCCCGCTTCGGCTGGATTTCGTAGCTCCACTCCGCGATTCGGTTTTCGAGCACAAGGCCAAGGCCGTCCGTCGAGAATAGCTTGCCAAACAGGCCCGGCAAAAAGGTGGACCAGTCTGCCGGAGTTTGCCAATACTCTTCTTTAGGGAAGGCATCGATGTACGTCAACTCCCACTGATTCAGGGTCAGTTCTCCCAAGCCCGCCTTTGCCGCAAAGGCAGCGAAGCGCTCGAACATCTTCTCAAATTCTGAGACCAATCGCTTGTAACTGGGATAAAAGTCTTCCCGTTTCCGCCAATTGAGATGCAAGCGAGTCGCCTGGATTTGTAGGAGGCGATCTTTGCTTTTGTGTCCAAGCAAGAACCGACCTGGAAGCCGGAAGGGTTCGAGACGCAGTTGCAAGCTGGCCGGCGCGTTCCATTTGGGGCGGTCGAACAACTCGAACTGGTCCTCAAGAAGCGGCCCATCTTCAGGATTGATCCAGTCGCTTCCTAGTTCGTTCCAGAACTGTCCAAAATGACCCGCGCGAAGTTTGGTCAGCGCCGAAAACTGAGCCCCCAAGACCAACTCGACGATGGGCGGGTTGGCAAAATCGGGAGTGTCGGTCATCGTGCTTCCCCGTGCCAGATAGCTGGCAGGACATCGCCACTTCTTGCTTTAAAAAGAATTCAGCAAGTGCGCCGTCTCTATAAGGCATGAACTTCACTCGCATCATTCTAGCACATTGCTTTCGATTCGGGGAGATTGATTTACAAGTGGGGGTGCCCCTCTCCACTTGGGCAGTGGCGAGGTGGCCTGGCAGGTGTTCCCTTGTCCAGGTTCGCCAGATGGTTTCCACGGTTGGTAGGCTCGCCCTGGCCCTCTCCCAGCAGCTGGAGTGCCCCAATCGAGAGGCACATCCTACAAGCGGCGACAGACGCATCCACTCTTTTTTCACTTGCCGGCGTGATGTCGCTCCAGGCGTTGCAACGAGGCCTTGGCTTCGCTCGTGAGGAAAGTGCCTGGCGCGCCGCCGGCCAATCGCTCCAACCACTCCGTCGTTTCTTTGGTGCCGATTTGCTCCAATGCCTCTAGCAGGCGAACGGCGCCGCCCGAGGCCAAACAGCGGCCATTAGGGGAATAGGAGAGGGTCGTAACGGCGTCCCAGAGATAGACGGTGTGGTCATCGGGAACTTGGTCGGTGCCTCCGGAGGCAAGGGTCTTGCCGTCGGGCGAGAAGGCCAGCACGGACGCGGGAACTGGCGGACGGAGCCGGACGGTCCCCAGACGGGCAACAGCCCTTGGCGGCAACGGATCACCATATTGGTCGCGGCGCGGCTCGCCCTTCGTTTCTGCCGGCGCCGCGCCAGGAGAAAAAGCAGCTGATTGTTCGGAGATCGGCGCCTGGAGAAAGGACAAACCAACTCCTACACCAACAGCCAACTCCCGCAGCGACATACCTGCTTGCGATGTTCGGCTGGCTTCGCGCGCCTTGGAAACGCCGCTGTTTGGCTTGTTTGCGCATACGCACGGCCAAGCGCTAAGCGTACGATTTTTCCTGATGAAATCTCTCCGCGACCTGATACCATTTTCGTAGAGATACGGATAAGCCCGTGCCTGCAGCCGAGACCTCCGATGAAACACTCCACCACCAAGCGCAAAAACGGCCATCCCCCAACTCCTTCGCTAACTGCAAGGGGAGCTTCCGGCACACGCCGTCTTCTCGTAGGCTTGTTGATGCTGGGGGGGATGGCTGTTGCGGCGTTCACTTTGCTCAATCTCTCTGCCGATGCGCCGCCGGAACCAATGAAAGAAGTGTGGGTTCCCGCCGGCGAGTTCACAATGGGGAGCGAAGATTTCGACGACGCCAAGCCGTTGCATACGGTCTACGTCGAGGGCTTCTGGATGGACGAGACCGAAGTCACCAACGAGCAATTCGCTGAGTTTGTGCGGCAGACAGGCTACGTGACGTGGGCAGAGAGGCCGTTTGGCGGTGCGCCGCCGGGAGCGGGTGTCTTCGATGGGTCCAGATGTCCACGGGGAGAACTGTGTCGAGATTGCCGCAACTGGTGGGATTATCGGGAAGGCGCGTGTTGGCGGCACCCCGAGGGTCCGGGCAGCGACCTGCGCGGCCGCGAGAAACATCCGGTGGTTCATATTGCCTGGGAGGATGCGCTGGCCTATGCGCGCTGGGCCGGCAAACGGCTGCCGACCGAGGCAGAGTGGGAACGGGCAGCTCGCGGCGGCCTGGAAGGCAAACGCTATTACTGGGGCGACGAGTTGCGTCCGGGCGGCAAATGGATGGCCAATACCTGGCAAGGCGATTTTCCGAGCGAAAATAGCGGCCAAGACGGCTTCGTGGGCACGGCCCCGGTCAAGTCCTTTCCGCCCAACGCCTACGGCCTGTATGATATGGCCGGCAACGTTTGGGAATGGTGCGCCGACTGGTATCGTCCGGATTACTACGCCGTAAGCCCCAAAAACAATCCGCAAGGCCCCCAATCGAGCATCGATCCCGATGGCCGCGATGAGCCGAAACGCGTCCAGCGCGGCGGCTCCTTTTTGTGCAGTGATAACTACTGTGTACGTTACCGTGCCGGCGCCCGTGGTCAGGGTGAACCGAAGACCGGCTTGTCCCATACGGGCTTTCGCTGCGTGCGCTCGGCCCGCTGAAGTCCCTCTGCTTCCCGAGACCCTGCTATGCTGCGCTATCGTCCGTTGTTCGCGCTCCTTGCCCTCAGTTTCATACCGGCGGCGCCGTCCGTTCGTGGCCAGGGGACGGCGGCCGATTACGAACGAGCAAGCAAATTGCTCGACCTCGTACAGAAAAAAGTTTTCAAAGATCGCGTTCATCCTCATTGGCTGGCAGACAAGCTGCGCTTCTGGTATCGCAACGACCTGCCCGGCGAGGCCCGTGAATTCATCCTCGTGGACGCAGCCAAGGGCGAACGGCGGCTGGCCTTCGATCATGCGCGCTTGGCCGACGCCTTGGCCAAAACCACCGGCGAACCGCAACGTGGCACACACCTGTCGATTGACGACCTGGATTTTTCCCCAGACGGCAGATGGCTGCACTTTCGCGCCGGCGCAAAATATTGGAAGTGCGATCTGAATAGTTATGTACTCACAAAAGATCAAACTCCTGCCGTGACGCCGCCGGAGGAGAAACAGGGAGCAACTACGCCCCCAAGGCGGCGGCGCGGAGAACGGCCGCGGATCGCTTCTCCTGACGGCAAGTGGACCGTGGTCGTTAAAGACCACAACCTCTACCTTCGTGAGAAAGAGACCGGCACGGAGTCGGCCCTAAGCCGGGACGGTAACGCCGACGACGGCTATTCCGAGCGCATCTTCTGGTCGCCCAACGGCAAAAAACTCGTGGCCCTGCGCACAAAGAAAGGACAAGAACACAAAGTTTATCTCCTCGAATCCTCGCCGCGCGATCAGTTACAGCCGAAGCTCCACGTCCTTGATTACCTTAAACCGGGCGATCGCATTCCGATCACAAAACCCCACCTGTTTGACGTAAACACACGCCAGGAAATCCCGTTCACGGACAAGTTGTTTCCCAATCCGTGGAGCATCGAAGACGTGCGTTGGGCGCCGGATTCGCGGTATTTCACCTTCGTGTACAACCAGCGCGGCCATCAAGTGCTGCGCGTCATTGCCGTGGACGCCGAAAGCGGCACGGCCCGCACCCTTATTGATGAGCAAAGCAAGACGTTCCTCGATTACAACAGCAAGTTTTTCCTTTATTTTCTCGATTCAACAAATGAAATAATCTGGATGTCGGAACGTGATGGCTGGAACCATTTGTATCTCTATGACGCCGTCACAGGTCAGGTCAAAAATCAGATCACAAAAGGTCCGTGGGTAGTGCGCGGTGTCGATCGCGTCGATGACAAGGCCCGGCAGATCTGGTTTCGCGCCGGCGGCATCCATCCGGGGCAAGATCCGTATTACGTTCACTATTGCCGGACCAACTTCGATGGCAGCGGCCTTGTCTGTTTGACCCAGGGCGACGGCACGCACCAGATCACTTATTCGCCGGATCGCCGCTTTTATATCGACAACTATTCACGTGTGGACCTGCCCCCCGTGACGGAGCTGCGGCGCACCACCGACGGCCAGCTTATTTGCGAGTTGGAACGGGCGGACATCAGCGCCCTTGTCCAGACCGGCTGGAAGGCGCCGGAGCGCTTTGTCGCCAAGGGCCGCGACGGCCAAACCGACATCTACGGCGTCCTCTTTCGACCGACCAATCTCGATGTCCACAAAAAGTATCCGATTATCGAACAAATCTATGCTGGCCCGCAAGGCGCCTCCGTACCCAAGGCGTTTCAGCCGTTCTTCTATCCGCAGCAGCTTGCGGAATTGGGTTTCATCGTCGTGCAGGTCGACGGCATGGGCACGAATTACCGCTCGAAAGCATTTCACGACGTGTGCTGGAAAAACCTCGGCGACGCCGGCCTGCCTGATCGCATCCGTTGGATCAAGGCGGCGGCGGCGAAATATCCGTATATGGACCTCAGCCGCGTCGGCATCTACGGCGGCTCAGCCGGCGGCCAAAATGCGCTCCGCGCCGTGCTCGCTTACCCCGATTTCTACAAGGCGGCGTCAGCCAATTGCGGTTGTCACGACAATCGCATGGACAAGATCTGGTGGAACGAGTTGTGGATGGGCTGGCCGGTCGGCCCTCATTATGCCGAGCAATCCAACGTCACCAACGCCCATAAGCTGCAAGGCAAGCTGCTCTTGATCGTCGGCGAATTGGACCGCAACGTCGATCCTGCCTCGACAATGCAAGTAGTCAATGCCCTTATCAAGGCCGGCAAGGATTTCGAGTTGCTGGTCGTCCCCGGCGCCGGCCACGGCACTCCCGGCGGCTATGCCCGACGCCGTGAACAAGACTTTTTCGTTCGCCATCTCCTGGGCGTCGAACCGCCCGATCGCAATACCTCCAAGAAGGAAGCCCTCCCTTCCACGGATGCAGTCTTCAAGCGGACTTCTTTCGAGAAGCCGGTGAAGGCATCAGTTCGGCGTCCTTACGCCTATCTGTTCCCAGCCTCCTGGACCAAAGCAATTGAGGACCTCCAGCGCCGCGGCATTGCCGTGGAAGAATTGCGCGAGGACATCGAGGTCGATTTAGAGATTTATCGAATCGCTAAAGTCATCCAAAAGTCTAATTCCCCGAAACCGGATCGAATCGCAGTCCAGGCGTCGTTGCGCAAAGAAGCGCGGCGCATTGCGGCGGGAACGGTCCTGGTGCGGATGAATCAGCCCAAGAGAGCGCTGGCCGCCGATCTGCTGGAACTACAGGCGGAAGATGGTTTGTGGGCCAGAAACGTCTTCACCAATGCCGTCCGTGAAGGGACCGACTATCCTGTGTGGCGCCTGCCCCATGAGGCCCCTTTATTGAGTGCGCCAGTGCGTCCACTGCCGGAGAAGCGCACGTTCCATAAACGCATCGACCTGGACATGCTGCTCGGCAAGAAAGAGATGCCGAACTTGTCAGGTACGCCGATGGCCGACATAACCTGGCTCGACGACGGCGAGCATTTCCTTCAGCGCAAGGAGGGACAGCTATGGAAAGTCCACGCCGTGAGCGGCCGCGCCCAGCCGCAGCCGGTGCCGGATGAGGCAAAGATCGAGGCTGCGCTGGCCTCCTTGCCGACCATCGACCGAAAAGCGGCACGGCAGATCGCCCGCCGCGCCGTCGACGAAGCGCCCGACGGCAAAAAAGGCCGTGTCTTCCAGCACGGCGACGATTTGTATTACTACTTCCTCGACGGCAGCAAAGCAGTGCGCCTGACGCATTCAGTCGGGGCCAAGGAGTTGGTCTCACTCAGCCCCAATGAACAATACGTCGCTTATGTCCGAGCGAACAATCTCTATGTCGCTGACATTGCTACCCAGACCGAACGCGCTCTAACCAACGATGGTTCCGCTCTTGTTTCTAATGGCAAAATGGACTGGGTCTATTGGGAAGAGATCGGCAATCGCCAGGGCAAAGCCTATTGGTGGAGCCCGGATTCCTCGCACCTTGCTTTCGTCCGCTACGACGATACGCCCGTCCACACGTTCGCCGTCCTCGACACCCTGCCGCGCCGACAGCGCGTGGAGCTGACACCGTATCCGAAAGCAGGCGATCCTATTCCGACTGTCAAACTCGGCATTGTGCCGACAGCGGGCGGCCCGGTCGCCTTCGTTGATTTATCAGACTATTGCGAAGGTGCGATGATCTTGACGCGGGCCGGTTGGCTGCCGAACAGCGAGAAAGTTTATTTCTACATTCAAGATCGGGCACAGACCTGGCTCGACTTCTGCACAGCGCCGCGCACCGGCGGCAGTCCCACTCGACTTTTCCGCGAGAGGACGCGCGCCTGGGTCAATGATCCCGGCCCGCCGTATTTCTTGAAGGATGGCTCCTTCTTGCTGGCGAGCGAGCGCAGCGGTTGGCGGCATCTTTATCACTTCGATGCCGAGGGCAAGCTCAAGCGGGCGGTGACAAGCGGTCCCTGGGAAGTGCGGAACTTGCACCTCGTCGATGAACCATCGGGATGGGTCTATTTCTCAGGGACGAAGGACCAGCCAATCGGTCTGGACCTCTATCGTGTCAAAGTAACCGGCGGCGAACCGCAACGTCTGACAGCGGGGCCGGGCCAACATCGCGCCCTTATCAACCCCCAAGCACGCCTTTTTGCAGACTATCATAATAGCCACACTTCACCGCCCACGGTGCGGCTGTACCGTACCGATGGTACATTGGTCCGCACACTCGATACCAACCCTGTGTATGCCCGGGAAGAATACGATTGGGGGGAACACAAGCTGTTTCAGATCTCCGCGCCGGACGGTTTCCGGATAGAGGCATCGCTGGTGAAGCCGCCAGACTTCGATGCCTCGCGGCGCTATCCGGTGTGGTTCACGACCTACGGCGGCCCTCATGCGCCGGTCGTGCAGGACGCCTGGCAGAAAGGCCGGCTGCGCGAGCAGGGTCTGGCGAACCTCGGTTTCCTCGTCTTTCAGGTCGATCCGCGCAGCGCCAGCGGCAAGGGTGCCTGTTCCACCTGGACCGCTTACCGACAGCTGGGCGTTCAGGAACTGGCCGACATCGAAACAGCGATTCGCTGGCTGACGGCCCATTCGTTCGTCGATGCCGAGCGCATCGGGATGACAGGACACAGCTACGGCGGCTTCTTGACGGCCTATGCGCTGACGCATAGCAAGCTCTTTGCTGCCGGCGTCGCCGGCGCTCCCGTTACCGATTGGCACAATTACGATGCGTTTTATACCGAACGCTACATGAACACGCCGCAGGAGAACCCGGAGGGCTACCAGCGCACCTCGGTTGTCGCTGCGGCGAGGCAGCTGCACGGCCGCTTGCTTCTGATCCACGGCATCCGCGACGACAACGTGCATGTGCAAAACACGCTGCAACTGGTCAACGCTCTCCAGCGCGCCGACAAGGATTTCGAGCTGATGATCTATCCCAACGATCGTCACGGCATCCGCGGGCGGCATTATCAACGGCTGGTGATTGATTTCATGCGGCGGACCTTAAAGCCGACTTCTGGGGCAGCGGCTGAGCAACCGAAGGCTTCGCTGCCAGTCGCCGTGCCGCCCACAGGTGCAACGCCGCCGGCAGGAAGATGAGTGCGGTCAGCATCGAGCAGCCGACGCCCAACGTCAGGATCAATCCCAGCCCCACCAGGCCGCGTTCGCTGGCGATCATCAGCGTGCCGAAGCCGATCATGGTCGTCAGCGCTTTGACCAGTACGCCGCGTCCGATGGCATAGCTGATGCCCCCACCCTGCCCTCCTCCAACTTGGGGGAGGGTTGGGTGGGGTCGGCGGCGGAGCAGATAATCGTGCAAGATGTGGACGCCGTTATCGACGCCGACGCCGAGAATCAACGGGAAAGCAATCATGTTGGCCGGATTGAGCGGCACGCCGAACAGGCCGAGAATGCCCAGGGAAAAGAGGACGGCCACGACCAGCGGCGCCACGGCGACGGCGGTGCGTTTCCAGCTGCGGAAATCGAGCCACAACACGGCCACGATGACAAGGAAGGCGTAAAAGCCGGCCCGCTCTAAGCCGTTCTTCATCGCCCGCAGCCCCTCAACGGTGCCGAACGGTTTGCCGGTGGCGGTCGGATCGACGGCGTGGATTTGTTGGGTGAATTGCTCCAGCTGGGGAAATTCCCACAGCGAATGGCGAGCGAAGACGCGCAAGAGCCATTTGCCGCTGCGGCCCACATAGCGGTCGCGAAATGCGGTGGGCAGGTCGGCCAAGGTGATCGGCTGCGGCGCAGCGACTTCGCGCAGCCGATGCAAGTCTTCGGCCAGGTCGCCGGCCAAGCGTTGCTCAAATTCCTGCAAGCGCTTCTCCACCACCTCCGCGGGTACAAGGAGAATTTGTCGGTGCAAGTTCCAGACGCTCTCGCGCAGGTCGGTCAACAGCGTCGTCGGTTTCCCATCGGGACCGCAGGCAGAGCTGGCGAGCGGCTGGAGTTTTTCGGCCAGAGTATTGAGGCAGGTCAACAAAGTGCGGCTTTGGGGGCGAAGGTGGGGAATGACTTCGCCGCGCTTGGGCAAGTCGGCCAACCGTCGTTGGATGTCGGCCAGCAACGGGACTTTGGTATCCTGGTCTTGCGGTACCAGAGAAGCCGCTTCGACCACGCGCGACACTTCCGGCAGTTTTTCGTAACGCGCCTTCAAGGCCAACGCTTCTTGCGGCGTGGCGGTGTAGCTGACGGCATGCCAGTTGGCGCCAGCGGTGTGTTCGATGAGCGTTAATTCCCACTTTACAGAGTCCAGATCGCGTGCTTGCAGGTGCAACAAATTGTGATCGTAACGGACGCCCTTCCAGGCCGCATAACCCAGGCCGATCATCAGTATCAGCCCGGCCGCCACTACCCAGCGCGCTCGCCGCGCCAGTCCGGGCAGCCAGGCATCTGTCGCGGGGTGAGTTAACAAGCTGGAAGCGTAAGCGACAGCAGAGGGACCGTTGCTTACGCTTCCGGCTCGTTCCAGACGGCGGCGATCAAAGAGCATGAGCAGGGCCGGCAAGATGGTGAAGCAAGCGAAAGCGCACAGCAAGACGCCGCAGCCGGCGATCCAGCCCAACTCGGCGACTGCCTGGAAGTCGGCAAACATGGCCGCGAAAAACGCCAGGGCCAGCGTACATGCCGCCGTCAGGTTGCCGATGGCCACATGCGTGGCCGTGTGCAACAGGGCCGTACGCACGTCGGCGCCGGCACGGCGTGCTTGTTCGTAACGCATCACCCACAAGACGCCGTAATCGCCCATACCGATGAGCATGACCGCAAAGGTCGCCGACAGGATGTTCAAATGGCCCACCGTCAGCGTCAACCAGCCCAGCGCCCAGGCCGTGCCGATCAGCAGTGTCGCCACGGTCAACAGCGGATACCAGATGCCGCGATAAACCAGCAAAAACAGCAGCGAAACGCCGGCGACGGCCAACCACGAAGCCAGGCGCGTATCGTGGTCGGCCGCGGTCATCTCATCGGTTTCCAGCACTGGCAAGCCGGTCACGCCGAACTCAACGCCAGGGTATTCTAGACGTGTCTGCTCTACAATATCACGGATGGCCGTGACGCTTTTGAGGGCGTATGTGAAGGAGCCTTCTTCTTTGATTGGCCGCACCAGCAGAAACGCCAGGGTTTCTCCAGCTGGTCTAGCCGACTTCTCGCCGGTCGCGGGCGGGTCGCTGAAAAAATACTGCGGCTCGGCTAACAAGTCTTTCTGTTCCGGCGGACGCGCTATCAAGCTGCCCCACGGCGTTTTGTACTTGGCGGGATCGACGATCACGTCTTTGGCGTTGCGCGTGATGTTCCACAGCTGCGTTAGAAATACTTCATCGTCGGCCGTCAATGGCGCTCCCGGCTTCATCTTGGCGGTGCGTTGCACGGCTTCCTGAAGCAAGCTCGACAGCGTCAGTAATTTCCATGAAATCCAGCCGTGCTTTAGCAGTTGCCCCATGTCCTCCAGATGATGCTGAATCGCCCGAATTTCCTCGGTGGAAAGGAACAACAGCGCCCGATTGCGCAGGGAACGCAGATCGACTTTGTAAAACAGCCGATCGAACAAGTCGGGCTGGGCCTGCACGCGCGCCGCCAACGCCTCCAGCGCCTTCTCCATGCGCGGACGGTCGGTGCCTTTGACGACGACGACGATGTCATCGTCGTCGCCGAACTCGGCGAGATAATCGCGCCAGCGTTGCTGATGTTCCTTGTGCGGGCTGATGAGGTCGTTGCGTTGCGTTTTGTACTGGAGTCGCGTGGCGGCGGCCCCCAGTGAGGCGCCGGCCAGGGCCAACGATACAAACAGTACCCAGCCGGGATGACGGCATACCAACGACACCAGACCGAGCAAGAGACGACGGACCAAAGAGTGCTCGTGCGCGGAGATCTGTTCCGAAACCATGATTTCCGTTTGCCTCTGGGACTGGCTC
>Ga0207433_10013626_pt1 | contig 11914 bp, 9 predicted proteins | sample YelNatPaOPGAMG01_FD_187559 | JGI IMG/M metagenome (GOLD analysis project Ga0207433, IMG submission 187559) | Hot spring thermophilic microbial communities from Obsidian Pool, Yellowstone National Park, USA - OP-RAMG-01 (SPAdes) (version 3) | ecosystem: Environmental > Aquatic > Thermal springs >...
TTCATATCCTTCTTTCTTTTCCATAATTCCTCCTTTTTAATTTTCTCTTTTTATACTCATTTTTTAGTTCTTTTCAAGTGTTTCATACACAACTTTTATAATACTCCCTATATTATGACAGGTTATAATTACGAAAAAAGGGATGTTTTATCATATGAGACAGAGTTTTTTAATGATGAATACAAAGGAAATACTTATAAGATAAGAATAGCACCTTCAAGGTTCATTTCTTTAAATTCAGAATATAAGGGAGAGAAGGATAAGAGGAAATGGGGGATTACGAATTATAAGAATGAGGAAAAGGATAATTTAAGCATTGTTCTGCATTGGAAGGTTCATAAGAAAGCAGAGATAGAGATTGGTTCTCTTTATGAGAGTTTCAAGAAAGAGGTTTTTGATACGATTGATACAAGGACGAAAGTTTATGGATTGAATGGGGAATTGACACAGGATATAAATTCATATCTTGCTTTATATTTTCTATCAGGATATAAAAAGAAATATGGGCAAGACCCATATATATCATTAAATGACCTTTCATTGAATATAAATATATTCTCTTCTGGTGCGGGAATGATTATTAGATGGAATAATATAATGAATAGTGAGATTGGTTATAGATTTGAGAAATCTGAAGGGGATGATGATAATTTCATAGATGGGATAAAGTTTGACCTTTCAATAAACCATAGATATATACAATTTACAATAAAGTCGGAATTCAAACATTCAGTAGAACCTTATTATAGAACATCTGATATAAATGCAAATCTGAGATTAAAGATGTGATATTTTCTTAAAATTTAAATCATAAAAATATTGACTTTTTTTGGGAAAGAGATAATATTATATTATGAAACTTTCAAAACTTTTTGAAGAACTTACATCACTTCCGCCTGAATTGAGGGAAGCATTTATAAAAGGATTCTCTATACTTGAAGAGGTAATAGGTGAGATGGTGACGAAGGATGAATTCAGGGAATTGAAACAGATTGTTCAGGAACTTGCTGAGAGGGTTAATGAACTTGCAGAGGCACAGAAGAGGACTGAACAAAGGGTTAATGAACTTGCAGAGGCGCAGAAGAAGAGCGAGGAGAGGCTTACAAGGTTGGAAATTACGGTAGCAGAACTTGTAGAAGCACAGAAGAAGACAGAACAAAGGGTTAATGAACTTGTAGAGGCACAGAAGAAGAGCGAAGAGAGGCTTACAAGGTTGGAAATTACGGTAGCAGAACTTATAGAAGCACAGAAGAAGAGTGAAGAGAGGCTTACAAGGTTGGAGGTTACAGTAGGAGAACTTATAGAGGCACAGAAGAGGACGGAGGAGGAAATAAGGAGATTAGGGGAAGATGTAAGGAAGTTATGGTGGGGGCTTGATGATTTAAGGAAACAGGTAGGAGGTCTTTCACATACAGTTGGATATACACTTGAAGACAGGGCGATAAATGGGCTTCCGAAGTATTTAAAGAAGAGATATAAGATAATTGTGAAGAGGATAGATAGGAGGTATATAAGTATAGATGGGAAGAAGTTTCAGATAAACATATACATAGAGGGTAAGAGAGGTGATAAGGATATAATTTTGATGGGAGAGGCGAAGACAGAGCCATCGAGGAAGGAGATAGAGGATTTTCTTAAGGTGATAAGGATTATAGAGGGTAAGATTAAAGGGGTAAAGCCATTACTTGTTTATTATTCAATACAGGATGAGATAAAGGAGATAGCGGAGAAGGAAGGTATATTACTTATACCATCATTTGTTCTTCCTATTTAGATAATGTAAAACAAATTCTTTGATAAAATATGAGGGAGAGAATGAGATTCCTCATTTCATTCGGAATGACAAAAAGAATGTCATTTGCGAGGCAACGAAGTTGCCGTGGCAATCCCATATTGACTACAACAGAAAAGCCGTCATTGCGAGCAACCGAAGGTTGCGTGGCAATCCCATTATTTGCTATTCACAAATCCAAATTGCAAAATGTAAAAATTAAAATGCAAAACGAGGACAACCTCTTTCAGATTGACAGTAGTAAGCCTATTATTGATTACTATAATAAATATAAATCAAAAACAAAATGCGTGGGAGAGAATGAGATTCCTCATTTCATTCGGAATGACAAAAAAGGGGTGTCATTGCGAGGCAACGAAGTTGCCGTGGCAATCCATATTGACTACAACAGAAAAGCCGTCATTGCGAGCAACCGAAGGTTGCGTGGCAATCCCATTATTTGCTATTCGCAAATGTTTAATGTTTAAATGGGACTACTCATCGCGTCGCTCCTTGGGACAAAAGAAAAGGTGCCTTAAATTAACAATTATTTTTGAATTCTTGATTTTTTCTAAAAATAGATTATAATTTTTTATGATATTTTTTATTCTCTCTTCAATCGTTAATTATGAATTTAAAATTTCTGATGTCGAAATCTCTTCATTTAATAATTACGACCTTTTGACTCTTAAAGATTGTTTCTTGTTCTCCTTTACCGGTGAACCTGTCTTACCTGTAAAAGTCCTGAATATCTATGAACCTTATAATTTAAAAACAAAAGAGATAAAGATAATAAGGGAGGAATGGGAAAGAATAGATGGTTTTTACAGAATACTTCCAGGTCAGAGACCTTATCCATTACAAAAAGGTAATTATAATTTTGTTGAACCTGATTCCCATATCTATAATTCATCCGAACCTTATCCATCAAGCCCTGTTATTTTTACAGGAACAGGGATAAAGAATGGGAATGGTATAACAGGGATAATAATATTTCCAATAAGGTTCATACCAAAAAATGGGGAGATATACATCTTAAAAAATATTGAATTTGAGATGGTGAAAGAGAAAATACCTCATGAAAAAATAAGGTTCCATATTGAGAGAAGAAAAGATGATTGTGTGAAAGAAATCATAATAACAAAGAATGAATTCAAATCAAAATTTGAACCTTTAAAAAACTGGAAGACAAAAAAAGGTATAAAGACAGAGATTTATGATGTTGATTCAATAATTGAGAATTTTGAAGGTTCTTCAAAACCTGTTAAGATAAGGAATTTTATAAAATGGGCTTACACAAATTTAGGAACAGATTACTTCTTACTCGGTGGTCAATGTGATTATGAGAACAATCAGGAGATTATCCCAAGAATGGATGTTTATTATACATCATCAGGTGTTTCTGGTGCTCCTTATGATAAAGATACAATCCCCTGTGATATGTTCTATTCAAACCTTGATGGTGACTGGAATTTTGATGGTGATAATGTTTTTGGTGAGATAGAAGATTCCGTTGATTTATATGCAGATGTGTATGTAGGAAGGGCACCTTGCAAGGATACAAACGATGTTAAGGTTTTTGTGAAAAAGGTTCTTGAATACGAGAAGAATCCATCAATTGAGAGTATAAGAAATGTTATGTTGCCTGCTGAATTCCTTTACGCAGGATATTGGGGTGATACTGTGAATAATATAATCTCCGAGATAACACCAGAAGATTTTAATGATATTAAATTATATCAATCCATTGGGAATTATAATAAGTCAAATGTGTTGAATGCAATTGAATCAGGTATAGGATTTGCACATTACGCAGCACACGGAAATGCTTATGGAACTGCGAAGATAAATATTTATGATATAGATAGTTTAAAAAATGGCTCAAAAATAGGGATACACACTGGAATATCCTGTTTAACAGGTGCAATTGATTATGTGAATGATGGTGATTGTTTCGCAGAACATATCATAAATAACCCGAATGGGGGAGGGGTTGCTTCTATAATGAATACAAGATATGGATGGGGATATATACCTGGACCTGGTCCATCTGAAACAATTGATACAACATTCTTCCACATACTTTTCAATGATACGATTAAGAACATTGGAAGGTTAAATTCTATTTCAAAGGAATACTTTGTTCCTATTGCCGAAATTGAAGGAAGGAACGGTTTTTATAGATGGTGTATGTATGAATTATGGTTATTCGGAGAACCTGAAATGTCTTTATGGACAGGTTCACCAGAAACATTATATGTTTCTTTTAAAAGTGTTCTTAATTTAGATGACACTATTTTCATTGTTTTAGTAAAGGATAAATACAATTCACCTGTGAATAATGCAAGGGTTTGCATCTGGAAAAATGAAGAAATATATGATGTGAAATACACTGATGAAGGTTATGCTGTATTCAATTTAGGGAAGAGAAGTAGTGGTTTTATGAACTTAACAATAACAAAGGATAATTTTTTACCATTTGAAGATTCTGTTTATATTCCAGAAAGGATGAAAGTGATTATAAATTTAGATTCTATACATATAAATGAAGAGCAGGATATTTTTATACAGATATCCGATTCATCAGGTTCTCCATTAAAAGATATTGAGTTCTCTATAAAAGGAACAGGAATATATTTGAAAGATACAACAGATTCAAATGGTTTTGCAAGTTTTCTAAACTTTTCTACCATTTATGGTGAGACACTAATTGTCCTTGGAAGGGATATTGAGAATGGAAGATATATTTACGAAGGTTCTCTCCCTGTTTATGGAGGAGAGGATTTTCAGAATGTTTCAATAGATAAATCTTCGGATATTATAAATGTTAATGGATACCTTATGAGAAACATTGAAGGTGAAATAAAGACAAAAGTAAAACCTTTGGGATACAATTTGATGCTAAAAGGATGCTGTTTAGATACCTTAGTTTCATCTGAAAGTGAAAGTTTAAATTGTAAAATTATCCCATTGAAAAATGGAACATTATTTATAAAAATTTTAAAAGATGGTTTCAATGTTTTTAATGATTATGCTGTTGTTAAAGAATTTTTCAGTGATATATCAGGGGATTTAAGGGATTCAAAAACAGGTGAGAGGATTAATTCTGTTATTCTTTTCAATGGATTTGATACATTCTCCCTTAAAACCGAAAATGGAAATTTCTCAAAAAAGAATGTTCATTGCGGTCTTTACAATATCTTTATAAATGAGTTTGGTTATTATGAGTTGGATACTTCCATAATTGTTAAATATCCTGAATCCTCTTTTAATCTCTTTCTCAATCCTAAGCCAATTTCCTCTATATCAGGTGTTGTGAAGGAGAAGAATTCAGGTAAAAATCTCCATGCAGAGATAAAGGTCTTTGTATCTGATTCCCTTTATAAAGATATCTTCACAGATAGTTTAGGGAATTTTTCCCTGCATCTCCCATTTTATCCATATAAATTTAGGATTAAAAGTTCAGGATACAAAGCACTTGATACCTTAATTTTAGTATCGTCAGAATCTTTATATGTTAATATTCTACTTGAAAAAGCAAATTATAATATACTCATTGTAAAAGACGATACTTCTGGAAAGAGTGCTGATATAATGGATGATTTCTTATCAGATTGTGGATATTCTGTGAGTATTTTAACACCTGAATCTGCTGTGAATACTGATTGGGATTTATGGGATATTGTGATAGTGAGTTGTGGTGGAAAGAGAAAACCTATTGATTTAAAAGATTTGAGAAAGAAGATATTAAACTATTGCAATAACAATGGAAAATTACTTATTGAAGGTGGTGAAGTTGGTTATTATTATGCATGGGATGATTTTGGAAAAGATGTCTTGCATATAAAAGATTGGCTTTCAAATTATGGAGGGGCATTTATATTGAAAGATAGGGAAAATCCTTTAGTGAATAAACCAAATATCCTTCCTGATACAATCCCATTCACATCCTATGGATGGACGGACCAGGATGTTTGTATTAAGGATGATTTATCAAAGGTTATTTACGGAACATATAATTCACCTGAGAGCCCTTCTATCCTTGTTTATGATAATACACCCCCTTTTAATTCAGGATTATTAGTTTACTATGCATTTAATTTTGAAAAAATAGATATGGAAATAGGGAGGAAACTACTTGAAAATACGATTTATTACCTTTTATCAAAAGAGGGTGAAGGAAATTCATATTTAAGGGTATTTAGTGAACCAGAAGGGACGGACGACAATTCAGTTGTTTTTAAGGTATACTGGGAAGGAAAACTCTACAAAATAGATTCAACAGACAAACTTGGTGAGAAGATAACACCATTGTTTGAGGGAAATTATGATATAATTTTTACAAAAAATGGTTATACTGATACTTTAGTTAAGAATATACATTTATTTGAAAATGAAACAACTTTTGTTAAAATAAATCTTTATCCATTTGTAAAGATTTATTCATCTGATTTTGAATCTGATTCAGGTTACCTTAATCCTTCAGGTGATTGGGAATGGGGTGAATTGGTCTTCGGACCTGACTTTACAACATCGGGTGTAAAATGCTGGGGGACTTCAATTGATACAAATTATAGTTCCAATTCTGATTCAAGGCTTGAAACACCTGATATAATACTTCCTTATAATAAAAAAATAAAGATGAGTTTCAATATGTGGTTTCATTCAGATTCATTCTATGATGGAGGGAATGTTAAAATTTCAAGGAATAATGGTGGTTTTAATATCATTGAACCTGTTAATTTTTCATACAATACAGAGAAGATTTCTTCGTGGAATAGAGGAATACCAAAGGAGAAAGGATGGACAGGGAATTTCACAAAATGGAGGAATGTTGTTTTTGACCTATCTCCATTTTCAGGTGATACAATAAGAATAAGATGGCATTTTGGGAGTGATTACAAGACAGAATATGCAGGATGGTATATTGATGATGTTGTAATAGGTTACACTGAATACGATGTGAATGATGATAATAAGACGATTTTTAATATCCCAACGATATCAAGGGGAAAGATTGAATTCACAATATTTGTTAATCATTCTGATGAATTTGAATTTTGTATATACGATATCCTTGGAAGGTTGATTTATAAAACAAAAGGTTTTCTCTTACCAGGGACGAACAGATTAAGTGTAGAGATTAAAAACACAGGTATATATTTTATTGATATAAAGACGAAGGAAGCAAGGATAAAAAGAAAGATAATATGTTTTAGATAGAAAGATAAAACTTGAATATTCAAAAATTCTTCCAGAACCTGAAATATTACCCACAAAAATGAGTCTTTATTCTTACTTATTGCAACGAATTGTTGCAAATTGCAACATAGATAAAATAATAAAAAAATTAACTTATTGTAAATGAGATTATTAATTTTTTAAAAAACAGGAATGAATTTTTTACATTGTATAGTAACCATAAGAAAGGAGGAATAAATGGAATGTGAACTTTTTGGTTCGTGTTCTTTTTGTTCTAAAAATGCTTGATACTTGAAGAAACGATAAAATATGTCAAATCAAAATACTGTAAACGTTCACCTGAAGAATGTGCAAGGTATATTGTATACAAAGCACTTGGAAAAGATAAGATTCCTGATGACCTTTTCCCCGCAGAGAAAGAAAGGGCGCTGGAGATAATAAAAAGATTTAAAGGTAACTATTAAGTTATTTTAAATAACCAAGATGTGCAGTAAGGTTAAACCCGATGAAAGATAAGATATCTCCATGCCAAATGTTCCAATCCCACCTTCTAATATCTTTACTGCCCCAATCTCACCCGAAAACCACATATAACTATTATTTATATCTGAAAGTAAGAGAAATAACATTTAAACCTCCTTAATCTCATAATTTCTTTCACCAAGACCAATCTCTTCCGCATACTTTAATTGGTATTCAGGTTCTATCTCTGGATGCAATATTGAAAACTTATCCTTTCCCTCTTCAATAATTCTTCCAAAAAATGAAGGAAGACCAATTGATGATTTCACAAGGTCAAAAGAGCATTGATCAATGGAGACAGGGTCATCAGAGATTAAAATACCAATATCAGGGACAATATAACCTTTTGAGTGTGGATAACAATCACATTCAGGTGATACATCCATTATGAAATTTATATAAATAGTTTTTTTATTTTTCACAGCACCATAAGCATATTCTACCATCTTCTCAACAAGGTTTTTAACAGGTGTATTCCAGTTTATTCCAATCGCATAAAATGGGCAGAATGCTATACATTCACCACAACCAATACATTTATTTCCATCTATAATCGCAATTTTTTTAACAATATCTATCGCCGAAGCAGGGCACACTATTTTACATTTTGAGCAACCTGTGCATTTCTCTTTTTTTACAATTGGTATTGCACCTGAATGCATTGATAATTTACCTTCCTTTGTTGCGCATCCCATTCCAAGGTTCTTTATAGCGCCACCAAATCCAGTTTGCTCATGACCTTTAAAATGTGATAAACATAATATCTTATCAGCATAGTAAATTCCCTCTGCAATCTTCACCTTCTTATAATGCTTTTTGTTTATTTCGACTTCTACACCAGAACTCCCGGACAATCCATCTGCAATGATTATGGGAGCGAAATCAAAACCATTCCATTTTGCTGTATTCAGATAATCAATTGCAGTTCCCCTTGAACCTTTATAAAGTGTTGTGGTATCTGTAAGATACGGATTTGTTTTGAGTGATAAAAGAAATTCAAATAGTTTTCTCACATAGATGGGTCTTATAAATGCTGTATTCCCTTTTTCACCCATATGAAGTTTTATTGCGACATTATCATTCTCTGAGAAAATCTTGTCATAATTAACCCTCTTTATGGTCTCTTCTAATCTTTTCAGTAAACTCTTTTCTGATTTAATAGGAATAAAATAAACCTTACTCATTCAACCCCTAAAATCTTCTTTAACCTTGGTTCAAGGTATATATTATTATCTATTTTCTTTTTCAATATATCCTTCAATAATCTCTTTTTAAAAGATAATGAGAGGTTTTTGTTTATAACAATATATTTCTTATCGTATATTCTACAGGAACCACCTGTTGTAAGTATCCTGTCAATATAAACCTTGAAGCCAAGTTTTTCAGCAATATCTATGAGGATTTCAAGTTCTTCATCTTTTTTCATTTATAAACTCCATCACTATATTCTTTATCTCCTCACACCTTTCCTTACTCCTCGCCTCAAACCTTGCAACGATAACAGGTTGTGTATTTGAAGCCCTAACAAGACCCCAACCATCACCAAATAGTATCCTCGCACCATCAATATCAATAATCTTATTTGTTTTTGAAAAATGTTTTTTCACCTCTTCAACTAACTTCCATTTTTTTTCTTCTGTGGTCTCAATCCTTATTTCAGGTGTTGAAAAATAGTAAGGAATATTTTTCACAATTTCTGATATTTTCTTATCTGAATTTGAAAGTATATCGTAAAGTCTCAGGGATGCAAATATTGCATCATCATAACCATAATAATCACCACCAAAGAATATATGCCCGCTCATTTCACCTGCAAGTGGAGAATTCAATTCTTTCATCTTTGCCTTTATCAATGAATGACCTGTTTTCCACATAAAAGGTCTTCCACCTTTTCCCTCAATAAATTCAGCAGCACCCTGTGAAGATTTCACATCAAATATGATATATGAATTAGGGTATCTTTTTAGAACAAAATCTGAAAATATACATAACAACTTATCACCCCAAACAATATCCCCTTTATCATCTATCACACCAATTCTATCTGCATCACCATCATATCCTATTCCGAAATCTGCCTTTGTCTCAAGGACCTTCTTTTTCAACGATTCCATATATTCTGGTATCGTTGGGTCTGGAAGATGATTCGGGAATTCACCATCAGGTTCACAGAATATACATTCAAAATCTGCCCCTATTATGTTGAATATTTTTGAGACTAATGCGCCTGCAGTCCCATTCCCAGGGTCTAATACTATCTTCAGTTTTCTTTTAGGATATGTTATTGATAAAATCTTTTCAATATAATCATCTTCAACATTCTTCTTTTTAATAATTCCTTTACCTTCTTTAAATTCTTTCTTCCTTGCAATCTCTTTTATCTTCTGTATATCATCACCATAAAGCGTTTCTTCACCTATCATCATTTTCAGACCATTGTATTCCTTTGGATTATGACTGCCTGTTACCATAACACCACCACTTAGACTATAATGGAATACAGCGAAGTAAAGTAAAGGGGTAGGGCACATACCAATATCAACAATGTTTATACCTGTGGATATAATCCCCTTGCATAAAGCATCCTTTATCCTTGGAGATGTTTTCCTTGCATCGTATCCAACTACTATTTCATTTCCTATCCCTTTATTCCTTACCAATGTTCCGTAAGACTTACCTATCAGTTCAACCACATCATCTGTCAATTCTGTTTCTGCAATCCCTCTAATATCATACATCCTAAAAATTTCATCTTTCATATTACCTCCTTTTTATTTCCACACCAAAGATGTGGGTTGGTTCAAAATTTGAGTTTACAATAGTGTAATATAATGAAAAAATAGATAAATCAAGACTTATTCCAGATGAAAATCCTCTTAATGCTGAATAACCAAATCTTAAAGAAATAATATCCCTCATAGTTAAGATTGAACCTATGGAAAAAATGCTTCTTTTTTCCTGTATCAAGATTGAAGATTCAATTATTCCTTTATAATATTTGTATTTATATGGTATTGATAATGCAAAAATAGTGCTCTGTGGTATTTTATCAATCATTCTACCAAACCAACTGATCTCTGTATTTAAAATATCCTTAAATATTAATGATAATATAATCTTGTTTTTTAAAGTTAAACCGAAATCGTATCCATAACCAACCCCATGAAAATTTAACATCTCCTGTTCATAATTTCTGATGCTGAAACCAATATCCATAAATTTTAATCTCCTCGCAATTGATAATGTTAAAGATCTCTCCGTTACATCAAAATAACCAGAATTTTCAGGTATAATAGTATCTTCAATCTCGGGATTCAAAGGCATATCACCTGATGTAAAATAATTTACCCCAAAGCCTACATTTGTATTCTTTATATTAAAACATATCGCACCATTTAAAAGATTAAATGTCTGAATAAGACTTGTCCAGTCAAAATAAATTGAATGATTCACTCCGCTAATATTTGCAGGATTCCACCATAATGATGTTATATCGTTCTCTGTGAAATAACTCCCTGTTGAAAGACCTTTTGCACCTGCGCCAGGGAAGATGTAATCAAAAGGGATTGTGAAAATTATGAATAAAATCATCTTTTCAGCACCGCCATCTTTCCTTTTTCTTTAATCTCCAAAATCCCTTTTCTCGCCTTGAGAACATACAAATAAACACCATTTGGAACAGGTTTGCCATTCAAATCCTTTATATCCCATTCTATGATATTTCTTCCTTCTTTCAGATCCATTATTTTCTTTTTAAAAACAAGGATACCTGATGGTTGATAAACCTCTAACTCCGCAAGATCAGGATCTTTAGTGAATTCAACAACAAATTTTGTATATGTCTTTGCAGGATTTGGAAAGTTAGAAAAGTATGTTATAAGAAAAGGTGTCTGGATATTGATAAAAACATCTTTCACCTTTTCATTCCCGTGGACATCATCAACAAAAATCTTCAAATTATGGATACCATCTGTAAAAGAACCTTCAAAGTCAAGGTTGATAAGATTTAAATCCTTTGTCTCAATAACATTAAATTCCCTTATTTCTCCATCTATCCCAATTTTTGGTTTTTTTATCCAGATATCAATCCCATTCTCATCCTCCATAGTTATCCTCATTCTCACATTGTTTGAATTAGAGAATATCGTGTCATCCCTTATCTTTAAAAGAGGAGGTGAGAAGTCATTGTTAAAACCATAGGTGAAATCACCTGTATCTATTAACCAGAAACTATCAGAACCAAGGTTTATCCATTTCTCACCCCTTCTTAAATATATTCCACCTGATGAGGAATCTGGTTTTAATTTTATGAAGAATGGATTAAAAATTGTGTCCTGAAAAGAGATATTGAATGACTTTTCAATCCCTCCGAAAGTGCCTGGTTTAAAATCATCCTGTTTTGAAGGTTTTTCATAATCC
>Ga0207433_10013631_pt1 | contig 11909 bp, 9 predicted proteins | sample YelNatPaOPGAMG01_FD_187559 | JGI IMG/M metagenome (GOLD analysis project Ga0207433, IMG submission 187559) | Hot spring thermophilic microbial communities from Obsidian Pool, Yellowstone National Park, USA - OP-RAMG-01 (SPAdes) (version 3) | ecosystem: Environmental > Aquatic > Thermal springs >...
GAGGCTTAAGGCTAGCTTTTTGGTCTGGGCATTCGCACGGTAGGTATGCTGGCTCGGCTTGGTATGCTGATGAGTTCTGGGATGATCTATACGAGAGGTGTATTGCTCATGTGAATATAGATTCGGTAGGAGGCAAAGGAGCTACATTATTCAGCGCAGCTTATGTCATGAGTGAAGCAAAAGATTTCGCATCCAAGATCGTTGAGCATATGGTCGGGGAGAGGCTTAATGGAGTAAGGTTTTCAAGAGCAGGAGACCAATCCTTTTGGGGCATAGGGATCACATCTATATTTATGAGTCTGTCTGAACAGCCTCTTAAAGCGCTTGAGGGTAAGAAAGCACCATCTTTTCTACTGGCACCACATAGCGGGGGTTTGGGATGGTGGTGGCACACAGCTGAGGATACTATCGATAAGATAGATCCAGAGTTTTTGGTGAGAGACACCAGAGTATATCTACTTCTATTACTCAATTTATGTACTACACCGATTCTACCCTTTGACTACAGAGCAACCTTAGATGAAATAGGTAAAAGCTTGTCGGAAGCACATAAGCTTGCCGCAGAGCATCTTGACTTAGCTTCACTTGTGAAGAGGGCTGATAGCGTTCAGCGACTTCTAGAAGAATTCTACAGGAATCTGAGTAGTGTGAATGTTAGTGATGATAAAGTGGTTAAAGAGGTTAATAAGTGTATTAAGAGGATAGGTAGACTTCTTGTTCCTATAAACTATAGTAAAGTTGGACCGTTTGATCATGATCTGGCAGTACCTCTTCCACCCTTACCCATACTGGATGATGTAAAGAGCCTTGCAAAGATGCCTAAAGGTAGCGTTGAGGCTCACCTTCTCTCTACCAAGCTTAAGAGGGAGAGTAACAGAATAGCATACGCTTTCATAGAGGTTGAAAGAGAAGTTAATTCAGCGCTAGAAAGGGTAGGTGGTAAAGGTGTCTAAAAAGACAGGATACAGCACATTATACCGCTACATCGATGCACACACAGATGAATTCATAGAAGGGTTGAAAGACCTTCTTGCTAAACCCTCTATTAGCACTCTTGGTATCGGCTTGAATGAGACTGCTGAATACCTTAAAGGTGTTATGGAGCAGGTGGGAGTTAAGACAACCGTAGTTGCGACTAGAGGCGCACCTGTGGTATATGGTGAATTAATTACAGACCCTAGCGCACCGACCGTACTTGTTTATGGTCACTATGATGTTCAGCCTCCTGAGCCTCTTGAAGCTTGGATTACTCCACCGTTCCAACCTACGATCAGAGATAACAAAATCTATGCTAGAGGTGCAGGGGACAATAAGGGTCAGCTGTATGCTCAACTGATGGGGTTGAAGTCGCTCTTAGCTACTAGTCTGCCTCTTGCTGTTAATGTTAAATTCGTATTCGAGGGGGAGGAAGAGAGTGGCAGCCCGCATCTAGAGGAGTTTATCATAGATAATAAAGAGAAACTTAAGGCGGATTTTGCTTATACTTCTGATGGTCCTGTCCACGCTAGCGGTAGACCTGTGGTTCAACTAGGCGCCAGAGGGATCTTGTATCTTGAACTGATTGCAAAAGGCGCCTCTAGAGATCTACACTCAGGCAACTGGGGCGGTCCAATTGTAAATCCTGCTTTAAGGTTGATTGATCTGCTTATGACTATGCGTGAACCTAATTCTGGGAAGGTGCTTATAGAGGGCTTCTACGATAACATACGAAATCCCACGGAGGAAGAAAAGAAGATCTTGGAGTCCCTACCTCTGGATCGAGAGATGGTTGCGCGTGATCTCGGCTTATCTCCTTCACAGATACCATCTGCTTTGGAATTTTATACCAAGCTTATGTTTCAACCTACGTTCAATCTCTGTGGGTTTTTGAGTGGATATACAGGTAAGGGTATGAAGACGATAATTCCTTCAACTGCGGTGGTTAAGCTGGATATGCGGTTAGTTGCAGATCAAGATCCTAATGACATCTTTGCTAAAGTTCAGAGGCATATAAAGAAGTATGCTCCAGATGTGGAGGTGAAGAGACTGGGTCAAATGAAGCCCTCTAAGACGCCTGTGGAGAACGAATATGTCAGAGTTGTTTATGATGCAGTTGAGCAAGCAACTGGGATTAAACCGCTTATCTATCCTTCACTTGGGGGAAGCCTACCTGACTACGTATTCACTGGTATACTTGGTATACCATCAATAATGGTGCCTTACGCTAATATAGATGAAAGCAACCACGCACCTAACGAAAATCTCTCTATACCCTTCTTCATAAGAGGCATAAAATGTTTCGCAACACTACTAGCGATGCTCAGCCGAAAGTAAGTAACCAATGATGCGCGTGCTGATTATCGGTCTTGGATTCGTAGGTTCTAACGCTGCCGCTCTATTCTCTGAAAGAGGCTTCAATGTACACGCTGTTGACATTAATCCGCGCATATTAGACTATGTAAAGGAAGCTAGGCTACTATCTATTAGTACGGCTGATGCGACAGATCTTGACTCTCTGGCTGAGGTAGCTTCGGGCGTAAAGCCGGAGATTATAGTGCATACCGCTATAAGCCCGTTAGCAGACCAGCTCAGTCAAACCATAAGAGTAAACGTGGTAGGCTTAGCTAATACCCTTGAGATAGCTAGAAGGTATGACTCTAGGGTCATATATTTGAGTTCAGGTTCTGTTTACGGTCAGCTACCTGAGAAAGAAGAGCCTATCTCTGAGGCTGAACCCTTAGGACCCATATATCCTCAAAGGGAATATGATTTACCTTGGGCACCTACATATAGCACAAGTAAGAGGATGGGTGAAAGCCTTGTGGAGCTAGCTAGCAGACTATATGGTCTCCAAGCTATAATACTGAGGCTGGGACTGGTGTACGGGCGGGGAGACTCCCTGTACAACGCTGGTTTAACTCTGTTGCTTAGAAGAGCGTTGGCCAAGCGCCCACTGATATTGGAATATGGTGGTGACACGTTCTGTCCGTTTGTATATGTGAAGGATGTTGCTGAAGCAATATTAATGGCAGCAAGCCAGCATCTAAAGTACGGTGTGTTCAACATAGCGGATCAAAGAGGCTATTTCATGCGTGAAGCTGCAGAAGTTGTAGAGCAGATCATACCTGATGCTGAAATCAGACTGGGCCCAGGTATATGGCCTTCTAAGAATGTACCTTTACCGCGCGGCGTTATAAGCTGGCCTACCCGTAGGAGGCTCGACATTTCTAAAGCGGTAGATGTGCTTGGCTACTCTCCAAGATATTCTCTCTACAATGGTACGGTTGAGTATGCCAGTTGGATGCAGCGAAATTGGGAAAGATACTCTCCGAGTGCTGTGCCATTCCCAGATGACCAAAAAAGAAATATCTGATAAGGAGTCTATTTGAGGCGATGGTGTGCTGATCTTTGGCTACTATGCAGGCTGAGGGTAGATCTATGAACGCCGGTGAAGTGTTGCTTTCGGTAAGGAATCTTAAGATATACTATGGGAGGGAGCCTGATCTGATCCACGCCGTTGATGGCGTAACCTTTGACATAAGGTCTGGTGAGATTACCGCTCTCGTAGGTGAATCAGGCTCTGGTAAGACAACTATAGCGCTCTCTATATTATCTCTGCTACCTTCTTCTGCGCGTATAGTTGAAGGTGATATTCTGTTTAAGGGTCGAAGTTTACTCAAACTTAAACCAAGCGAAATGCATAAGATAAGAGGCAAAGAGATTAGTATGGTCTTCCAAGAGCCGCATTCCTACCTTAACCCTCTTATTAAAGTAGGCGAGCAGGTGGATGAGACACTGATTCTCCATGAAAATGTAAGCAAAGAAGAAGCTAGAGTTCGCACGAAGAGCATCTTCGAGAAGGTCAGGATACCAGATCCAGAACGAATCTACAACTATTATCCCCATCAGCTAAGCGGCGGGATGGCTCAGAGGGTAGGCATAGCCATTGCAATAGCGTGCAATCCCCAGCTTCTTATAGCTGATGAGCCGACCAGCAACCTTGACCTGACTGTTCAAGCCCAGATACTACATCTACTTAAGAATCTATGTAAGGAGCTCGGGTTATCTATACTTCTTATCACACATGATTTGGGCGTGGTAAGCGGGTTGGCCGACAGAGTAATAATAATTTACGCAGGTAAGTTAGCTGAGGAAGCAGATGTCTACTCGATCTATTCGAATCCTCAGCATCCATACACAGAGGCTCTACTATCTTCAAGCAGAGTAGCTAGAATCAGGAGCAGCATTGAAGCATCAGGTTTCCTACCTGATCTGAGAAACCCTCCTCCTGGATGTAGGTTCAGCACCAGATGCCCCTATGTTATGGAGATATGCAAGACTGATCCTCCTGAAGTTAAGAATCAGCAAGGTTCGAGAGTTCACTGTTGGCTGAGAGGTAGTTGATTTGGATGCTGATATCATTCTTTCAACTGAAAGGTTAACAAAATATTTTCCATATAAAGGCAGCTTCTTTTCCAGAAGCAAAGGTGTAGTGAAAGCCGTTGATGGTGTGGATTTAGTGATCCGCCACGGCCAGAACCTTGCTCTAGTAGGTGAAAGTGGTTGCGGAAAGACCACATTAGGTAGAATGCTCTGTGGGATCATAGAGCCCACGGGTGGGCGCATCATATATCATAGTGGGAATAATGAGGCGTTTACTAGGTTAAGCTTTGCAAGATATGTTCAACCAATATTTCAAGATCCGTATTCAGCTCTTAACCCGCAGAAGACAATATACGAGATCTTGGAGAAACCGTTTAAGGTCCACGGTCTTGAATACACCGAAAAGGTCATAAAAGATACACTTGAGCGTGTAGGACTTTCACCTGCATCTACCTTCCTAAACCGATATCCACACGAATTGAGTGGTGGGCAAAGACAGCGTGTGGTTATAGCAAGAGCGCTTGCTTTGAAACCTAAGTTGATTGTAGCTGATGAACCTATTTCGGGGTTAGATGCTACGGTGCAGGCTCAAATACTTAAACTTCTCAAGAAGCTGCAAGAAGAGTATGAAACCACCTACATGATAATCTCGCACGATATAACGCTTGTCAAAGCCCTATGTAGCAGAGTGGCAGTTATGTATTTGGGTAAGATCGTAGAAGAAGGCGCAGTAAGCGAAGTTACAGATAAACCTATGCACCCATATACAGTTTCTCTCTTGAATTCATTTCCGTCCGGCGACCCTAATCAAAGAAGATGGATCGACTCTCCTCCTTTAACAGGCGAGGTACCATCCCCCGTCAACCCTCCTTCTGGATGCAGATTTAGGACAAGATGCCCTCTTGCTCGAGATGATTGTGCAGTAGACGAACCTAAGCTGGTGCCTTGCAACAAAGACCATCTAGTAGCCTGTCCTGTAGTCCTAAGGTCCTAGATCATAGAAGTTTATACTTCATCATATATTTGTGCTCTTCTTTGCGCTTGTGAGCTGCCCTATCGCATCACCGAGAAGATTGAATGCCAATATTGTGATTATTATAGCCAAGCCTGGCATAAGAATACCCCACCAAGCGCCTAAGTAGATCGATCGGCTCGCAAGCCACAGTACCCTACCCCAGCTAACAGCATTAGGGTCGCCTAGGCCTAGAAAGCTCAACCCTGCTTCCACAAGTATTGATGAGCCGATCTGCAGAGTTACAGCGGGAAGAAGTGGAAGCCAGATGTTTGGTAGTATTTCGGTAACCATGATATCCGCGCTACCTGCCCCAACAGCTTTAACCGCCAGAACGAACTCCCGCTCTCTTAATGATAGGACTTGTGCCCTTATTATGCGAGCGAGTGTAGGCCAAGAAACAATACCTATAACGAGGGTTATTATGTGGATATTGCTGCCAAATAGGATTACTATGAATATTATGAGGACGAAGGATGGTATCGAGAGGACAACGTCAGTAGCCCTCATGAGCACCTCATCAAGCATCCCGCCAAAGTAGCCTGCAGGTAAACCGATGATAAGAGCGATAAAGAGCGCTATCAATGTTGAAATCAAACCAACATATAAAGCGACTCTGGCGCCGAAGATGACTTGGCTGTATACATCTCCGCCAGCTTGATCTGTGCCAAAAGGATACTTGAAAGACGGGGGTGAAAGCATAGGTCCAACTCCTGTTCTAAGAGGATTGTACACCGTTATCATCTCTGCAGCTACTGCGGAAAAGATAATGGGTGCAAGTAGTATCAAAGCGAGCTTAGCCCCTCTAGCTCTTGTAAGATTACTGAAAAACCTCAGTAAAGCAGACAAGCTCGGTCTCCCTCAACCAGTTCTAATACGTGGATCTATAATAGCGTAGACTATATCAGCCGCAAAGTTAGCGATGCTTACCGAGACCGCCGTAAGAAGAAAGATTCCAGTCACGAGAATATAATCCCTGTATCCTACTGCTTGGATAAGAAGCTGACCAACGCCGGGCCAAGAGAAGACACCTTCTGTCAAAACTACTCCACCGACCATAAGACCGATCTGGATTGCTGCTACGGTAATTATAGGCAGCAACGCGTTCTTAAGAGCGTGTCTATACAAGATTGCTCTTTCTGGCACACCTTTGGAGCGCGCACCTACGATGTAGTTAGAGCTTAAAGCATCTAAAAGACCTGCTCTGGTCAGCCTTGTGTATAAGGCGAGGAAGAATGCCGAGAGCGTACAAGCTGGCAGAACGAGGTGCCAAGCCACATTTAAAACGAAATCTGTAAGATTCTTTTCAACACCGACATCGAAGTATCCGCCTGTTGGAAAGACTGGTATCCAGAGTGAGAATATGAGGATTAGCATCATACCGAGCCAGAAGACGGGTGTTGAATATAATGTTAGAGTGATGCCTGTTATTAATGTGTCTTGAACTTTGAAGGCCTTACGTGCAGAAAGAATGCCTAAGAATATGCCGAGGATGAGAGCTATCGCTATCGCTGAGCCAACCAGCAGTATTGTCTGTGGTAACCTTTCTAATATTACATCAAGCACAGGTCTGCTGAATGAAATAGAGAAACCCAAGTCACCCCTAATGATGCCACTAATATATATAGCAAGCTGTTCGTAGATAGGTCGATCCAAACCGTAGACTTCTCTTACAGCCGCAACATATTCTGGAGAGGCAGCTTCACCGGCGAGAAGCTCCGCAGGGTCTCCTGGAGCCAGCCTTATCAGAGTAAAAGTGAGAATGACCACCACTAACACTACTATTGCCGAGAAGATGGCTCTTCTGACCACAAATCGCCAAAAGGTCAATCAAGCAAACAACAGCAAAACCCGCGTATTTATAGATTTAACCGGTATCTTTTAACCACATTGATTAAATAAAAAGCTTAAATAGGATTAGAGTTAAACCTCTCTTAATGAAAAGCAAGAATATTCTATACGTAACTTTAACGATTCTAGCATCTCTGATATTGACAACGTCAATCACCACAGTTTCTGCGCAAACATACACAGTAGGCGGGACGATGGTTGCCGTTTTGGCCTCTGAGCCTACTACCGTCGATCCCTTGACATTATCTTGGAATGCTGGGTTCGTTGGTGCGCAGCTCTTCAACTCGCTGCTAACCTACGATGAGAACCTTCAGCTACAGCCTTCTCTAGCAACCAAATGGTCTGTTAATGCGGCTGAAGGAACCTATACATTTGAGTTAAGGACTGATGTTAAGTGGCACGATGGCAAGCCCTTTACACCCGAAGATGTGAAATTCGCATTTGAAAACATCATCGGCAAATACGATGTCTTCGGCGCATCCTACTTTAAGAACACGACAGTAGAAATAAGGGGTAACACGGTTATCATAAAGCCAAAGGACTTCCTCCCTGGAATCCAGCTTGGATTATTCGGGAGCGCAGATACGGTAATCTACCCCAAACATATCCTTGAGGGACAGGACTTCTTAAAGAGTGAATTCAGAACCATATCCCCAGTGGGTACAGGTCCTTTCAAGATGAAAACATGGGTCAAAGGGAGCTATATGGAGCTCGTTAGAAACGAGGATTACTTCAACAAACCCAAGCCCTATTTAGAGCGTATTGTTATAAGGTTCGTTAAAGAACCGGCTGCTATCATTGCAGGGTTCCAGCGTGGAGAGCTCCACTATATATTCAGAGGCGTGCCTTTTGAAGCCTACAATACTTTGAAGGCGTCACCTAACCTTAGAGTCATTCCATACCCAAGACCACCTTACGTTTCTGCCCTATGGCTGAACTTAGGTAACAAGTATCTGTCTGATGTTAATGTACGCCGAGCTATGGCTTACGCGATTAACCGAACTGATGTTGCCTTAAAAGCAACTCAGGGCATATCTCCACCCGTCCAATATATGGTTGACCCCACAGTGGTTCCACCTAGCCCCAACCTGATGATCTACAACTATGACAAAGCTAAGGCGAACCAGATCTTAGATTCAGCAGGCTACACAAGGGGCGCTGATGGTATGCGGTTCAAGCTCGAGCTTATGACTAGGACAGGAGAGCCTGACGAGCAGCTCTGGGCTACGCTTGTTAAAGATTACTTTGCTGACATCGGGATAGATGTCTCTATCAAAACGGTAGACTTCGCCACCTTCCTCTCTCTTCAGACGAAGTTCCAATATGATATGTGTACAATAAAATACTGGATCTCGCCTATCTGGCTCTACCAGCTATTCAGCACAGAATGGATTGGCAAGGGGTCGTTTACAAATAACTTCCAGTACAGCAACAAAGAAGTAGATGCACTCTTCGCTAAATGGTTAAAGGAGCCTGACCCTAAGGCGCAAGTAAAGATACTGCAGCAGATTGGGGACTATATAAGTAGAGATTTGCCTGAGATCGTGCTTTACGAGGTTGAGTGGCTTAACGTCATAAACAACGACTTCCAAGGTGTAGGAATGCCTGTAGGTAAATGGGTCTTCGCTGATAGCCTCGAAAACATATACTCTGTGTCAGCGCAGAAGACACCTATTACGACTACTGCCCCTACTGTAACTACTACCGCACCGCCTACAACCGTGACATCCACGGTAACGGTCACACAAACAGCTCCCGCTCAGACTCTAACAGTAACGCAGACGGCTGCTACAGCAACTACCACAGTCACTGCAAGTAGGGTAGTGACCACAACGGTAACTACAACCGCGATTCAGATAGATATGGTAACAACTAGCGTAGCTGCTGTAGTGGGCATAATCGTAGGAGCCGCTGTAGCTGCAGTAGCCGTTAGACGTGGTAGTAAGAAGGGTGCAGCTTAAAGATAGGCTGCCCTTCCCCACACATTTTTTACCAAGTGTTTATGTGTGTTACTTCGGTGTGAGGTCTGCGTTGAGCAGGCTTAAATTTCCCTTTCGGGTACCCTATGTTAATAATTGCAAGAGGCTCCACATAGTTGGGAATTTCAAGCATATGCTTAATCTCGTCTTCAAAATATAGGTGATACATCGTTATCCAGCATCCTAGATCTAAAGCCCTTGCTGCCAAGAGCATGTTTTGCATAGCTGGGAAGACCGATGCATAGGCAACTATGTCCTCCATCCTCCTACTGGCATCTTCGAATCCCGGCGGTCTACTTACGAGCCTCTTTCCTCTGTTCAAGCATAATACGATCATGAGGGGAATGTTAGGCATCCTATCTAGGCACGCTTCTAGGTAGCGTCTCCGCTTCGGTTCAAGTTTGATTATCCTCGACTCTAGGTAGATGGATGCGCCTCGCTTGTTTATGTCTGCAATACGCCGCTTAACTTCAGGATCTTTAACCACTATGAATTCCCAAGGCTGTGTATTGGCGCCTGAAGGTGCTTTTACGGCTGCTGAAAGTATCCTTTCTATCTTCCATTCTTCTACAGGTGTGTCTTTTATTCTCCTTATGCTGATTAAGGTATCTATGGCTTCGAATAAGTCCATTTCTGTTACCCAAGCTGCTGAAGGGTGGAATCAACTATTCTACAGGCTTCTCTGAAGACCCATCTTACTTTGTTAGATCCTCTTAAGAGTTGGTTGGTGAGGAATCTGAATTCATTGCTTTCCTTCTTATAGTTGGGAAGTTGTGTAGCTGGATAGAGGTCTGGGTAAGCAGGTATCGGGACTGCTGGATCGTGGTCAAAGCGCTCCTTATCCGCATAATTAATCGGTATAAGTATCCTCGCAATCTTCATCAGCATTCTGTTTATGCTCTCAAACTCGTCTCTGCTCTTAACAAGCCTAGCCTTCTGGTGTAATTTGTCTAGATTCGCTCTTAGGTTAAGAGCGTCATCTATCACAGGTTCAAAGTCAAAGAGGTTGCCTGATAACTCCTGATACTTCTTAAATATTTCAATGGATGAATCTACGAATGCTCTGAAGTCGAACGGATAGATGTCAGCGTTTATGACCCTAAGCACTGAAATCAGATAGACCTTAGCATCTCTAAGCAGGTTTTCTCGGTCAGCTATGCGCATATCATCTTCTTCTGTGTGCCACCACACATTCCCCCCGCAACCGCCTACAGCATACAACCCCCTCTTCTTTCTAACAACCTCAGGGATGGTTGACGAAAGCATAAGAAACGATGTTATCCCAATGTGGTTAAAAGAGTAGTCACCCGCACGAACCGGTCTAGTACAGTACGCTTCGAGACCAGTAACATCTTTAACAACCTTCTTTAGGAAATCTTCAGCTTCACTCATACACATAAGATCCTCATATGATGTTGCATCAACGCAGCCTGGTGAGTCACAGTTAACCTGCGCTATACAATGCTCATCAAGCTCTAGGGCGAAGTGGTCCGCAAACCAAGTTGAACCAGCATACCTACCTGTAGAGTGCCCAGGCCACCAAGCCACCTTGAGGCTTCTCCTTAAGGCATTTCTATTGTTATGTAGAACTCTAGCCAGTTCTAAGAGCACAGCGTTACCTGTAGCATTATCACCTATCCCAACGTGCCAAGAATCTAGATGCCCATGCAGTAGAACGAAGTCTTTAGGATTCTCTGGGCTCTTCACATCTGCAACAGGTATCAGGCACTTCTTCCAGCCCTCATCTAACGCCGTCTTCATTCTCACTTTAACTTGACCTTTTTTGAGTAGGCTCTTGAGGTACTCCCCATCTTCTTTGCAGACATTTACACCAGGAACACTGGGTTTGTCTTTGATGTTTTCTAGTGTAGGTGTGCCCCATATTGTGGTCATTATCCCTTCGTGTGTTCTCGGTCCTGGGTTTATGGTTATGATCCCTACACATCCGGCCTTTATGAGCGCTGCAGCCTTCTTCGGCATTATTGATAAGCCCTCTGTTAGCACAAACTTACCAGATACATCTGACTCTATTTTACCCACCCCTGCGTCAAACATATCAACCGCACTCTTTGGCATAATACTAGGAACGTACACAAGCTCAGCAGTTACATCGGCTGAAGGAGAGAAAGAAGGAACCTTCGGGTTCATAACTCTGTTCTCATGCTTCAGGATTTTCTTTTCAGGGCTTACTACTTCCACACTTACAGACTTCGGTATGCTAAGATACAGTTCAGGCTCATAGACATTATGGGGGACGCCATACTCTTTTAGCTTTTCAATTATGTGTTGCATGGCTTTCCTTTCATCTTCGCTTCCTGATTCTCTTACGAGCGTTGAGAATTTTGTGATAAGAGCCCACATATTATCTAGGTTGATTTCTCTCAAGAGTTTTTCTTCAAGACTAGAAAGTTCTGGCAATTATTATCACACATCTTTACGGATATACAAAATATAAGGCTTACCTAAACTTCGACTGGATGAGGGATGCTGTATGCTTTTTTGCTGTGTGTGAGTTGCATTGAGATCAAAGCTTCAGCCATCTTAACGGATGCGCGCAAGTTTATGAGTGCGGCTAGACACTTCGCAAGAACAAAACCTATAATTGTAGTTAAGGCCGGGAAATTCGGTGAAAGCGCTGGGGCTGCTGCTTCACATACCGGTTCCATTGCAGGGGAAGACGACGTTTATAATGCCGCCTTTAAACG
>Ga0207433_10013634_pt1 | contig 11907 bp, 7 predicted proteins | sample YelNatPaOPGAMG01_FD_187559 | JGI IMG/M metagenome (GOLD analysis project Ga0207433, IMG submission 187559) | Hot spring thermophilic microbial communities from Obsidian Pool, Yellowstone National Park, USA - OP-RAMG-01 (SPAdes) (version 3) | ecosystem: Environmental > Aquatic > Thermal springs >...
CAGTGGCAGCTCCACAAACCGATATTGCAGACCAAATTGAAAAACTTGCCAAACTAAAGGAAAAAGGATTGATAACCGAAGAAGAGTTTCAGCGCAAGAAGGATGAACTATTAAAGCGACTATAACACCTTGCTTTCCTTTTTCTTCATGCATTTTTTATGCACCAAATTTAATTTTTACTAAGTAGCCCGGTATCTTCATAACAAAGCTTCACATATCCTAAAAAGGTGGTTCATGCCAGATGTTTATGCGTAGTGAGCGTTAAAAACTAATTTCTGTTAGGAGACACTAACAGAAGAAATTTATCCAATGTAGTCGAAATATTAATACAAAATGCTTTTTAGGGAAAATTTGGTTATATTAATTTTCTTCCGTTTCAGTGGGGAAAAGGAGGGAGAATAAATAAAGATCAAAATGTTGATGATTACATTCCTAGTTTTGATGTTGACAATGCTTCCTGTTGGATCTGCACAGGGAACGACGCTTTGTGTGTATCCTTCAGCGAAAACTGTTTATGTCAACCAAGTCTTCACTATCGACATAAAAGTGGAGAACGTAGGTAATCTCTACTCATTTGAACTTAAGCTGTCTTGGAACCCAAGCGTATTAAACTGCACCGATGAAAATCTGCATCCACCCTCTGAATGGGGAACAAACTGGTTTGTTTGGCCACAGAATAAGTATGAGCGAATGCAGAACGGCTTATACTTTGTCGCTGTAACAGCCTTAAACCCTGCGCCTCCATTTAGTGGTAATGCATCTCTAGTGACCTTAACCTTCAAAGCCTTGAGCGTCGACTCAACCACTTTAGATCTTCATGAAACCATCCTCGGTGACTATCCGAACGCTAACGAGATTCTCCATACAGCAATCGACGGAACAGTTAATGTTTCCACACAGCCTGTTGGCGGCGAATTGATTCCAATAGATAAGCTCGCCCTGCTTGCGCCGTACATTGCATACGCATTTATAGTTTCAATAGCAGTCGTCGCCATCGTCTTTAAAGCTAGAAAAAGATAGCGCTAACCCCCTTTTCTCAGTAGGTTATAAAGATGACACAGAAACATCTTGGGACAAAAGCTAAAATCAGAATTGAAAAGGAAAGGGAGAGACGCATCGCAACTGTTGTAATGACGTTGACTGCAATCGTTATAATCTTTGCCTCGAGTTTGGCTGTCTATCAATCGATTAAATCAACGAATCCAAATGAGGAACCAAAAAATCCAAAAGCAGTTATAGTCGACCAACTAAGCCTTTCAATTCCAAATCAAACATTTGCTCAAAAAGCAAAGGTCATCCTAACAGAAGCTGGATATGCAGTGGATTACTATCCTGGCGAGAAAGTCACGGTAAATTTCTACAGAAACCTTGCTACTTACGGCTATAAACTGATAATCTTAAGGGTGCATTCAGCTTTAGGGTCAACTGGTAAGCCACCTTTAGCTTTATTCACGTCCGAGCTTTACAGCGCAAGTAAGTACTTGAGTGAGCAACTGTATGATCAAGTTACAAAAGTGGCTTTCAACCCTGAAATTTACGGGGACAGCAATTCTTACTTTGGGATAATGCCTGATTTTGTGAGGTACAGCATGAATGGAAAGTTCGATGGCGCAGCAATAATAATGATGGGATGCGATGGGATACCACATCTTGGAGGGGACCTAAGATACGTTGGCATGGCTAAAGCTTTCGTTGAAAAGGGTGCAAAAGTCTTCATAAGCTGGAGTGGACCAGTACTTGGAAGTTATTCAGATACAGCAACAATACATTTGCTTCAGAACTTAATCACAGAAAAGCAGACAGTAAAAAAGGCTGTTGAAGACACGATGATGGAAGTAGGTTCAGATCCCATGTACAAAAGTCAATTGCAATTCTACCCACGCGAAGCAGAAAATGTTGAAATTAATTGGAGTTTTTAGTGAGGTTATTGGATTAGGGAGTTGAAGCGCTTTTGCCAAAATTTACTCCAACCAAACTCAAGTCCAGAACATTTACTTTATTGTCATTGTTTAAATCTGCCAATGGATCCCATTTTGGATGGCCCGGATAAGAGCCAAATGCAATACCGACTTTGGTAAGGTCGAGTACGTTGACTATGCCGTCACCGTTTATGTCGCCCAGAATTGTGACCTTAACCATGTAGCCCTTGACGTTGAAACTGACAATCGCCTTTTCTGAAGCTTTCTCGATGAATGCGTTTAATATGTAATTTCCGTAGGTGAAGCCAGTTGTGTTCCAGTTTAGTGTTAGGGTTGTAGTGGAATTGTTTGGAAGTGTGATGTTTGCAAAGGTGCCGATAATTGTGTCGTTTGCATATACGTAAACGTTGTACATTTCAGAGTAGCTGTCTATGTTTGTTATTTTAATGTTTATTACTGGATTGTAGCCTTGGCTAACAACACTCCTCGAGGCCGTAACATCCATTAATATGGAAGCTGATGGACACGTGAGGTTAAGCGTCTGCCCTGGATTAACCTGTAGGCTTGGGGTTTGAGAGATAGAATAGTTCAGAATGGTCGTAGTCACAAAAGTGACGCTTACATTCAACGCGTTATCACCAGCACTTATTAACAAGCCACTAGCAGATGGTGTCACAGTGAAGTTAAGAGAACTTTGTGTCGTTGTTGCATTCAAGAAGTACCAATATCCAACGAGTTGACCAGACTGATTGCTAACTTGACTTATCATTATGGTTGATTTAGACGCACCCGGATCAGCTATTTTTATTTCGCCAACTTCATTTGGTATCGCAAAAACCTGAATGTTGCCTTGCTGAATTCCAGAACTTTTTGGTATTCCGCAAACGAATGAACCAGAATCTCCAATCCTCTCGAAATAATCCTCCAAACCACTAGTGACAGCTGTAACCTTGACTAAATTGTTCTTATCAGCTATCACTATTTTGTAGCCAGGAACATTTTTTGAGTCTATTCCGAAATAATTAGGCATTCCCCACCACTGCGTAGCAGGCGGACTCACGACGTATAACACATTGTATTCGTATGAAGGGTAAGAAAAGCTTTGCTGCACTATGTCATAGCATACAACCTTGGTTGTCTGCGGAAAATTCGGATCATAGATAGATATGTTAACTTTTCCCGTAGGAACGCCATTAGGCATCAATTCGGGCTTTGTACCGAACGCAACTACAGCATGACGCCATTCATTTTTGTGCCCTGGTACGAATGCATATCCCAGCACTAGCACAACAGGATACCCAACACTCAGATTTCCGAGCAAGTAAACAAATTGCTGGTTGTTCCATTGAGGAAGCATAAACCGTTGAGGCGCATAGTGCTGCATAAGGTATAATTGGTTAAACGTGATGGCGAGTGATACATTATTCAGTTTATCATTTTCGCTTGGGAATTTTAGCTCTGATGTTGAAATTGCATTGGGGGATTGTGAAGGGAAAGTTGGATAGGAATTCTCGCCCAACGTGTAATGCATAAAATACATTAAAGCTGTACTTGCCATACCATAGCAGACGCCACCTTGCGCCCACGGCCAATCAGTAGGGTTTCCTTCACTATAGGAATTCGTGATCTCATTCCATGCTGTGCTAATTTCAGAAGAGTTGAGATTAAAGATTATTATTTTTTGTATATTTGATGCGTCGACATTTATGGTACCGGAGCCCGGGAATGCGTCAAAGCCTGCGGGTACAGTGACCACATAGTCGTAAACGCCGCTCAGCGCATAAAATATTATCGTGTCTGAATCAGAGCTTTGAGACTGACCATTGAAGGTAATTGACCAGCGCACGCCAGACGGTAAGCCCTTTTCGATGAAAGTTATTACTGCATCGAATACTGCAGTGGCAATGTTGGAGGTCGAAATTTTGCCTGTAGAATCTGTTACTTGGAGATAAATATTGTAGGTGTCTGCGGACGTTGGAGTGAACGTCCATATATTTCCCGTAGCTCCAGGAACTGGATTACCGTCTAAGTACCATTGATAGGTGTATGGTGGTGTTCCACCCACAATATTTGAATAAAAATCTTGAGAGTCCCCAACATGTTTGGCAACTGTTGTTGGACTTATATAAACGTCGAAGAAGCCTTGTGTGAAAGCGCCTGTTATTGTTGCGCTGCCTGACAATGATGTTATGTAGCAAATGCTTGGCGTGGTGTGCCCGTCTATTGTTATGGAGCCTGTAGCTGTCCATGAGCCTGGCACGAACGTGTACCCTGGGCTTGGAGTCTGGAACATCATTGAAAATGGACCTGGTGATCCACCTGAGCTGTAGGCGCCGATGGTTTGGCTGCATCTGAATATTCGGGTATCATCCCATTGCAAGTAACCACCATAAGGTGGATTCGAATACACGGTAATAGGGCAGAAAGTCAGTAAAGTGGAACTATAAGTAATAGCCGCCGGAATCGGCAACGGCCCTTCTCCATATGAATTCACTCCAGTGACCCAATAATAGTATGTAGAACCTTCTGAGACTGCGAAATCCTGAATGCAGAGTTCAGTCCATGCTACTGTACGAAGATAGTTCGGGCTATTTGAGTTGATGCCCTTGTAGATTTTGAATTGTGTAACTGTAGTGTCAGGGTAAGAGCCGAGCTTGGGGTTTGACCAGGTGAGCATTATGTAGCCATTCATGCAATATGGTTCAACGGCCTCGATCCGAGCGGGAACAGCAGAATAGTAGGCCGTGTAGGTTCCGCCTGGGTTAGAAACTGATATTCCTGTTGTGATTTGTCCTGTATTCCATTGTTTAAATGAATGGTTGTTTGGATCCGTATTTGGCACAGCGAATATATGAGTGCCCCCGAGTCCAGTAAACGTGTGCGGTGTGGTAAAGCCAGTTGGTGAACCGTCCAACGTGATCGGCACACTGACATCTACGTCTTCTGTATCACAGTGAGCCTTTATTGTTACGCTATAGCCAGAATAATAAGCCGTATAAGTGCCACCACTAGAAACCGTTATTGCCGTGCTCGTTTCACCTGTGCTCCATTGCAAAAATGGGTGACCGTTACTGTCAACAATTGGAACCGCAAAAGTATGGGATCCGGAAAGTCCTGAAAAAGTGTGAGGTGTGTAATATCCACTCGGAGAACCATCCTTGTATATGCTGATGCTTACGTCCGCACCTTCCGTATTGCAATGAGCTGTTATAGTTGCGCTGTAGCTGCCAAAAGCGTATAGTCCCCTCTGTCTGTCTGTGGTGAAGAACACTTTTCCGTTGGATATTGCTGGAGTACCATACTTTGCTCCAACGGCAGAATAACTCCAGATTAGTGCGCCGTCTTGCTGATTGTAACAGCAAAAGCCGTTGGAATTCTCTATGAACATCTTCCCATCAGCTAACGTGGGAGACGCATATTCCCCGCCAGTTCCAGATGAATAACTGATGTGCCATATCAAGTCTCCATTTGTCGCGTTTATACAATCTTGACCTGTGTAGATTTTTCCGTTGGCAACAGCTATTGCACCTTGAATCTGAGTGATAGAATAAGAACGACTCCATATAACGTTCAAGTCCAAGTCAAAACAGTAAACCTTGGTGTTTGTCTGTGCCCCAGCCACATACACCTTACCATCGGCAATTGCAGGAGTCGTCCTCAGCTGTGCGCCGCTTGGGAAATCATAATAGAATAAAAGATTTCCGTCTGATAGACTCAAACAAAGTATCCGCGCATGTCCAGTTAAAGCGAGTGCATTAATGGCGTACACGCGTCCACTTGCCTCGTCAATAGCAACAGATGAGTAAAAGTTAGCTGGGTTCTCATCGTAGCGCCACACCAGTGTTCCTGTTGCTAAGTTAAATGCCCAAACGGTGGCTTGCCCCGAGCCTCCTACAGGTCCCAATCCTCCAACGATTACCTTGTTACTTGATTGCGATATCGCAGGTGACGAAAGATAATTCGGCTGACTTCCTCCAGACTCTCCAGGTCCAATTGTTTGGGCCCAAAGTTCGTGGCCGTCAGCAAAAGACAAAGCATGAAGTTTCCCATCTTTGCAGGTGACTACAAAAACTCGATTACCATCAGTTGATGGCGTCGCAAGTATATAGTTTGGTGATCCTGCAGTTCCGTATTGAGTCAACCAGACTCTTGCTCCGGTTTCTTCGTCAAGCGCAATTACCCAACCACTCTTATCTGTCGCAATAACCCTGCCATTACAAGTGACTACGCCAGTATAAGAGCCGTAAGGAATATCATTTTCAGAGGCTTGCCAAAGCAGATTAGCGGTATCGGGAGCAGACGAAGAAGAATAGCCTCTTCGAGAAAGATCATGTTGGAATTGCGACCACCAATCTATACCTAATGGTGTTGCTGCACTCGTTTCATAGGCTGGCTTGGCTGGTTGAATGCTAAATGTTGACGTTAACGTACTTATTAAGAGAAGAAATATTAATATTCCCGAAACATTTCTATTAAACAACTCAATTCCCTCTCTTACATCTTTTAGATGTTTGAAAAAATAAAACTTGTGGAAAAATCATCTAGCACCGAAGTTCTATGTGCTTCATACGCACTCTTTGACAGTATAACCGTCTCTCTTTGCTTCTTCATATAAGCATGCGTTCTCAAAGATGAAATAATAACTGTCCACCAACCCATCCGTATGCTATCAATGCTCATGTCTCATTGCGTGAACGCGTCAAGTCTCTTTACAACGCCAGAGTTCGATTTCAATGTTATGCACTTTATGATCTTGAAAATTTATATTGTTATCTTCGGATTCTGTTAGTAATGTCTAAGTGAACATTACTTTAGACACCGTTTGCACTTAGCAACGACTAACAGATCATGTTAAAATGTGTCGGAGTAAGTTGTTGCTTGGCTTTTATGTTGTATTGGTTGGAGTGGGTGCTCCAAAAAATTTATGGCTGATGTCAGGGTTAGACTTTATGATGAATTGAAATGCTAAGCTTTGAACTTAAGGATGTTTTAAGGGTTTCTTTAGGGTTGACTTTTGTTTTCTTTCTATGTGGTACTGCATTCTTGGTGGCTGCGCTTGATTTTCCAGTTATGGAAACGGGAAGCAGGATTATTGAGGAGACGATTCCGATTTCCCAAGCATCCGGGGTTAATGGGCAGGTGAGTGTGCCATTTCAAGCTGTAGAAGGGGGTGACTATGAGGTTGATGCACATCCCAGCCCTAATGGGAACTGGTTTGAGGTTGTCAGAACGTATATATCAATTTCTTCAAGTGGTCCTCCAATAAACGAAAGTTATGCCTTATACATCAATTTTGACAAATGGGATGCTGTAGTTTATGGTCTTAAACCTGGCAATTATTACGTTGTTGTAGATTACAACTTGACGAGCGGCAACCTTGAATATGGTTTATATGTGTGTGTTTATCATTCATATCGTATTCCAGATCCTTATCACAATGTTGCTTACGCATTTTTTGCGGCCAGCTTGATTTCAGTAATAATCAGTGGAGCATCATGGTTTGTCTTGAAGCGCCACACACCTGACTTCACATTGGGGTTGAGAATAGGCTTCGTCATAAGTTTTTTCTCCGCCCTTCTCGCCCTCGTTTCCACAGCCCTTCCTTGGTACAGCTATATGTTCTACGAATCGCCAACGTACCCCTCATTAATTATGGAGTACACCCTGCAAAATTTGATTGACTTTGGACTGCCTTCAGTTGGCAGGGCATGGTTTATCCAGCTTGTATGGGTATTTATTGTTATTGGCTGTGCCCTTGCACTTGTCAGCCCAGTTATAGGTTTATTTGAAAAGAAAGCGACGGTTTTGGCGGCGCGCCGATTGCTTGCAGCAGCAAGTCTACTTACCCTTCTTTCACCAACAATATTGCTATTAGGCTTCTTAAATTATGGGATCCCATTGTATGGCATTGCTAGTGTGTATCCTCATCGATACATTGATCGATACATAGGTTTCTTATCTTACGGTTTCTTTTCCGACATCATAGCTGGAATTCTAATGCTGACTGCATTCATCTTAACAACTTCAGAAAACAAAAGTAAAAAATTGGAGAATTAGATAAAATAAGCATTAACATGAGAAATTGTTGGCAAGACTGAATTGTAGTGCAGAGTCATTTTTCTCGGCGTCGTTTTAAACGTGGTGAAAGCATAAACAGAACACCCGCAGACACCCAGAGAATATGTCCTGCTATTATTGCTGAACAAACTTTTAGGATGAGGTCTGCAGTCTGCACGGAGTCATAAGCGTTTATCCAACGTATAACATCCAGATAACTGGTGTATGTCCACCAAAGCCCATAGACTCCCCAGAGAAAGAAAAAGCCGCCAACAACCATTAGTGGAAGCCACCATCCAAGAACTACTGCTCGAGTTTTTCTCTCTCTTGCAAATGCAATGATGCTGTATGCTAAGCCCACCGCAGGAGGCAAAATGCAAAAGAGGAACGCATCCCGCATGTATTCAAAGTAGCGGTTGGAGTTCGCCTCAAGTACATAGATAATGCGATGCTCAGCCAAATATATACCTATTCCGAGACCACCCCAAAAGGACACTACGAAGGCGAACGCCAAGATAAGCGACCCAACATCAACACGAAATTGTATTTTCCTCAATTCTACATCCTTCAACAGCATTTAAGGAATAACAATTCAATCGTCTACACTATCAAGCCAATAAGCCTTGGCTTCCACACAATTTTTGGCTCTTCTCTAACCTAAAATCTTTGGTTATACTAACAAAATACTTCCAGCTTGACGATTAAGATACACCGCGCGCAAAAAGAAAAACTGGGCTAATGTGGCAAGAAAATTTTATGTTTTAGAAGTGGCAAAGTTTGTGGAAGGTGTTAAAAATTGGGTAGAATCTTTTGCATAAGCCTGAAACGAATTATTGTTTTGCTTCTTTTGGTTATAGTGGCCGTTGCTGGAGTTTTTTGGAGTGTTCAGAGAATTGATGCTCATAAGCTTTGGGCATCGATGCTGAGAGAGTCGCAACGTTTTAGAGACCATATTGAGAGGGCTGCTTATCTTCTACCCGCCAGATGTCAATCAAATTCGGATTCCACAACTCAAGATTGGCTTTATCAAGAATTACATTATGCAGACAGCTCATTATCAGAATTGATTATTATGGATTCAGCGCATAATGTTCAATTAGGAAAGATTGACAACTTAATAGTCACCGTTAGGGATCCCGGCATTGATTTGTCACGGCTGAACGCCACAGAACAGACAAGAATGATGAATACGATGTGTGATATTGGACAGAAAGTTGCACAAGCCTACGGGAGCATACTCAACTACACAAGCGTAGACGGCGTAAACGGACCACCATTCTGGTATTTCGGACCAGCACCGCCAAACGAAACCATCTTAGAAGAAGCAGCCCAATCAGCATTCAACTTAACAGAAGAAATCAAGCAAATCTAAAACTAAAAACGAAAAATCATTCACACATATTCTGTTAAGAGACACTAACGGAAAATTACTTTAAGCAGATTTAGCTCATTTATTGCCTGCACTATTTTGGGGTAATTATGGATGAATGCTGAGGAAGTGAATCGCATTGTTGAAGAGTTGAAGCAAAAAGTTGTAGGATATGATTCTAAAGATATAGAGCTATTTTTCAGAGAGTTAACAATTAGCATAGATGAGCGTTCTTGGATTACGATTCTCGGAAAGTTGGCAGAGGATGCAAACATATTTAGGTGGTTTCAGTTTATCTGTAAAAAACTTCCAGACATTGCAAAAGCAGATCCGCAATTCATTGACCTTATATCTAAAATTATTCAAAGGGTAAAGGCTGACATGAGCGCTGGTATTTTGTGTGCATTTTTCATAAAGATTGGACGTGAGAATCCTGATTTGGGATTTAAACTTTTTGAAATGCTTAGCCGAAATGAAGATGCTAACTTAAGATTATGGTCTGGTTCATTTCTGGGAGGAGCAGCAATAAAAGATCCTAATACATTATTCAAAAAAATGATGTTGGAGTATAGAAAATCCGACCCATATGTAAGGGCAGCATTCATTAAAGCTATTAGAATCATACGGGAAAATAATAAAGCCGTAGAAATCCCAAGTGAAATTTTGGATATTATAATAACGGCAGTAAATGATCAACATTCAATTGTGAGAGCTGAAGCGATTGCTAGTTGCATAACATTTTTTGACTACAACCAGTCTAAATTTGGCAGTTTACTTCTTGATTTGGCAGAGAAAGGGAGCGCAGAAGATAAAATTCATATATTAACAAATTTATGTGTCCATAAACTTGCCGACGAGAAACTTGAATTCGAAATAATTCAGAAATGCTCAGAAGAAACAGATGCGCGAGTCCTAAGCGCTGTTGGGCAAGTTTTGTGTATGTTCGGCAGGGCAAAGGAAAATCCAGAAAAAACTCTGGAGATTGTTAAAACGTGGATAACTAAAAGAGTTTTCCGTGATGTCCCTGAAGCATTGTGGATTTTTGATAATCTTCAAGGAAGCGACCTCGAAAAATGTTTTTCAACAATTGAATCATGGATACGAAAAGACGCTAACGCATTGCTTTTATTTGAAATTCCACGTTTATTATCCAAAATATTTTTGAAAGATCCTGTTAAATTGATAAACTTCTTGGGAAAATGGAAAGACAAAGGTGAGCCTTTCGTAAAAATTCTCTTAGCTACCTTGCGCGAAATTCTCTCTATGGTGTATTCAAAAGAGATTGAAAGCAAAGTTGTGGATTTAAGCTGGCCGCTTCTTTCAAGTTTGGCTGAAAAGAAGGGGTTGAATGTAAATCAAATAATTAGAGGGGAGGAAGATAAGTTATTCCAATCCTTTAAGCTGACAGAAGAGATGGAATTAGAGCGTCCTGAATTGAGCTATGATGAAATTTACCAAAATTTACAGGAATTCAAAGCAATTCGTGACTTCTTTGGACTAGAATGGTTTAAGGAAAAGGAACGCGAGAAAAATAAAACTCATCCTCTTCTTATCTTTTTATCAAGGGCGAAAATCGATCTAAGCGAAATTAAACAACTCATTGATCGATTTATAAACGAAAAAGACGAGCTCACAAAGGCTTTTATTTACGATTCAATTTTAACAAATCTATATGCTCCAGCATTCTTAAAACATCTCGATGATATGTTAGGCCTATTTACACCTAATGAACAAGGCACAAAGCATATCAGAACTGGGCTTAGTAATGAAGAACAATTTTGGCAGACTATAAGTGAACTCGAAATTGCAGCATCTTTTAAGAAGAAGCATCCGATTGCAATAGAACCAGTTGTCGGCAGAAAGCGGTTAGATGTTCAAGTTAAAATTAATAGTGTTGACCTTCTATTTGAAGTTATTAGCCCAGAAATGTTCAAACCCTTGCACTATGTATCCGGGGTTGTCAAGCTAAAAAATAGAGTTAAGGAAAAAATTGCCGAAAAAATCGAAAGACAGCTAAAATATCTAATCGATTTAATAAATTGTCCACTTATCCTTGTTATGGATCTATCCCGCTCCGAAATCGATTATGAAGATATTACAGCCACCTTTGAAGGCTCTTTGGCGATTAGACTAATTTTAAACACGCAAAGTCGTAAAGTTATAGATGAACGTATTGTTAGAAGTCAGGATTCCTTATCTCGAGAAAGACCAGAATCGAAAATCGTCAGCGCGGTAATCGCCTACAAAAGAGACATTGCAAAAGACGGAAAAATAACCTTAAAAGGGAAAGTCTTCAAAAATCCCGTAGCTCTTTATCCATTAGACAACAATACTTATGAAGTGATAATTAGAGAAATTTTCACAAATGGTCAATACTAAAAATACTGTTTTTTAATTTCCATTAATAATGTATAATAGCATACGTTTTCTGTTGATGTTGGTGCTGCTTTTAGTCTCATTTCTGTGAGTTTGCGTTCAATATCTTTTTTCTGTTTTCCTTTTTCAAGTAGCGTTATGAATAGGTGGATGTGGCTTGGCTGGACGTCTTGGTCAAGCTGTGAT
>Ga0207433_10013635_pt1 | contig 11906 bp, 10 predicted proteins | sample YelNatPaOPGAMG01_FD_187559 | JGI IMG/M metagenome (GOLD analysis project Ga0207433, IMG submission 187559) | Hot spring thermophilic microbial communities from Obsidian Pool, Yellowstone National Park, USA - OP-RAMG-01 (SPAdes) (version 3) | ecosystem: Environmental > Aquatic > Thermal springs...
GCACGTAGATGTGCTTGCTGTAGACGGAGTCGCAGAAAACGAGCCTGATAGGTGCTACCACTGCAAGAAAGCCCTGTTCTCAAAAATGACGGAGATTGCCCATGAGCACGGCCTGCCTTATGTGCTGGACGGCTCCAACATCGACGACGATGCGGACTACCGACCAGGCTCGAAAGCTTTGGCAGAACTTGCGGTTCGCAGTCCGTTCAAGGAACTGGAGTTCACAAAAGATCAAGTGCGAGAAATTTCGCGAAAACTTGGCCTTCCTACTTGGAATAAGCCGTCCTTTGCGTGTCTTGCATCGAGAGTGCCTTACGGCACTCCGTTGACAGAAGAAGCCCTCGAAATGATCGAGTCGGCAGAAAATGTGCTGAGAGAGCTGGGCTTTTCACAGTTCAGGGTACGTCATCATGGCAACCTGGCCAGAATCGAGATTCCGCCTGAAGATATGGATCGCCTGAACGTGCCAGCAACAAGAAAGCATATAGTGGACGCATTTGAAAAACTTGGATACGCGTACATAACTCTTGACCTTGCCGGCTATCGGATGGGAAGTTTTAACAAAATGCTGCACACAGAAAGTTGAGTGCGTAAGCCGATTCGCTTTCAACTCTTTATTCTTGCTGTATTGAGTGGATTTAACTTTTATGGATAAGGAACGAATCAGATCTCTTCTAAAGCAAGTTCAGATGGGCGAGATGGACGTGGACGAGGCTATGGAGCGTTTGCGCACATTGCCTTATGAAGACCTCGGCTTTGCGAAGATCGACAACCATCGGCAGCTTCGGACCGGATTTCCCGAAGTAGTCTATTGCCAGGGCAAGACTACTGACCAGGTTTGCGAGATACTCAAGCGCTTGTCCTTGCGCAGCAGATGCGTGCTTGGAACAAGAGCAAGCCCGGAAATTTTCGAAGCAGTTGCAGCCCAAATGTCGGATGTCAGATATAACGAGGATGCTCGTATTATCATAGTGGGAAAGCCCGAACGCTCTGAAGAGGAGCTGGCAAAGGATGATAAGTACGTGATGGTACTCTGCGGCGGCACCGCCGATATGCCAGTAGCCGAAGAGGCTGCTATTACTGCAACTGTTCTTGGCAGTCGAGTGGAGCGCGCATACGATGTAGGAGTCGCGGGACTTCACAGGCTTCTTGATCAAAAAGAAAAGATCGTAAATGCGAACGTACTCGTAGTGTGCGCAGGGATGGAAGGAGCGCTGCCAAGCGTAGTGGGCGGCTTGGTAAGTAGACCTGTTATCGCTGTCCCGACCAGCATCGGCTATGGTGCAAGTTTCGGCGGTTTGGCAGCACTTCTTGCAATGCTTAATTCGTGTGCGGCTGGAGTTTGTGTCGTCAACATCGATAATGGATTCGGCGCAGGATATCTGGCGCATATGATCAACAAGGGCTAATTTCTTATTCAAGAGTTTTTGGAGCGTAAGGTGCGGATTGCTTATTTCGATTGTTTCTCAGGAATCAGCGGTGACATGACGCTTGGCGCCCTGGTAGATGCCGGAGCGAACTTTGACGAGTTGAAGCAAGAGCTCAAGAAGCTCGATATTCACGAATACGAAATCACAGCACAGAAAATCACCAAGCGCGGAATTGCCGCAACCGAGATTACTGTGACAGTCTCGACGGAACAGAATGCCTTGTCCCACCATACCGAAGATCACCACAGCAAAGGACACCATGGGAGAAGTTATGCCGACATCAAACGTCTCATCGAATCGAGCGAGCTAGCCAGCCGGGTGAAGGAGAGAGCGCTTGCCGTTTTTAGACGCTTGGGCGAAGCCGAAGCGAAGATTCATAATGTAGACCTGGAATCGATCCACTTTCACGAAATCGGCTCGGTAGATGCTATAGTAGATGTAGTCGGTACAAGCATTTGCCTAGAACTACTGGGGATCGAAAAAGTGTACTCAAGCCCGATGCCCACGTTCTATGGGAATGTAGAAATTGCTCACGGAATGTTCCCGCTGCCTGCTCCCGCTACTGTCGAAATACTCAAAGATGTTCCCTGGCGTAACCTTGGCATTGAAGGGGAACTGGTTACACCGACTGGGGCGGCAATAGTTGCTGCGCTTGCAGAGGGGTTCGGACCGATGCCTTCAATGAATATCCAGTCTATCGGCTACGGGGCTGGAAAAAAGGATTTCGGTATCCCCAACGTGCTTCGAGTCATGGTCGGCTCGAGTACGAACCACTCTCTCAACGTCGAAGAAGAGCAAACAGGGCGAAACGTCTCTGGCGAGTGCGAGCAAGTTGCCGTAATCGAAACGAACATTGACGATATGAGTCCTCAGCTTTACGAGGTTGTAATGGAACAGCTTCTCGCAGCCGGCGCGTTGGACGTATATCTGACGCCCATACAAATGAAGAAGAATCGTCCGGCGATCCTTTTGTCGGTAATTTGCGCTCCGTCTGACGTAAACAAGTTGAGCGAGATTCTATTTCGAGAAACTTCCACAATTGGTGTCCGCGTTGATACGCGCAGTCGTATTTGTCTTCCGCGCGAGAGTTTAACCGTCGAAACCGACTACGGCCCTATTAACGTAAAAGTGGCACGGCGTGAGAATGAGGTTATTAACGTTCAACCTGAGTACGAAGACTGTAAGGCTGCAGCGCTTCATTATCAGGTGCCGGTGAAGGTAGTAAGGGATGCTGCTGTTGCGGCCTTCTTCAGCAACAAACACTGAGACTTGAGTAGCTTATTGTGTTAAGAAGTGCAAAATTTAGCGGGAACCCAGCCGATACGAAAAATGGCAAAAGCGCTCTAGACATAACCACATGTCCTACAAGCATACGAGCATGATTTATTATTGCGCAATCCAAAATGAGTCACTATTTGTTAACTAAGGGGTTGACAAGCAGCCACAAACCTGGTATTCTTACTTATGCTTCTTTTTCTCCTTTCACTACCTCTGCTGGGCTTGGCTGGCCGCCCAACAGCCAAGTCATCTTTTCTCTGAAAACCTCGACAGAAACATTTTGACCAAGCCGTGTCGCAAATTTATTGCAGATAGATTACACACTTCGTGGCAGCAGTAACACCGAATGCATGCTTCGAGATCAATCAACACAGGCCGACCGGGGCTAATCGCATGGACAGGACACGCTCGCACACAATCGCCGCAACCCACACACTTCGAACGAACTACCTGCGGACGCGCCACCAATTGCCTGCGAAGTAACTTTCTTATGGGGCTGGGAATCCTTGTCCAGTCGTTGCGACCGGAAGATTGACGAAAGTCGCGAACGACTACATCTCGAATCGCCTCGCCCCGAACCTCAATACGGCTGATGTCTCCGCAACCAAGCCCTTGCTCGTGAGCCAGCCTGGTCGTGGCAATTGAAAAGGGATCGATGCCGATTAAGGCCGAGGCAACCGCATCCAGCGCAACCGGATCGGACGAGGCAAGCACAAGGCCGATGCGTTTCGGCTGCCCTGCGTTTGGACCTTCGCCTTCCATTCCGACTACCGCATCCATCACGTGCACCCCAGGCTTAATCGCACCAAGAAAATCCACAAGCATCTGCGCAAAGATTTCCCTATCTTCCGCCGCCTGCACGTGAAACAGTCCTTTCCTAACCCCGGGAACGCATCCAAAGAGGTTCTTGACAGCGCCGGTTAAAAGCGTGAGTCCGTGAGTCTTCAACTTGGGGATATTCACGACCAAATCAGCATCGAGCACAGCTTGGGCAATTTCGAATGTCCTATAAAACCTACCGTTCGGATTTGCAATAGCGGCCACACACTCTTCAAATCGAACGATTTGTGCTTTGATCTCGGCCGACACCGCTTTTACTCCGGTAGCCTCGCACAATTTGGCGTAGCGTCCCGGATTTTCGCCTGCGAACGGCGGACTATCGCCGATGATCACCTCGCAGCCAGCAACTTGCGCCAATTCTCCGACGGCCCTAATTACGGCAGGATGCGTGGTAACAGCATCCTCTGGCGACCGCGCAGACAACAAATTGGGTTTAAGAAGCACTTTCAGGTCGCGCTTAAACGATTGGCGTAGTCCAGCCAAATCCAAGGCCTGCTCGACTGAGGATTTGACTTGATCCGTCGAGTAATCTGCGCAGCGAACTACCGAAACAACGCTTTCAACAGCCATTTCCGTTTGTAGAGTACCATACAATTGGAGCGTCCGCAACATGATGTGCCACTCAACTCCGATGCTTGCAACGCTTTCTTTGGACTACGCGATAAGCTATCTTCCACCAGGGTCAGGCAGGAAATGTCTTTTTAATTGCACAAGTAGCTCTTGTCCGGATAGTACTCCACCGCACGCTGAATACTATGGCTGAAATTTTTGATCCCAAACTTCTGGCGAAACTGGTTTGCGAACATGTGGACGTTCGCCCTGATGATCTCCTCTTTGAACCTATAACCACAGGACACTTTAACACCAGCTATTTCGTAGACGGTGCTAACCGTCCTATGGTGCTTAGAATAGCCCCGCCGGATGACGCAGGCTTCGTTTTTTACGAACGTGGAATGATGGCACAGGAACCGGGCATACACCGTCTCGTTCGCGAACGCACTTCCGCACCGGTTGCCGAAATCATTGCATACGACACCAATCGGAAACACTTAGACCGGGACTACCTGCTGATGGAACGACTCCCTGGAAAGGCACTTAGCGATTGCCAACTGACCCGCCAACAGTTTGATAAAGTATTGGAACAGACGGGACGCTACCTACGAGAAATACACGAGATAACCTCGGAGTACTACGGCTATTTAGGCGAACACAACTGCATGCAACCACAGCACAATTGGGCCGATGCGTTTCGAATTATGTGGAGCAAGCTAGTGGATGACGTCGCAGAAGCAGGTTACTATGACGCAAACGAAGCAAACTACATCAAGAGTTTGTTGGACATCCACATTTCCCTTTTCGATCGCCCCGTTACTTCGCGACTTCTCCACATGGATATATGGAGCCAGAACATCCTTATCGATGAGGAAGCAAACGTCACTGGTATTGTTGACTTCGATCGAGCATTATGGGGAGATAAAGAGATCGAATTTGCTGTTCTCGATTACTGCGGAATCTCGGAACCCGCATTCTGGCAAGGTTACGGAAAAGAGAGGGATCCATCGCCTGAAGCCCAACTTCGTCGATTGTTTTATTTGGCCTACGAGGTGCAGAAGTATATACCAATTCATCACTGGCGTAGACATTCGCCCGAATCCGCCCGGCGCTACAAGCAAAACTCACTCGCGATCATTCGCCGGATTGCCGAAAGTTAACGCTGCGCCCCATCGCTGATTCCGATTGCAAGCATACTTAGGGCTCAGTTTCACCTTTATCTTGCTGTTCAATCACAGGTACGGTCTCCAGTGTGTCAGGGTCTGCCCGATCAATGAACATCGTGCCGTCCAGGTGATCTATCTCGTGTTGAAATACGCGGGCTAACAATCCTTCTGCCTTTATTCTTATCTGCTTTCCCTCTTCGTTGATACCAGTTACGACTACTTGTTCCGCCCTAGGTACCTCTCCCTGCAGGCCGGGGATACTAAGACAACCCTCGACCCCAATCTCTTCGCCGCGCATCTTCACTATCTTTGGGTTGATCAGAGCATGCGGACCTTCGCCTATGTCGTAGACAAATATGCGTTTGGGAACCCCTATTTGCGGTCCAGCAAGTCCTAATCCGCGGTTTTCGGCCATTACCTGATACATGTGCTGAATCAACTCGCGGACTTCGTCGTCAAACTTGTCTATTTCCTCGGCACGCTTTCGCAGTATCTCGTTTCCGTAAGTCACGATTTCGCTCGACTGCATAATGCACCGATACCTCCGGCAAAATGCAAACTATCAACCAAATATCTTCGTTGGCAAACAGGTTATTATAGCATTGACATAGGATCAACATCCAACGTAAGATGCCGACGAAGCTCTTGGTTTGCATCCAGTTGCCTACGTAGCAAGCCTAGCGCAACGTCTCTGTCTCCGGATCGGATTAGCAGATGCCATCGAAACTCTCCGCGAAGCTTCTCCAAAACTGCAGGCTGTGGACCTATTATCTCAACTCCGCGACGCTCAGACATAGGCGCCGACTTCAACAATTCCAAGAAAGCATCCAGACGCGCCTTGGCCGCACGAACATCTGCGTCCCGCGAGACGATGTTAATCAACGTCGCAAAAGGTGGATAATTAAGCTCTCGTCGAAACTCTATCTCTTGTCGATAAAATCCCACATAGTCGTGATTCACCGCACACTTGATAGCGTGGTTTTCGGGGTCGAACGTTTGGATAACAACTTCTCCCGGTTCGGGTCCTCTACCCGCTCTACCAGCAACCTGGGATATGAGCTGAAACGTACGCTCCGCCGCTCGAAAATCTGGCAGATTAAGAGAGGTGTCAGCGCTGATCACTCCAACAAGCGTTACGTTGGGAAAGTCAAGTCCTTTAGCAATCATCTGGGTTCCCACAAGTATATCTGCTTCGTGCCGCCTGAACTGATCCAAAATAGCCGCATGAGCGCCCTTTCGCGATGTAGTGTCCCGATCCATGCGCAGCACTCTAGCACTAGGAAACATCTTTTTGGTTTCTTCCTCGACACGCTCTGTGCCGATGCCGAACCCTCTGAGCTTTCGTCCTTCACACTGCGGACACACACTCGGTGCCGGACGCGAATAGTCGCAATGATGACAGCTCAGCTTCTTCAACGCGCTGTGTAGCTTGAGCGAAACCGCGCAGTTCGGGCATTTCGCAACGAAACCGCAATCACGACACAACAAAAATGTCGAATATGCCCGGCGGTTCTGCAAGAGCATCACTTGTTGGCGACGTTCCAGCCGATCGCGAATGCGTTCCGCAAGCAAACTGCTGAAAATAGTCGCCTGACCTCGCTTCCATTCTTCGCGCAGATCGGCTATGCATACGTTGGGCATAGGACGATTCTCTATCCGCTTTGTAATCGTGAGCAGCTTGTAGTGGCCCTGTTCCGCGTGATAATAAGTCTCTACAGACGGAGTCGCGCTTCCGAGAACCATCACCGCGCCCGCATCCTGTGCGCGCCGTATAGCCGTATCTCGTCCGTTGTAGCGCGGCTGGATATCCTGTTTATAGCTGGACTCGTGTTCTTCATCTACAATAACCAAACCCAGGTTGCGAAGCGGCGCAAAAACTGCGGACCTTGCACCAAGAACAACCTTCGCTTCTCCCGCATCTGCTCGGCTCCATTCATCGCATCTCTCTCCCGCAGACAGTCCGCTGTGCAGTACCGCCACGTCATCGCCGAAACGGCTTTTGAAGATATTCATAATATGTGTAGTCAGGGTGATCTCCGGCAACAATACCAGGCTGGTTTTGCCTTTAGCCAGAGCATGCTCGATACATCGCAAATAGACCTCTGTTTTGCCGCCGGCAGTTACTCCAAAGAGCAGATGTCCTCGATAAGCGCCGGAATCGATAGCAGCGATAATCTCGTTCACAGCAATCTGCTGTTCGTCGCTGAGTCTCACGCGCGACTGCTCCAGTTTGCTGTATACCGGCCTCCGCTTTAGAACCACATCGACCTTTTCGACCAAGCCCTTTTTTTCGAGGCTTGAAATGCTTGCAGCCGAAAGTGAGTAACAACGGACCATCTCCGTGAGCGGCACATCTCGACCAAGCCGAGCGAGCACCTCTATGACCGACTTTTGTTGTGGAGTAAGTTTTTCATCTGCAGCAGGCACTCTAATGAGTCTTACTCCGCGCACAACTCGCGGCTTTCCACTCGGAGACACCAGTTCCCAGACACGTTTGATAAAGCCTTTCTTCTCAAGCTGTCTTAGGATTTGCAGCACCGAATCTCGCGGACGCGACTTGCATAAGCTCTCGACCGGAATCGGTGTCGCGCTGTCGCGAATCGAGTCAAACAGCTCTTTTTCCCTGGGGGTAAGCAGCGCGGTGTCGGGAAGCACGTCCTCAACAACAATACGCCCCTGTACTCGGCAATGCATTACTCCCGGAAGCATTCCGGTAACAACGCGCGGTAGAGGACATATATATCGCTCCGCAATCCAACTGGCCAAGCGGAGCATATCATCCGTCAGCCTCACAGGACTTTCAAGCTTTGCCAAAATGGGGCGAGTGGCGGCAATAGGTGAAGTCGTTTGCAGGTCGATCACATAGCCTACAGCCTGACGAGGACCCAACGGAACCAACACACACGAGCCGACGCTTATCTCTCCCGCCAAAGATTCAGGTATCTCGTATGTGAGGGATTCCACAGGGCTTCTACCGCCAGTGTCAACAGCGACGCCTGCATACAACGCAAAACCCTCTCCAGCTCCTGCGGACTACGCAATCAAGTACAAATCATACGAACTAAGCCATCAAGGCGAGGCTTCACAATTCGCAACTTAACGATTTTGGCTGCACCATAGCAACCAAACCCTGCAGCTTCCTATGCTACGAACTGTTGTCTGCTTTTAGTTTACTCTGCTGACCTGGGCTTTTGTCTGCTTTTCAACACCTGAAGCTGTACAGCTCACAGACCAGCTTCCTTGCGAAGCAAATCGGCCATATCTACATCTTCCCACGGAACATCCAGGTCGGTTCGGCCAAAATGACCGTAGGCCGCGGTTTGCTTGTATATAGGTCTGCGAAGATTGAGCTTGTCTATGATACCTCGTGGCGTTAGATCGAAGTATTTGAGCACGAGCTCGGCGATTTTATCCTCGGGAATTGCGTTGGTGCGCCAAGTGTCTACCATTATGCCCATAGGCTCTGCCTTGCCGATAGCATAAGCCACCTGGATTTCGCACTTCTTCGCAAGGCCAGCCGCAACAATGTTCTTCGCCACGTAGCGCATCATATAGGCTGCCGATCGATCGACCTTCGTCGGATCTTTACCCGAGAAGCATCCGCCTCCATGTTTAGCCATTCCGCCATAGGTGTCGACGATGATCTTCCGTCCGGTCAGTCCCGTATCCGCCTGAGGACCACCTACAGAGAAAGCGCCGGTAGGATTGATGAAGTATTGGGTCTTTGAATCCACCATCTCAGGCGGTAGGATTGGTTTGATTACGTGCTCAATTATGTCGGCTCTGATCGTACTTTGGGGGACGTTCGGCTGATGCTGAGCTGAAACAACGACCTTGTCAATGCGAACCGGCCTGCCATGTTCGTATTGGACTGTGACTTGCGTTTTGCCGTCGGGCCGCAGATATGGAATCTCGGCATCCTTGCGTACAGCAGCAAGCCTTCGCGCCAGCTTATGAGCAAGCATAATTGGCATCGGCATTAGTTCTGGCGTTTCGTCAGTTGCAAAGCCGAACATCATGCCTTGATCTCCTGCTCCGCCCGTATCGACACCCATCGCGATATCTGGCGATTGCGATTGAATCGCTGTGAGCACACCGCAAGTCTGGAAGTCGAAGCCGTATTTAGCTCGCGTATATCCTACCTGCTCCAGCGTGCGTCTTACGATGTCCGGAATCTCCACGTATGCCCGTGTCGTAATCTCTCCGGCCACAATTACAAGCCCAGTTGTGAGAAGGGTCTCGCACGCAACTCTTCCCATCGGGTCTTGCTCCAGAATAGCATCTAAAACCGCATCCGATATCTGATCAGCCAGTTTGTCGGGATGCCCCTCTGTAACCGACTCCGAGGTGAACATGTGTGTTTGTAGGCTCAAGACGGTTCCTCCAGAAAATTACTTTTTACATAGTCGAGAATCGAGTTTGCGACCTCGCCTTTAGACATGCGCGGCCATTCTATTATCTCGCCGGTTCGTGAGATAAGAGTAACCTGATTGGTATCACTGCCGAACGTATCACTGCCAACCGACACGTCATTTGCAACGATTAGGTCCAGATTCTTCTTTTCCAGCTTTTCCCTGGCATGTTTCTCAAGATCAGTAGTCTCGGCTGCGAAACCTACAAGTATGGTGTTCCCTTTGTATTTGCCAGCTTCTTCTAGGATATCAACTGCCTGATCGAGTTCAAGGGTCCACTTTTCTGATTTCTTTATCTTCTGATCGCGCGTTTCAGCCGGCGTATAGTCGGCAGGTGCACCAGCCGATATGAAAAGCCTGACATTCCTAATTCGCTCCATAACGGCGTCATGCATTTCTCTAACAGTATTTACTCTTACAAGTTCAACGCCAGCAGGAGCTTCCAAGTTCGTAGGACCGCTGATCAATACGACCTCGGCTCCGCGCTTTGCTGCCCGTTCGGCTATTGCGTAGCCCATCTTTCCAGATGACCTGTTGGATATAAAGCGCACCGGATCGATCGGTTCCTGTGTAGGTCCCGCGGTCACCATTACCTTAATGCCTGCATAGTCCCGCGGACCGCCAATTAGGGCTTCCTCAACCGCCCTAACTATTAGATCAGGATCCGCAAGTCGACCAATGCCTTCTTCTCCACACGCCAATCGTCCAGCCTCAGGCTCGATGATCGTATAGCCGAATTGTCGCAATCTATCCATATTGCTGATCACGATTGGATTGGTATACATCCTGGCATTCATCGCAGGCGCAATGATCACAGGACATCTTACCACCAAGGCCATCGTTGTCAGCATATCATCTGCCAGGCCGTTGGCAAACTTGCCAATGACGTTAGCCGTTGCAGGCGCAACAAGCAGAAGATCCGCACTTTCAGGTAGAGACACGTGCGTTATCTCAGGTCTTGGAGGCGGCTCGAAGAGGTCCGTCAATACGCGATTTCCCGTCAGCGACCAAAACGTAGACGGCCCGACCAGTTTGGTGGCGTGTTCGGTCATCACCACGTGCACATCCGCGCCTTTTCGAACGAGTGCACTCGTGATGTATGCCGCCTTGTAAGCCGCTATGCTTCCGGTAACCCCGTGTATAATCTTCTTGCCAGAGAGTTCACCGGTTTGACAGCTATTTTCGAACCCTGCAGTGTTCTGCAACTATAACCGCCTTGAGTTCCTCCGCTGCATGCTCAATGGAGGAATTTTCAATCATATAGTCGTAATGGGGAATCTGTTCCAGTTCCTTACGGGCATTCAGCAAACGTCTGGTAATGCTTTCCTCCGATTCGGAGTTTCTGGAACGAAGCCTTCTTTCCAACTCTTCAAGAGACGGGGGAACCAGGAAGATTAGGATCGCCTCAGGCTTAACTTGCTTCACATTCAGGCCGCCCTGAACATCAATCTTGAGCACCACGTCGATACCTTTTGATAGCTGATCTTCTACCCACTGTCGGGGCGTTCCGTAAAGATACCCGTGGACCTCGGCGTATTCAAGGAACGCTCCTTCTTCAGCGCGCCGCCGAAACTCGCCTGCGCTGACGAACGTATAATCCACCCCGTTTCGCTCGTTCTCACGTGGCGGCCTGGTTGTAACTGTTACGCACCTTCGGACTGAGGGATAAATCTTTTCCAGTTCAGCGAGCACGGCATCTTTACCAACACCGGACGGTCCCGACAAAACCAGCAATAGACCACCCCGGCGGACATATTTATCCCACGTCCGCATCCGGTTCCTCACCGATCTCAGCACTTGCTCGCTTTGCCAGCGTATCAGGTCCCAAACCTGATATCACCAGCCGCCCATTATCCATAAACAGCACGCTCTTGGTCTTGCGTCCTTGGGTTGCATCGATCAGGTTGCCCTGTTTCCTGGCTTCCTGCACCGCTCGCTTGATTGGTGACGAGTCTGCGGAAACAATCGCTATTACTCGCTCGCGCGATACGTAATTGCCAAATCCTACACTAAACACGCTCAACTCTTAGCAACCTCACTACCAAGGACTCGTCCTTCCAAATCTTCAAGAGTATAACATGACCGACATGGGCTGTCAACGAAGATTGTGCCACCGGTCACTCCTTCTGGAGTGTGTAAAAATGTTTTGGTGGTGCATCTCCCTCGATGTGTATGGAGTTTTTAGATCGCCGAGATCGATGCTTTTTTCTCCTTGCTCTAGTTTTCAA
>Ga0207433_10013640_pt1 | contig 11904 bp, 8 predicted proteins | sample YelNatPaOPGAMG01_FD_187559 | JGI IMG/M metagenome (GOLD analysis project Ga0207433, IMG submission 187559) | Hot spring thermophilic microbial communities from Obsidian Pool, Yellowstone National Park, USA - OP-RAMG-01 (SPAdes) (version 3) | ecosystem: Environmental > Aquatic > Thermal springs >...
GCTCGACACACTGGCACGCTGACCCCAACAGCCGACAGGATTATGCAGACGAAACCACCACCGGTACCGTCCCCACCAGCCGAATCACCCTGGCAGGGCGCATAACCCGGCCGTCCGCATAATGCCGTAGGTCGTGAATACGAGGTCGCTTGCTCAGGAACGGCTTGTCGGAGTCGTCGGGGTCTTTGGTGCAGGCTTTGGCCCGGCTCGGCCCCCAAACGTTAGTGCGCCAGCTGTAAAGCCGTATCGGCCCACCCGCCGAATTGGTGAACAACCACTCACGGGAGTAGTCGAGCTTGTCGAGCACCAGGGTGGGCACGTTGATTGTCCGCACCGAACGCCGGGTCTTGGGCTGCCCCATCTCGTAGCCGTCGTCGATACGCTTCCACGCCCGAGAAATCCTGACGGTGCCATTGACGCGGTCAATGTCAGCGGGGGTAAGCGCGGTCGCCTCAGAGAAACGGCAACCACTGGCTACGAGGAAGTCGAGGAACGGGTGCCATCGCGAAGTGAACGCTGACCGTAGCAGCAGGTACTCGTCCTTAGTCAAGAAAATCATCTCGCGCTGTTCCGTGCGCGGCAGCTTGACACCTGCGGCTGGATTGGCCGGGATCAATCCATCGCGGACGGCGAGGTTGAGGCAGCCGGAGAGGAAGCCGATCTTGTTGCCGATGGTCTTGCCGGATGCCCCGGCGTCGCGCATTTTGTTCACCAACCGCGAGACATCGGTGCGGCTCAGCGTGGCAAGCGGGATGTGGCCGAGCACTGGGTCGATGTCGCGAACTAAGTAGCGCTTGTACTCGGCGACGGTCTTGCGCTCCACCCCGGACAAGCTATCCAGATGCCCGTCGATGAAGCTTCTTACGGTGGGACCCTGTCCAGGTGTGGCTGTCTGCCAGATCCGCAAGGCTTCAGCTGGCCCCAGTCGATTGCACACGTCTTGGAAGCGCAACGCCTCAGCATGGTCGTTGAAGCTGCTGCTGCTGCTTTGTTTGCCGTTGAGGACATACAGCACGGAGGTGTAGGCGCTGCCGTCCTTGCGGTAACGGATGCGGGTGCTGGCCACAGAAAGACACATTACACCGAAATCTTGACGAGGAACTTGACGTGAGTCGTGTCTTCGGTAGCTTTAGCGCTGTGAACTGCTGTTTTGTTGTGGAGCTATCTGTCATATTCACGGTGTCTTCCGTGTCATCTGTACGCTGCTCCATCCGTGTGGGGCAGGACAGAGTGTCTTCCCATCATTGCCTCTGACCGCGTACGTGTCTCGAAACAGCCGAGATGCAATTGCCTCGACGGTCGACATCAGAGGTGGCGCGGTGATCCTTGGCGGCAACCGGTCGCCGGTGATGGGGCCCACCACCACGCTGTGAACGTGGAGCTGTCAGTAGTTGTCGGTAGCCTGCCACTGTGACTTCCGGCCCTTCATCCGACGACCCCGAAGAGAGCGAGCACTGGAAGCTCACCCCTGACGAGCGCGAGCGGCAGCGGCCTCTACTGATCGACTTGAAGGCCACCTCGATACCGAAGGTCGACTTCGAGATCCCGAGCATCATAGACACGAGCGCCTTCGCCAAGATGGCCGCTAGCGCGGCCAAGCTCTCCTCCTTCTCGCTCCCCGAGTCCACGCTCAACCGCCTCGCGGGCTTGTCTGGAATCGCGGCCCAACAGTCGAAGTTGGTCGACTCGCTCAAGCCCTTGCTCGACGCTCAGAATGGGTGGAGGACGCAGTCCAACCGAATCAGCAGCGACCTGTTCAAATCCCATACCGCCACGCAGGCACAATTCGCCAATTTGGGCGCGAACCTGACGAAGACGTTCGACTTTGGGGTCAGTGACTCCATCTCCAAGCTGGCGCAGCAGTTCGCCGCTCAGCAAGCATCTTGGCTCGAGACACTGGGACCAACGCTAGAGCGCTTGAGGAAGAGCTTCTATCCGCCAAACCTTCGCGGGATCGAAGACCTTATGTTCAAGGACGTGGAGAACGTCGTTATGGCCGACGGCATCGCGCTATACGGCGTCCCGCGCAGTTCTATCGCGGAGGCGCTGATCAGTGCTGAAAGCGCTGCCAAACGTCGCGAGATTCTCGGGCGACGGTGGACTGGAATTTCGGCGGACTGTCGTAAGGCTGTCGAGAGCCTCAGGTCGGAGGCTGTCGCACCCTATGCGCCTTTCGCTGAAGCCGCCTTGAATGCGCTCGACAACAGCCACACCGAAGCAGCGCAGGCGCTCACGGGCTCGTTAATCGACAGTCTCCTGACGTCCTACTTCGGCAAGGACCGCACGAACTACACGCCCGACAGGAAAGGCAAGCGGACCACCGACGCCTACGACGAGTTCACAGTCCACCAGTTCATCGCATTCGCCCCCATGTGGCAGGCGTATCAGCAGTTCTGGGTGCAAGATGGCGACCGAGTTCCGAGCACTTTCAGCCGCAACGCGACTGCCCATACGGTCAGCCCGCGACAGTTCAATCGGCGCAACGCAATTCAAGCTCTGCTCTTCGCCACGAGCCTCCTCTTGTTTTTCGATGAGCAGGTATCGAGACACACAGGCCACTGACCGAGGCAGGCAGGCTCCGCTGGCAGCGCAGCGCTGGCCCGGGGAGGTAAACCACCTCACGGTCACATGCGCGCGCAACGGAAACCGGCACACCGAATGAGGCCGAGCAGGCACCCGCGACGCGTCGTACCGGCGGAGATGTCGCTCACCGGGAGTAGTTTTCGACACCATGCCGGCCTTCACCGACCTGTTCGCCACCCTCGCCGCGGATCCACGCGTACGGGGCAGGCAGTTCGAGCACATCTGCCGCTGGTACCTGACGAACGACCCGCAGTACCGAGCCGCCCTCCGAAAAGTCTGGCTGTGGGATGACTGGCCCGGTCGGTGGGGTGCGGACGCAGGTATCGACCTGGTCGCCGAAGACCAGGTGGGGAGACTGTGGGCAGTTCAGGCGAAGGCCTACGACCCGCAGTACACCGTCACGAAGGCCGATGTGGACACGTTCCTGGCGGAGTCGTCCCGGGCCGCGTTCTCCTACCGGCTGCTGATCGCCACCACCGACAGGTTGAGTCCCAACGGCCGCCGCACGATCGACGCCCAGCAGAAGGCGATCGGGCTCGTCGGACTCAGCGACCTTCTCACCGCCGATGTGAATTGGCCGGCCAACCCGGCGCGCCTTCGCCCCTCGCCGCCTCCGAAACCCGCGAAGCCCCGCGGCTATCAGCGCGTAGCGATCGACGCCGTGGTCACCGGGTTCGACACCGCCGACCGTGGCCAGCTGATCATGGCGTGCGGCACGGGCAAGACACTCACCGCGCAGTTCGTCGCCGCGGAGCTCGACGCGCAGCGCACTCTGGTGCTGGTCCCGTCGCTGTCGCTGCTCAAGCAGACGATGCGGGTGTGGCAGACACAGGGCCGGTCGGGAGTCGCGGCGCTGCCAGTCTGCTCGGACGAGACGGTGTCCCGCGCCGAGGACATCCCCGTGGAACACGTCAGCGAACTCGGCCTGCCGGTCACCACCGACCCCGGTGAGATCGCCGCGTTCCTGCGCAAGCGGTCCGGCACCCGCGTCGTGTTCTGCACCTACCAGTCATCGCCGCGGATCGCCGAAGCGTTCACCCTGGGCAGGGTGCCGGCGTTCGACCTCATCATCGCCGATGAGGCGCACCGATGCGCGGGGCCGCAGTCCTCGGACTTTTCGGCTGTGCTCGACGGCGACCGGATCAGAGCACACCGGCGGCTGTTTATGACCGCCACGCCGCGGTACTTCACCGGCCGGGTCATCAAGGCCGCGGGCGAGGAAGATCTCGAAGTCGCTTCGATGGACGACCAGACCAAGTTCGGCCCGCTGTTCCACCGGCTGGGATTCAGCGAGTCCATCCGCCGCAACCTGCTCACCGACTACCAGGTGGCGATCGTCGGGGTCGACGACGCCACATACCGGGCCTACGCGGACAACGGCACCCTGGTCACCCGCAATGGGGAGGAGATCACCGACGCTCGTTCCCTGGCCGGGCAGATCGGCTTGGCGAAGGCGATGCGCAAGTACGACCTGCGGCGCGTCATCAGCTTCCACTCCCGGGTCGCGAGAGCGCAGGGGTTCGCGACCGAGATGCCCGACGTGATTGGCTGGATGCCGGCTCGGCAACGCCCTGCCGGCGGACTGTGGTCCCGATACGCGTCCGGGGCGATGACGGCCGGCGAACGCCACGTGCTGCTGCAACGTCTGCGGAGCCTTGACGACGGCGAACGTGGGCTGATCGCCAACGCGCGGTGCCTCGCTGAAGGGGTGGACGTCCCCACCCTCGACGGCGTCGCGTTCATCGACCCGCGGCGTTCCGAGGTGGACATCGTCCAGGCTGTCGGACGAGCGATCCGAAAGGCGGACGACAAGACGGTCGGCACCATCGTCATCCCCGTGTTCATCGACACCGAGGCGGATCCCGAAGCCGCACTCGACGATTCCGTGTTCAAGCCGGTCTGGAACGTGATCAAGGCGTTGCGGGCGCACGACGACGACTTGGCGGAGCAGATCGACACGCTGCGGCGAGAGATGGGACGCCGCGGCGGTGGTGGTGTGCCGAAGCTGCCGGGCAAGATCCACCTCGACCTGCCGGTGCATGTCGGAGCGGAGTTCGCCCGCGCTTTCGACACTCGGCTGGTGGAGCAGACCAGCGGGCCGTGGGAGTTCTGGTTCGGACTGCTGCAGAGGCACGTGGACGAGCATGGGGCGGCCACGCCGACCGTGGACTGCCGCTACATGGGTTACCGACTCGGCGGGTGGGTGATCAACCAGCGGGCACGCCGCGCGCTGCTCGATGACCGACAGGTGGCGCTCCTCGAAGCGCTGCCGGGGTGGGTATGGGACCGAAACGAGAGCCGGTGGGATGAGGGGTTCCGGCACCTGCTGGAGTACATCGCCGAGCACGGGAACACCCTCATCACTGCTACCCGTGACTACCGCGGCTACCCGCTCGGCGACTGGGCCGCGATCCAGCGCCGGGACTTCCAGAGCGGCAAGTTGTCTGCGGAGCGCCGTGAACGCCTCGCCGCGGTGCCCGAGTGGGTATGGAGCCTGGAAGCCAACCGCTGGGACGAGGGGTACCGCCGCGCAGCGGAGTACGCCGCCGCACACGGCACTTCCCTGATCCCCGGTCCGTACGAGACTCCTGACGGGTTCCGCCTGGGGGCGTGGGTGAACTTCCAGCGCACTCGGCACAGCCAGGACAAGCTGGAACCAGACCGCATCGAGCGCCTGCAGCAGCTCCCTGGCTGGGTGTGGTCCGCGTCGGACGCCAAGTGGGACAAGGCTTTCTCGCTGGTCGCGGAGTACGCACGTCGGCACGGAACCGCGCGGGTTCCTCACGGAACGGTGGTTGACGGTGTGAAGCTCGCCGACTGGGTCATCAACAACCGCGCGAAGTTCGACAGACTCAGCGCCGACCGACGCCGACGCCTGGAGAGCCTCCCCGGATGGGTAAGCAACACGAATACCGCACAGTGGGAACAGGGACTGCGGCTTCTCCGGGACTACGTGGACGAGAATGGAACCGCCGCGGTGCCACGCGGTTTTGCCGTCTACGGATTCCCTCTGGGGACGTGGGTCGGCAGCCGCCGCGAGGAGTACAAGAGCAGCAAGCTCAACGCCGAGAGAGCGGCCGTCCTCGAGGCGTTGCCCGGATGGGAATGGAACCCTCGAACCGGCAAGTGGAGCCAGGCCCTGAACCGGCTGCTGAGATTCGTCGACGAGAACGGCCACGTGAACATCCCCGACGACTACGAGTGCCCAGACAGCTATCGCCTGGGCGCGTGGGCGCGGCAACAACGCTCCCTATACAAGCGAGGCGAACTCACCCCCGACCGCATCGACCAGCTGGAAGCGATCCAAGGGTGGAGTTGGGGCTACTTGGATGACCGATGGGACGCGGCATTCGAGAGGCTCGCCGCTTACGTCGCTGAACACGGGACAGCGCGTGTGGCCGCGAAGTACAAGACAGGAGATGGGTTCGCTCTCGGCGTGTGGGTCTCCACGCAGCGGGGGAACTACCTCAGGGGGAAGATGCCCGCTGAGCGCGCCGCGCGTCTAGCGAGCCTGTCGGGCTGGCTATGGAGTGCTGCTGGGTAAGGGCTGGACCAGGCGCTCCCACCTGGTTCGTGGCCGCCGAGCGTGCCGCCGACCACGAACGTCGTGACCCGCAGAGCGAGCGACTAACACCGCAAAGCGGAACGCTACGAGCTGAACAGCTCCGCCGACCACGCCGCGATCGTCGGCTCGAGACGCTCGGGGACATAGGAACCTTCCGGTCTGGCGCCTCCGGGTGCCCTGGACGCCGCCTCGTACAGGCACGCCGCGCACTCGGTCATACTCAGCGACACGGCCAGGGCTTCAGCCACAAGGGACCACACCGTGCCGTCCCGGCTGTAGTCCGTCATCCACCGGTAGCCGTGGATGAAGCTGGAGCCGTAGGAGTAGAAGGACCGCGCGGATCGCTCCCTCCAGCCGGCGTCGATCGCCTCCGTGTCGGGCGTGTACGCGTCGACCCAGTGCGCGGACTCCCGGACCATCTTGGTGAACGACGGAGGCTTGTCGAAGGTGTAGGCCGCCTTCGCAGCGGTAAGCATGACGTTGAACTTGCGCCGATGCTCTGCGTTCATGGTCCGGAACTCCTCTGTGAACCGCTCGCCGCGGCCGGCCTCGTTCTCTGCGTCGATCAGGAGGAACCGGCGCTGCTGCTCCAGCTGCTCCATCTCCTCGGAGAGGCACCGCCCGCGGCGGACGCCAGGGTCTGGGTCCCTCAGCAGCCAGATGGTGAGCGCAGCAGACTCCAGCGCCACCCGGCACAGATTCATGACCTCCAACAGGTGAGGTTGCTGATGCGTGAGGCGGCGGGCCACCAGAATCCCGACGGTGTTCAGGTTCCCGGCAGCGGCCATCACGGGGAACAGTGCATGCCCGGTGACTGCAGCGGGTCCCGCCAGGGTGATCGGGTACGCGGCTGCGAAGGCGGCATCGTCGGCGGCGAGGGCGCTTCCCTCCTCGGCGACGTGCGGATGCAGTCCCCAGTCGTACAGGTCGCCACAGCTGCGGCCCCGCTCGTCGATGTAACCGAGGACCCCGTTGTGCTTCAAGTTGAACAATGCCTCGATCAGCGTCTGAGACTGCGGGGAGTTCGGGATGCTCACGGGGTAACGGTAGGCGGCCGCTACGACATATTCGGCCACAGATTACTCACCAGCCACTCGCCCAGGCACAGGAGCGTCTTCCTGCACACCAACTCCGGTTCACCTTCGACGACCATGGGCGCCGAGGGGCACACACCACAGGAGCGACATCGCCCCCGCAGACATGAGTTGCCCTCTCCGGCGGATCACTCCCCTCGCTGTCCTCGCCGGATTCGGGTGACAAGTTCGATTTCGGGTCGTCCGATCTGGGTGTCGAGGTGCCGGGCGAACAGCGCTGTGGCGAAGCGGTCGAGCTGGTTGTGTAGATCGCGGTTCTTCTGGCGTAATTCGGCGATGGTCTGCAGATCATTGCGGGCAGCAGCAGTGTTAAGGCTGTCACCCCTCGTCAGGTTCGCGGCGAGCTGCTCGAAACGGCTGTTGAGCCGGTGGGAGCTGTTCTCGATTCGGTCCTGAACGAATGCGCGGGCGACGGCGTCGTGGCTCCTGCCGGTGAGCGCTTCGATCTGCCGCTTGGTCCGAGGCATGTCGGCATCGTTCTCGATCGTCGTGATGGCGTCAGCTATGGCCTGCATGACGGCATCGCTGACGCGCTTGCGGGTGGGGCTAGGCATGCTCATTCTCCTGGTCCGGGTCGTCGTAGAGGTCGTCTGGGTCGGCGGTGGTGAGTTCGCGCCGGATGCGGGCAAGGTTCGCGCGGTCTCGGCGCATCTGTTCGATGAGAGCCGGGTGGCCGCGCTGCTGATCGAGGTAGGTGTCAATGCGGTCGAGGGCGCTCGCGATCACACCGACGTGTGCTGGCCGCAGTAGGGCGTTGGTGCAGTCGACACCAACGCACACGTGATCGCCGAGTTTTGGGCGGTCACCGCCGCAGCTACTGGTTGCCGGGTTCCACATGCAGTCATTGGTGAGCCCCGGGTGAAGTCGCTCCGCGAGCGCCGTGGTGAGTCGTTCGGCGCGGTCGGGGTTGGCGATGACCTGTGCGCGGAATCCGGTGACGTGGTGAGCTGCCGGCCCGGCCACTGGGCTGTCGTCTTGCAGCAGCGTGGCAACGTCGTTGTGCAGAGCGCGTTTCCGTTCATCGTCCATGAGGCGCACGGCCTGTTGTTGTCCGTCGCTCATGTACCCAGTGGTCATTCGCCAGGCGCTGTGTCCGAGTTGGATTCCCAGTCCGAGCTCGGCTCCGGGTCGGGTGGTGGCGAAGACGCTGAAGGCGCGGCGTAGAGACGTCGCGTTGATGGCCCGGCCTTTCGGCGTCGCAATGTGTTCCAGCCCGAGCCCTCGTCCGCGCCCGGGCCGGCCGGCGGGGTCGTCGTTGACGAAGGCGACGAGCCTGGCGATGCCTCGGTTCGGGGCGTAGGAGCCGACGTTGCGACTGCTGCGAGCGAACAGGTGTGTGTCGTGTCTGGCAAGGTTGCCCAGAACTTCGATCGTCCTGATGACGGGTCGGGGTGCCCACCATGTTCGGCGCTCGCCGCCAGGATTGTCGTTGCCCTTGTGTTGAATGCTCTTGAGGGCGGCGAGACCGTCCTTGGTGGTGTGGCTGTCTCGTGTGAGTTCCTGGATCTCGCTGTCGCGCATGCCGGTAAGGCTGGCGATCAGGACGTAGCAAGCAGCGCGGAGGACGCTTTCGAGGTACTCGGTTTCGCCGAGGCCCAACTCCTCCACCCACGTGCCGCCTGTCCCGTCCAGGTAGGTGACGGCGGCAGTCGGCACGTGTAGTCCTCCGAAAGTCGCCCGCTGCGGGTCTGCCGCGGCGGTCTTGATGAGTGCCATGGCATCCGGCATGTATTGGTGACTCGCCCGGTTAAGGACGTTGGCATTGATGCCGAGGAGTTTTTCTAGCAGCATCGTATTCGGCTCTCCTCGTTGGCGTTTGGTGTGGCCGAACCCGGTATGAAGGGGTAAAAGACCACGCTGCTCGGTCCAGTCGAGCAGTGCGTTGTAGGCGTTGGCTCCGGCTGGTCCTCGTGGCTCCTTGGGGAGTGCGGCACGAATCTCGGCGGCGGCGATGATGTCATCGCTGAATCGGTCGACGATGGCCCATGATGCGGTGACGAGCGGTGCCCAGGTTTCCCACGGGAGGGGCGGCGTGGTGTTCTCGGTGTGCGTGACTTCACCGCTGATGCTGGCGGCGCTGCGGCCGACCCAGGGGAAGAAGGAAAGAGCATCAGGCAGGACTGCCTGGCACTCTCGCAGCAGTCGTAGGGCGGTGACGTAACCACGGATACTCGTCGCGCCGAGTCCGATGCCGCCCGCCCGGTGTTGGCCTGTGCGGAGGTCATCGAGGAAACGATCGGCGTCGGCTCGCGTCCAGTCGGCGAAGCGGGCGATTCCGTTGTCCTCGGACCACTTGGCGATGACTACCAGCTTGCGAAAGCAATCGTATAACCCTGCTGGTGGTGTTCCATCGCCGCGGCGGACGACACCCGCCGCTACAACGACTTCGCGGTCGGGGGCTGCAACCGTCATGAGAATGTTTTTCACGGTCATGCGGTGCACATCCGGAGCGCCGGCGAAGTGAATGTAGCGCTGGCCCATGTTGACCCGTTTGGCCACAAGGGCGAGATCCCACGGGTCGTCGCCGTATTGCGGGCTGCCGGCAAGGTGGGGCCAGACGCGCAGCTCCGCGGTGAAAGGGTTCCTCCATAATGCTGGGGATTCTCGCGGGGACGTTCCGGCCGTCACGATGCCGGTGCTTCCGGGACGCCACGAATGTCGTTGAAAACGCCTGCGTCGATCGGTGTCAGGTTCGCTTGCTGGCGGGCTTGCTTGACCTGCTCGGGGTTGAAGGCCGGCAGGACCACCTCAGTGATGGTGTCGTAGATGGGTTTCCAGTGTGTCTGCCATATCCGCGGGTCGGCGGCGCGGTCGGGATGTGTCATGTGCTGGATCGCGAGGGCGGCCGGCAGGTGGTGCAGGGTGATGAGTGCGTTGGGACATGCGAAGCAAGTACCGGTGATCGACTTGGTGCAGACGGCTCCCTTCTTCTCGTAGGGGCTGTCGAGGGGATCTCGGCATCCGGCGTGCGGTCCGTCGAGTTGACCGGCCACCAAAGCGTTGGCGGTGTCCGGGTCGATGCCGGGTGCGTCGGCTCCGGTTCGGATGGCCTGCTCAGCGTCCGGGGTAACGATCGTTGGACCGCTGATCGCGCTGTCGAACATGTCGTTGACACTGTCGATGAGGATGCGACCGGCTTCGGATCGGAGAACAGAGCTGTTGGTGTAGTGGCCGAAAAAGGTCTTCGCCGAGTGACGCCGGCCATTCGCCAGATAGGCCCTGGGGTCAGCGAGCACTTCGCGGGTGGTGGCAACCTTGCGCAACCGTGCCCATTGGTTCGGACCCGATAGCGGAAGACTGTTCCGCGCGGCAATGGCAGACAGTAGGTACGGCTCGCGCCGCCAAGGTGGTTGCTTGATGCTGCCGCGTTCGTCCTTCATGAGGATGAGAAACGGATTGCCGGAGTCGACTCGAGCAGCGGCGTTGAGCATCAACGCCCAACGAAACGCGGTGAACGGTGCGGTGTCGCGACGGGCGTATACCTCGTCGTAGGTCTCGTGTGCACGGTTCTTGGTGTATCGAACTCGGAGTAGTTCGATGAGGTCGTTATCGGCGAAATTGCCGAGTCTGTCGGTCGGCGACAGACCGGGCAATGAGCCGTCCGCTGCGGGGTCGGTGGTGGCTTCGATGTCGTGAACGGTCAGGGTGCGGAGTACCTCGGGCGGTTCACCAGTGGCAAGGCTGAGCAGCACGTGCGTGGCAATCTGGACGTCGATGTCGCTGATACCCCGATCCGGCTGAGATAGGGCACTTTTCACTTTTCGGTAGGCCCACTGTCGCCATGCGCGGACCTCCTCCTCGCTTAGCGCCGGCATACCTTCGTTGCGGTGATGCCACAGGCGGGGCTGCCGCGCCAACCGGTCGACGACGTCGGCATGCAGCGTCCCGGGATGATCGTCTTCGTACCGTCGCAGGAGAGCAAAGACATGGACAACCATGCGGTAGGCAGTGTCCGACTTCGCCTCTCGATGTCGGGCGAGCATGTTGAGCTCCCACAGGTCCAGGTGTGCCCGCCGCAGATCGCGCAACGCGAACTTGCCCTTCTGATCGTGGGTCAGCGGCAACGCTCCCATCGACCGCAGCAGATCCAGGAGTCCGGTGGTCAGAGCGACCTCGTACCGGCCGAACTCCGTGAGCACCTGGACCCACGTCGCCGCCAACTCGCCCGCGATAACCGGCGTCTCGAACGAGGCAGGCCTGATGGTCTGAGATTTCTTGTCGCCGTATAGAGACCATTCGAAAGTGAACTGGTCGTCGTTGGGTGTAACAGGTGTTTCGGACTCCTCGGGAACGTCTGGCGTCGCGTACGAGCCCGTCATCAGATCCCTACTCCAATTGGGTCGGCGTCGAACTCATCCCAGTCGTCCTCGATGGTCTCGGGGTCCACACCGGGGTCGGCATGGGTGTGCCCGACGATGCCCGCCGCGGTGGCCGCGAGTGCAACCGGAACGTCTTCCGTCCATGTCTCCGCGGCGTGCTCTGGCGACATCAGATATTCCAACTGTCTGAATGCCTCAAGGTTGATGGGGTCATGAACGAACATCGGACAGTCGGAAGTCGCGCTGCATGAACGTTGCATCGGGTGCGACGAAGCCAAATTTCTCGTACAGGTTGTGCGCGTCGGCAGTGTGCAACATCCATCGGAAGTTCCGGCCGGGGCCT
>Ga0207433_10013644_pt1 | contig 11902 bp, 6 predicted proteins | sample YelNatPaOPGAMG01_FD_187559 | JGI IMG/M metagenome (GOLD analysis project Ga0207433, IMG submission 187559) | Hot spring thermophilic microbial communities from Obsidian Pool, Yellowstone National Park, USA - OP-RAMG-01 (SPAdes) (version 3) | ecosystem: Environmental > Aquatic > Thermal springs >...
CAACACCTTAAGAAAGTCCTTTTCTACAACTCCCGCATAGGAGGCGCCTAGAAGAGCACCTAAAACCGAGCCTATCCCCATTACTAATGCAATCAACGCGGCATTTCGATCCATATGGCCCATGTTTAGATGCTTCAAAAAGCCGGAGGCCACCGTTGGTATGGAAACCATAAGGCTTGCCGTTCCGGCCTCAACAACGTCTAGGCTGAAAAGGTATATTAGGGCTGGAATTCGAAACTCTCCGCCAGCCACACCGAGGGTTCCGGAAATTATGCCTATCGCCAAGCCAGTAGTAGCGGCTAGAACGACTTCCTCCACAAAACCAAGAGTAAAAGTGGATGCAAATGGAATTTGGATTAAGGGCTCAAGCCCAATTTTTAAGCCGACAATTATGAGGAAGGCTGCCAGAAGCCTTTTCAATGGTTTTTCTGGGATTTTGCTGGTTAAAAGTGCTCCAATGTAGGCTCCGATAATTGATGTCATAGACATGATTAGGGCTGTGTTTACGCTGTGCCCGTTCAGTAAGCCAAGCTGGAAGCGCCTAAGGAATGAGACAACTACTGTTAGTAAGCCGACAAGTAGGTTCACGGATATGGCTGTCACCACTGGAAGCCCAATAACGTAGAGCAGTATGGGTGTTCTGAATTCGCCTCCCCCAACGCCTATAAGTCCAGCAGCTATTCCTAGGAGAATGCCGAAGACAAGTGCGGCTGAAATTTTGCCAGTTGTTAGCTGGATTTCCCTTTGTATGATGTGTTTCCTCCTCGTTGTGCTTCCCTATTCATATCGAATAAACTTATAAACCTAACGCGGCAAATAACCAAACAAATGCAAAACCAACACAAATTTTCCTTCAAGATATGGCTTGAACACCAAGGAAAACCCCTGATAGGAAAGGGCGGAGCCCAAATCCTAGAGCAAATAGAAAAAGAGCATTCCATATCGAAAGCCGCGAAAAAACTTGGCATGTCTTACCGCTATGTCTGGAGCTACATAAAACGGGTTGAAAAGACGCTTGGAAAACCAATAGTGGAAACCTATAGGGGAGGCAAACGGGGCGGGGGAGGCGCAGAACTCACAAGCTTCGGGAAAGAACTCCTAGAAGAGTATAGGTGTGTGGAAAACCTCCTGAATAAGGTTTTAGCCATCAAAGGCACTAAATGAAACTGCTTTGCAGTGGCGGTTCTAAGGCTTAGTTTTAAATATTGATTGGCACCAAAAACTTTACCGCATAGGTGAGATTAAAATGTGTTGGAAGAAAAACCTTGCAGTGATAACATTCGTTATAATGCTGCTTCTGTCAAACATTCTTGCTTCAAAAGTCTTAGGCAATATCCCCCTAGAAAGGGATGAAAATACAAAAGCCCCAAGCAATGATGCGGCAAAATCTACAACTTTCCAAAAGGGAAATTTTAATTTAAATCAAAAGTCCTCAGTGAAGAGTGGCTCACTACCATCATCATTTAATGGTTTATGGTGGTTTAATAACCACTTTAAGCAAAACACTTTTAGTGGCTCAGATACGAGTTTCAGCGGATTCGCCAACTACGCGGATTACATTGCTTCAGACGATGATTTCGTTCAGCTGATAGTTGGTGTAGATTATACAAAGGTTTGGGCTTACGGTAACATTGCAAAGGCAGTCACCAGCATCCAAGGGAAAATTCTAAACACCGTGTCTATAAAGGGCAAGGTCATAGCTGTAGTTGCCGACATCCCGATGGACGCTGTTTCTTCCTTTACTGAACAGATGAGCATGAACCCCTTTGTCCGTTATGTGGAGCCAAACATGAAACGTCGGGCTTTATTCGAGCCAAACGACCCCTACTGGGGCCTTCAATGGGGTCCAAAGAAGATAGAGGCAAACTGGGCCTGGAACAAAACACTAGGCTCATCAGACATTATCGTGGCGGTTGTTGACACTGGCATTGACTATAATCATCCAGACTTAGCCGGAAACTATGTTAATTTAGGTTATGACTGGGTAAACAATGATCCTTACCCGTTGGACGATTTTGGCCATGGCACCCACTGTGCTGGCATAATTGCCGCAGTCATAAACAATAGCGTGGGAATAGCGGGCCTAGCCCAAGTTAAAATTATGGCAGAAAAAGTTCTGGACTATTCGGGCTTAGGGTTCGACGATTGGGTTGCCAATGGGATAATCCATGCCGTTGAACAAGGAGCAGACATAATTAGTATGAGTTTGGGGGGCTACGGCTCCAGCAAATTGTTGCATGAAGCTGTTAAATACGCATATGACAATGGAGTTTTGCTAGTCGCCGCCGCCGGAAACGACAATATTACTCTTAAATCATATCCAGCGGCCTATGAAGAAGTCATAGCTGTAGCGGCCACAGACCAAAATGACATGAAGGCCTATTTCTCAAACTGGGGAAACTGGATTGAACTGGCAGCGCCCGGGGTAGACATTTACTCAACCATGCCAACATACCATGTAACCCTAAATGACTATCCATATGGTTACTCCATGAATTACGACTTTATGAGCGGCACCAGCATGGCTTGTCCTCATGTAGCTGGCGTTGCAGCCCTCGTCTGGAGCATTTACCCTGAGGCAGCAAGCAACTGGGTTAGAACCCAGTTAAGGTACACGGCTAAAGATTTGGGAGACCCCGGCTTCGACGAATTTTATGGTTATGGGAGAATAGACGCGAAAAAGGCTGTGGAACAAGAGCCGCCAGACCACGACTTACTAATTTTTGACATAAATAGGCCGCAGTACGTCAAGCTTGAAGAACCAACAGTCTTTAATGTTACCGTGCTAAATTTCGGAGCAAGCGATGAACCTAACATAGAGGTTAGGTTGCTTGCAAACGATACTCAAGTCGACTCTATGGTGATAGACTCTCTGCAAAAGTACACGTCAACCACTGTGGGCTTGACTTGGACACCATCCGAAACTGGCATATATAATGTCACATACTACATAGTGCCAATTTCAAATGAAACGTTGATAGAAAATAACCAGATAACGGAATTGTTAAATGTTGTACTTCCGCCATCAGAGACAAAATGGATGCTTCTGGAAGAGGATCCAGATGAAGGTTACGGATGCAACCTTAAAGCAATTTATAGCCAAACATCTTCTGCCATTGTATACTTTAAAGTCGAGTACTATAGGAACTGGATGACCATCGAAGATATAGACACAGGAATCCTTATAGATGCAGATCAAGACCCCACTACAGGTTTGCCTGACAGAACCTATCCATACCAGGACACCGGCATAGGCGCGGACTACTTGATTGTTGTGGGTTTTGAAGCAGCTGAAATGTGGAAGTGGGATCCGGTTTATGAACAGTGGGACACATCCAATCCCATTCCTTTGGCTTACCTTGAGGCTCCGGAAAATTCAAGCTGGTTCATAGTGGGCGTATTTTCCGTGGACATAGAGACAAGAGGCTTGATCGACTGTGCGGTTGCTGATGTTATGTCTAATTGGGATTGGATGCCTAACCATGGACACTTCACATGGCAGGTAATCCAGTATGAGCATGACCTAGCAGTTTTGCTAGAAACCCCAATGTTTCTCCTACCAGAGGAAACATCTCTGTTGAACGTCACAGTATACAACCTTGGCTTACACAACGAATCAAATGTTGAGATTCAACTCATCATAAATGGATCAATTGTCAAAACGGAAATTGTAACAGAACTTGTAAATGGCACGTCATTCACCATGAACTACTCTTGGACACCCACGGAGGAAGGAATCTATAATGTAACTGCCTATGCTCCACCGGTCTCCGGAGAAGACTTCACTCTAAATAACATAAAAACCAAATTTGTTAGCGTGTATTACCCATTAATAAACCCTGAACCAGGACAATATGCGAACTACATTATGAGATATTATGATTCTCATGGAAACTTAATCGGCCAGCAAGGATACTTTAACCTAACATACGACTATTACATTGAACCTTACAGAATTTACATCACAGCTTGGCAGAAAACCCCTGACGGGTACATCTACACTGGATGGATGATAGTAAACACGATGACGCGATTTGTTGAGGAGGGGGTTTGGCAGGGCTTGTGGTATCCCGGATGGATTGAAACGGATATAGGTGTTGGCTCCACAATAAATCTTCTCGACGGCACTGCAACTGTTAATGGCAGCAGAATGTGGACTGTGGGTCCAAGGGCAATAGAATGTTGGGAAATCCCCTACGCAATGTATGGTTATCCATACAAATTCTGGTACGACAAGACATCCGGACTTTGGATCAGAATGAATAGCACAAACCCGTACACAGGAGAATACATCGAACTATTTCTAATAGACACAAATGTGCCAATAGGCACTCAATACGAGCATGATCTGGGCGTGACTATAGAAGCCCCCATGCGTCTCCAACCAGGAGAATCCTCGGTGCTGAACGCCACCGTATATAACTTAGGCTTATACAACGAATCAAATGTTGAAATTCAGCTCATTATAAATGGAACTGTTGTCAAAAGGGAAATTATAGCGAAACTTGTGAATGGCACATCCTTCGCAATAAACAGTTCTTGGACGCCGATGACGGAAGGGGTTTACAACATAACATTTTATGCACCACCAGTTTCAGGTGAGGCTGTTACAATAAACAATGTGGCTAGCGTATTTGTCCGGGTTCGCACAGTGCAAGTGGCGTTGATATCCTACTATTCAGAGTTGATGGCAATAACGCCTATATTGGACTCCATGAGGGTGGGCTACGACATATACAACGACAATTACTATCACCTTTACACAGAAGACCTTGAATTATTGCTAAAATACAAGGCGGTAATATTCTACAACCGCTATAGATGGATAACCTCCAACGAATATTTAGCCCTTGAATCCTACCTATCTTCTGGCGGAAACCTCCTTGTCACGGGCCTCGATTGCCTAATAAGCGATTCACTTTTGGCAAGCCTTGTCCGCTCATCATCAATGGGAGACAATGTGGGCGAACCAGATTTGGTAGTTGTTAACCCAACCCATCCAATAATGAATGGTCCCTATGGAAGCTTTCCACAAGGATACCACATATACAACTTGTTCAGTGACTGTGATATGGCAGAAGCCGATACAACACGCGGAGCAATAACAGTGGCTGAACTTTTGGACGGATATGACAGAATAATAGCCACCGAAGGGCTTCCTGGAAAGGTTGTTTTCTGGAATGGTGACGGAACATATGACTGGAGATATGATAGCTACTGCCAAGCCATGTTGAAAAACACCATACACTGGTTCCTTGTTCGCTATCAACACGAGCTTATAGTTTCCCTACAAGCTCCTAAATACCTTGAACCCGGCGATTCTGCGGCGCTTAACTATACTGTGCGAAACGAGGGTCTGAGCGACGAGACAAATGTGGAACTTCAACTTCTAATTAACGGGACGATAGTTGAAAGCCAAACAATATCACTCCTCCAAAATGGGACATACCGCACGTTCAGTTATTCATGGACGCCGAAGATTCCCGGAAGATATAACGTTACAGTTTACGCCCCTCCAGTTCCAGACGAAAACATAACAAGAAACAACATTTACTCAAGAATAGTTCCAGTACAGTACGCGCCAAAAATCCTAGCTTACGTGGAGTACGCGGATTATTGGCAGGAATATCAAAATACTTTAAGGGCTATAGAATCAACTTTTGGACCTAACTATGAATTAACAGAGCTATGGTATTACGGCCAACTGGACGAAATGCTTTCTGGAAAGGATATTTTGCTCATACCAGAGCAAGAATATGCATATCTCTATCTTATGCAGATGATTGGTTCAGCATGGGCTCAAACGCTTTCTAAATTCCTGGAAAGGGGAGGTACAATAATACTTTGCGACTTCAACGGGGGTTATGGTGGAACCTACGGCATTCTAACAGGCGCGGGGCTTATGTCAATTTCATGGGCAAACTATCGTACATGGTACACCCTTTATGTGGTTGACCCCGAAGACCCAATAGCACAACGCGTATCACCCACATTTACAGCCCCGGACGGCACAATAAGCTTTGTAACACAAGAGGCAAATGTTATCGTCAACGACGGAACCTATCCCGTTGTGGTTCACAAAGAAGTTGGACGGGGAAGCATAGTACTTCTCGGATTCGACTTCTTCTCATTTAACAAGGATACTGAAAGGATGCTTGGCAATGCGGTGGCTCTTGCAGCCTACATCACCATTTCGATAAGTCCGTCAAGCGGTTCGCCTGGAACAAAAGTGATGGTCAGCGGAGCAAAGGCAACAGCCAACGGCACAGTTTCAATTTATTGGGACGACGTGTTCGTGAAAAATGTCACAGCAAACAATGTAGGCGAATTCCAATATGAGCTGACAGTTCCAATAGGCGCCTCTATTGGGGTTCATCAAATAACGGCTGTTGACATTCCAACTGGAAGAACGGCTTCAGCCCCGTTCAAAGTGATACTGATAACTCTGAATCCGACCGGTGGACTCGTCGGAACAAAAGTTGTGGTTGAAGGTTTTGGTTTCACACCAGAAACTAAAGCGGGGATAACCTTTAACGACATGTTGATTGGCTACGCACAGGTTGACAACCTTGGAAACTTCACCTTCACCTTCAACATACCACTCTCCATAGCGGGATCTCAGCTTATTAAGGCATATGACGTGGAAGGCTTTGCCAGTGCCACATTCACTGTAGTTGAAATAGCACAGTTGGATGTTCAGGTGGATGTTGGCACAATACGCTTCAGAGGGGAACTGGTTGAGTTCTATGTCCAAACAGCCCTTAAAGGGCATGCAGTAGAAGCTACCTCGTTAAGTGCAAAGCTTTATGGTCCAAGTGGTGAAATAGCCTACTACCAATATCCAACCAACATAACGGCAGTTGCAACGGGCTTCTACAAAATTGTTTATACTATTCCTGCGGATGCTGATTTTGGAACCTACGCCCTAGTGGTGGATGCCGAATACACCAGTGACATTATTGAAGCATTTGGGGCATCCTTCAAAAGCTTCACAATAAGCGGAACCCTAACAACAATGAATGCCTACATAACGGAAATTAAAAATGGAATTGCCACAATTATAATACCTGACCTTGGGCTTATCAAGCTTAACTTGACGGCTATTAACGCAACCCTTGATAAAATCCTCGTCAAAGTTGTGGCGATAAATGGCACTGTGGCGACTATCCAAACAACTTTGGGAATGATGAACGGAACAATCACGGAAATTAAAAATGGAATTGCCACAATTGTTGTTCCAAGGCTTGGGCAAATTCAGACAGATGTTTCAAGCTTGATAGGGACTCAAGAGACTTGGACAATACCCCAGTATTTGGTTATGGTGTTCTCGATCGTCGCTGCTGCTGGCGCTGTTTTGTCGGCTGGCTTGCTGTTGAGGCAGAGAAAACTCGCCAAAGGCTAGTTTAACTTGCCTTTCCCCTTTTTTCTTTGCATTTTATTCTACTACGTATCTGTAGGCTATATGTTCGCCTGCTGTGGGGCTTTTTCGGATTATGCGTAGTATGTCGCCGGGTTTAGCGCCTATGGCTTTGGCTGCTGGATCTGAAGCTTTAATTTGTGGCAGCTGGTAGGGTTTGACTCTGTATTGGGCGAGGACTTTTTCGCGTTCTTCTGGGGTTAGAATTTCGTGTTTTGGAACAAGCTTGTGCTCGAAAATGTCGAAGACTGGGAAGGTTTTTGGGAGAAGCTCTATACGCTTTTTCTTTGCGGCTTGTTTTGCGGCGTTGGTGTAGCGGCCGCTTGCCACGAGGATTCCTCTATTGATTTCTGCATCTTTCATGGCTTTTGCCATGCGGTTGATGGTAATGATGCCTACCGTTTCCTCTGGAACACACCAGATTAGGGCTTTCTGCTTTTCCTTTGGAATTTCAACAATATAGCTTGTCGTGTCCTTAAGTTTCTCGCTTTTGAGGAGTTTATAGCCCCTTAGCTTTATCAGGATTTTGGCTTTGCGTTCCTCCAATGTTTCCTCTTCAATGCTCAAATCATAAACCTCGTTTGAAGGGCGTTCCGAATCCTAAACGATGGGTTAAGCCTTTAAACTTTACGCTTTGTCAAAGCTTAAAAATCAAGACGTTGTTATCTAAATGTTCTAGCAGTGAGATGATGGAGATGTATCAGGATTTTGGAAAACTAGCCCTAAAAGAGGCTGAAGAGAAAGGAGCTTCCTACGCGGACATAAGAATCAACGAAATCCTCGACGAAAACTTAACCGTCAAAAATGGACAGCCGGAGGCCATTTCCTACTCGAGGGTTAAGGGTTTCGGCATAAGAGTCATCGTGGATGGAGCTTGGGGCTTCGCCGGGTCTGTTGATATCACCAAAGACGAGATAAAAAGCTGTGTTGAAAAAGCCATAGCCATAGCTAAGGCCAGTGCCATGTTGAAGAAGAGGGAGGTTACCCTTGCAAGGGAAAAGGTTTACAAAGATAAGTATGCCACCAGTTTTAGGAAGGATCCCTTCAAGGTTCCAGTTGAGGAAAAGCTTGAGGTTCTCGTTCAGGCTGGACGTGCTCTTAAGGAGTTTTCTCCGCTGGTGCATGTCTCCTACGCCTATTATCGGGGTTACCGCGAGGACAAGCTTTTCATGAGCAGCGAAGGCGCCGAAATACGCCAACAGATAACATGGTGTGGCGGCGGAATTTCAGCTGTAGCCGTTAAAGGTTCGGAGGTGCAGACAAGGTCTTATCCGGCTGCTTTTAGGGGTGATTTTGCAACTAGCGGCTATGAGTTTTTCGAAGCTTTGGCTCTTGTCAATCATGTTGAAACTGTTGGAAAGGAGCTTATACAGCTTTTCGAAGCTGAAAAGTGTCCCTCTGGAGAGATGGACTTAATACTGTGCGGCGACCAGTTGGCTTTGCAGATTCATGAAAGTTGTGGGCATCCAACGGAGCTTGACCGCGTTCTAGGGACGGAGGCCGACTACGCTGGAACAAGCTTTCTAACACCTGAAAAACTTGGAAAATTCCGATACGGCTCGGAGAAAGTCAACATTGTGGCAGATGCAACGGCTCCATTTGGACTTGGAACTTTCGGCTTCGACGATGAGGGGACAAAAGCGAAAAAAGTTTACCTTGTTAAAGAAGGTGTCTTTGTAGGCTATCAAAGTTCAAGGGAGACCGCTGCGCAGCTTGGGCTTAAGGAAAGCAGTGGCGGAATGCGGGCTGACTCGCCTTTGGCTCTGCCCATTATTCGCATGACAAACATAAACCTGCTTCCCGGCGACTACAAGGCTGAGGAAATAATCGAGGACACTAAAGATGGAGTGTTGATGATGACAAACCGTTCATGGAGCATAGATGACAAACGCATAAACTTCCAATTCGGCACGGAAATCGGCTGGCTTATAAAAAATGGAAGCCTAGAGAAAATGGTTAAAAACCCAACGTATATGGGTGTGACCCCCCATTTTTGGGGTTCATGCGATGCTGTCAGCAAGGACGACTGGAAGATGTGGGGTACACCTAACTGCGGCAAAGGCGTGCCGGGGCAAGTCATGTATGTGGGGCATGGATGTGGAACGGCGCGTTTCCGAAAGGTTCGTGTTGGATTGATAAGGTAGGAGGGATGGTGGAAATGGTTACAGAAAGGTTGAGGGGAATAGCTGAGAAAACTGTTCAATACGCTTTAAAACAGAAAGTTTCCCAAGCGCAGGCAGTTGCCTTTCTATTGGATAATGCTTTAACCCGTTTTGCAAATTCCCAAATCCACCAGAACGTTGCCCAGAAAATTGGCGGAGTAGCTGTCAAAGTGGTTTTAGACAAGCGGATAAGCACTGTTCAAGCCAACACGCTTGAGGAAGGCGGAATAAAGGAGGCTGTAGACCAAGCCATAAAAATTGCTAGGGCTTCTTCACCCAACAAAGATTTCAAAAGCCTTCCAGAACCAGAAGCCTGGAGACCTGTCAAAGGAGCTTTTGACAAGGAAACGGCCGAGTGCACCCCCAATTTTAGGGCTGAAAAGGTTAAGGAAGCCATTGAAACAGCCCATTCAAAATCGCCTAAAATTGCGGCGGTTGCTGGATACTTATGCACTCAGTCAGTAAACTATGCAGTGGCAAACTCTTTGGGGGTTTCAGCCTGGGCTGAGCTTACATTGTCTTATATGAAAACCACAGTTATATCGCGGGACGGGGACTCTGAAGGCTTTGGCACAGCGGAGCAATATTCCAGGCGTGTTAAGGACATTAAGCCTACAGTTTTAGCTGGTGACGCTGCAGATAAGTCCGTGCGCAGCCTTCACCCAGTAAAAATTGATCCAGGCGAATACGAAGTTGTTTTGTCACCCTTAGCCGTGTCGGTTCTTCTAACATACATGGGTTTTGTCGGCTTTTCAGCCACCGCCTACCAGGACGGGCAGTCTTTCGTTAAATACTTTGCAAACCAGCAGGTCTTCGACGCTAAGCTAAACGTGGTTGATGATGCTAGAAACCCAAAAACGCTTTACGCCGTGCCAGTTGACGGTGAAGGGGTTCCCAAAAAACCTTTAGAATTAATTGGGGACGGGAAAGTTTCTGAAAAAAGCATATGCTATAACTCTTTTACGGCTGGGAAAGAGGACAAGAAAAGCACTGGACATGCACTTCCACCGATAGGCGACTATTATGGCGAGAGACCTATGCCCTTCAACATGGTTATGAAGCCTGGAGACGCCACCATGGAGGAGGCGATTGCTGACACGAAAAATGGAATATTTGTCACAACATTTCATTATGTAAACCCTGTGGAGCCGACAAAGCTTATACTAACGGGGCTGACGAGGGACGGCACCTTCCTCATAGAGAAGGGCGAGCTTACTAAGCCTGTTGTTAACATGCGCTTTACAGATAGCATGCTCTCAGCCTTGAAGGAAATACCGATGATTGGCAAGGAATTGGAAATAGTGGAGACAACGACTGTTCCAATGGTTAAGTTGAAGAAACTACGCTTTGTAGGCGTTTCAGCTTATTAAAAGCTCTTTTCCCTTCTTTTTATAAATGGGATTTTGCGCTTTCTAAACGCGGATTATTACCCTTTCCGCATATTTCTTCATTGTTTCGGCGAATCCGCTGATGACTTCCGCTGGGTAAGGCTTGACTGTTTGGTATTGCTTGTCCAGCGTGTCTCCTGGAATGAACTGTTGAAAGGCGTAGTTTTTTGCACCCTTAACCATTTCGCCAATAACCGCCACGTCTTTTTCCTCAACCAATCCTGGAACAACCGTTGTTCTAAACTCGTATTCCACGCTTCCGCCTTTTAACATTTCAATGGTTTGCAGCAGCGCCGTTATGTCGCTCGCCCCTATTTGATTGTACTTTTCAGGGGATGTTTTAACATCTAAAGCTACGTAGTCCACATAGGGAAGACATTCCTTCAAAACTTGGGGGTTAAAGCCATTTGTATCAAGTTTGACGGCGAATCCGCGTTCCTTAAGCTTTTTAAGGAATTTTGGCAGTTCCTTGTGAATAGTCGGTTCGCCTCCTGTTATGACAACGGCGTCCACATATTTTTTGCGCTCCTCAAGTATTTGGAGGGCTGTCTCCTCATTTAGGAATGGGGGCTTGGGATCCACCACTATGCGCCAGTTGTAGCAATATGGACAGCGAAGGTTGCAGCCCGGCGTGAAGAGCACCGCTGCCACCTTATCTGGATAGTCTATTAGGCTTGTTTTTTGCAAACCGCTGAACTTCATAGCTTTTCACTGGGCTACCGCTGCTGTTTGGGGCAAGATAACGGCTTTCTCGAAGGTTCTGCGTATGGCGAACTCGGCTTGTTTGCCGTCGTTCCACTGGTCTACAGGCCTTAGGTAGCCCACCACCCGCGAGTAGACTTCGCAGCTGGCTCCGCAGCGCGGGCACTGCTTGTGTTCGCCGCTTATGTAGCCGTGGGTTGGGCATATGCTGAAGGTGGGTGTAAGCGTGAAGT
>Ga0207433_10013648_pt1 | contig 11899 bp, 22 predicted proteins | sample YelNatPaOPGAMG01_FD_187559 | JGI IMG/M metagenome (GOLD analysis project Ga0207433, IMG submission 187559) | Hot spring thermophilic microbial communities from Obsidian Pool, Yellowstone National Park, USA - OP-RAMG-01 (SPAdes) (version 3) | ecosystem: Environmental > Aquatic > Thermal springs...
AACTAAAAAGCCCTGAACTTCCTGTTGTTCTAATAACTGGCTGGGGTGAAAGGTTGGATGAGGAGAAGGTAAGAGAGACAGGAATAGATTTAATTATCTCGAAGCCTTTTGAAATCTATGAAATCCTTAAATTAGTTGATCAGCTTGGTAAAGACCTTAAGAAGAAATAGCCCTCGTAAAGCAAAAATTGGCATTTCAAAGACAATTTGTCAACTGCAAACTTTCCATTATTTATATTATGAAAAGAATGAATAGATATGATATTTAATACCGATTAGAAAAAGGAAATACGTCGAAGGGTAATATTAACTACGAATTAGATTGCTAAAATCTCATCAAAAACCTCAATAAATTTTAATCTTGAAGGAATATCTATTTTCAATTAGAGGTAGTTCTGTTAATGAATCATTTTTAATTTACTTTTTAGATTTTCAATCTCCTTATTTAGTCTTTATTAAAAATAGACCCCCCATTTCCCAAGATATTTTATGGTTTAAAAATATAGAGCTATGATCTATTAAAAAATGACCTCACCGTTTACGTTATAAACGATTTTCCCAACAAGAAAAATATTTGAATATCAATTTTTTAGAAACATTTTCAAAAGGTTTTAGATTAAATAGCAATTTTAAACTCCTCTCGAAATAGGGTAGTTATTAGGCAAGATATCCTAAATGTTTCCGGTCTACTTTAACCATGAAGTTAAGGGCTATTAGGTCTTAAAGGGAAATATCCCGATGAGGTTATGGATGAATAAGATAGCTTTTTTGTTGAAAAAAATAGTAATATCAGTGAAAAAAATTTTTATTGACTTTTTTTTCGTTTTTTGTAAGAATTTTTAATTAGTTAATATTATTTTGTATAATCCCTCCTAAGTGGGATTTCAAAAATCAAATTAAATATGGAGGTAGTTTTATGAAAGTTTCTTTCAATAGGTATATTAAATGTATATTTATCATTTTGGTGTTTACTGCTATGTTTTTCCTCATTAACTGGGGTGCGAGCAACGGTTTTTTAAGGCCGGTTATAGTGGAGGCCAAGATTACACAAGAGACAACCGTTTTTGATAGAGCTCACCCTGAAATTAAATCAGCAATTACTGTACAAGATCGTCATGCTCATGCATTAATGGGTTTACCAGAGGTTGTTGGGATGGCTGTTGGACTAAATGAGGTTGGCAAACCAGTTATTTTGGTGTTTACCAGGGAGGTGGTGAAAGCTGGGAATATTCCTGAGCATTTAGAAGGGATTCCTGTAACTGTAAAAACTACAGGTGAAATATTTGCTATGAAAACCCTACCAATTAAAGTAGCTAAGATTAAACCTACTAGTTGGTTTCAAAGGCCGGTGCCAATCGGTGTATCAACGGGTAATGAAGGAGAATGTTCGGCTGGGACGATTGGTGCAAGAGTTAAAGATGAAACATCTGTTTATGCTCTTAGCAATAATCATGTGTATGCTCTTGAGAATACTGCCTCTATTCACAGTAGTATCCTTCAGCCTGGTCTTTACGATACCAATTGTGTATTTGATCCCCAAAACAGTATTGGAACCCTTTTTGATTTTGAGCCAATCATTTTTTCTACCACGGCAAGCAACATTATTGATGCGGCAATTGGCCTTTCTTCTCTGGATCTTTTGGGCAAGGCCACTCCATCTGATGGATATGGAACACCTAAATCGGCAACAGTTTCGCCAAAGATTTACCAATCGGTGCAGAAGTATGGACGTTCAACTGGGTTAACAAAGGGAACGGTTGTAGGTATTAATGCCACAATTAATGTGGGTTATAGTTCTGGTACTGCGAGGTTTGTCAATCAAATTGTTATTTATTCTTCGAAGCCCTTTATAAAGCCTGGTGATTCGGGTTCTCTATTAGTGACTTATCCTGGTCGTAATCCTGTAGGGTTATTATTTGCTGGAAATGTATCAGGAACGTATGCCATCGCCAATCCAATTGAAGAGGTATTAAAAAGATTTGGTGTTATAATAGATGGTGAGTAGGTTTGTTTTTTGGTAGAGTAGTTTTGAAATGGGAGAGATTAATCATTTATGTGGTCGAAACCCAAAATAACTGTGATTAGCATTAATTTGAGTATTATTGCTTTATTTTGTATCTGTTGTGTAGTAGGAGTAAGGGGAGGTCAAGGGGAAAATCTTATGGCCAGGAAGCCAATTGAAGATGTGCTTAAGGATCAAACCGAGAAATTGATGTCCATACCAGGTGTAGTAGGCATGGCCCAAGGTCTCTGCAATAATAAGCCCTGCATAAAAGTATATGTGATCAAAAAGACATCTGAGTTGGGTCAGAAAATTCCCGATAGCCTTGGAGGTTATCCTGTATCGGTGGAGGAGGCGGGAGAGATTCGAGCGCTTCCGAAAAATCAGTTAAAAAAGGATTAACAAAATTTTTGTCCATTTCTATGTAAAGAGATGATTTTCGTTCATGCAAGAGAAAAGTTGATAAAAAGTGTATTATTAAATAGAAGGGTTAATGAATGGTCCAGGCAGAGAAGATATACTTTAAGTCTCGATGAAAGGAGGGTATGGAGATGATAGGGATGGATTTTATTAGTTTTATTATTTTGTTGATTATTAGTATTGTAGTCTCTGGAGTTTTACATTTCCTCATTAAGTTTTACATCATGCCAGGATGGTGGTCTTATGCCTCCAAAGTCCTCATCGGGTGGGTTGGTGCCTGGTTAGGTTCCCCGGTATTTGGTTATTGGTTTCAAGGTTTAAATTACAAGCAGGTATATATTATTCCTGCAATTCTTGGTTCTTTAGCAATTGAGGTTTTTGCAGTGGATCTTATTAAAACATGTGCTACTGTTTTTAAAGAGGAAAAAGAAGCTGCACCCAAAAAAGAAGAGTAGTTACCCTTTAAAATTCAGAATTCTTTTTCTACGGAACTTCGCATCCTGATTCAAAAAATTTGACCATTCTCAAAAAAATAACTTGTAAAGGCAATCCAGGAATTCAGTTTAGAGGGGCAAGGAATCGAGGGTTTCGAGTTTGGTTTGTTTGATATTTGAGAGAAAGTAGACTTTAGCTCCGAATTGTCAGCCAGAGGTTAATCTTTATCTGACGGAAAAGAAGGGAAAAATCGTTTATAATTCAAATTTATAAAGCGAAAAAATCTTCTTTACAATTGAGGGTGTGATACATAATTTAAACAATTTTGGAAAAACTAAAATACTACAAAAATTTTAACCTTGAAGGAGGATTTTCGTATGGGGAAGAAAGAGAAGAAAAATCTAACAAATTTTAGCAAAGAATCGAAAGAATCCAAAAATAAGGACATAAAAGTGAAATTTACATTTCATGCCCCTGAGGCAAAGGAAGTTTATCTTACGGGGGAATTTAACTCCTGGAATACCAGTTCATTGCCATTGAAGAAAAATAAGGATGGGGTTTGGAAAACCGAGGTGAAGTTGCCCCCTGGCAGCTATGAATACAAATATTTTGCAGACGGCACTTGGGTTGAAGATATTCCTGGTATAGAAGGGATTCCTAATCCCTTTGGTACGCAGAATTTTGTAATCACGATCAAATAATATTATGGGTAGACTTTGTGGGCTACTCTTTTCAAGATAAAGAAAGACGGTCATGCAGCCGTTTTCTGTTCATCTCCCCTATTCATCTGATGGCTGAATCCGGCCAAATCATTATCGGCCGTACACAAAATTTAGGGGCGAATGGTTTACTGGTTGAAATCTTTAAAAGCTTGCATAGAGAGACCTCTCTCAGGTTTAGGTTCTGCTATGAAAAGACCTCCGTAGGCGGATATGGTCAGGTTGTTTGGTCAGAAACCGGCCGAGAGAAAAACTTCTGTGGGATTAAGATCTTAGAGATGAAACAGAAGGATAAGCGTAATCTCAATGAGGTTTTAGAGCTTATCAGCTCTCCTATATGCCCCATGTGCTATTCAAAGCTGGACATAAATATTCTCAGGCCTTATTTCGAGAGACAATTCCCAAAAGAGAGAATCAATTATGAGGATGCCTTACCTCTTATGGAAATAGCCTATCTGGTCAATTTAAATCCTTCTTGGAATGCTCTAATTCAAAAAATTCTTGAGGTGATGAAGAGTGGCTTTCAGGCCAAGGCAGTTAGGCTTTTTCTGTATGATAAAAAGACCGGGATATTAGAGCTATCTCATTCTGTAGGATTTCAATCTAATGAAGAATTTCCATATGATTTTGAAAGAAATATAAATCCTGAGAAATGTGGGGAGAATCAAATCACTTTCATTTCTGATCTTCAGAAAAATCCATATTTTGTCGCAAAAAAGCCTGCCCAAACGGCTGGAATTGACTCCATCATTGCCATTCCCCTCATTATCGAAGGAAAGGCATTAGGCATCTTAAGTCTTTATACTCCTCTTTCCGACCAGAATGGACCTATCAGTAAAAAAGAAGAGGAACTTCTCGTGACTTTTGCGAATCTGGTCACCGTGGGTATAATTCCGGCATTTTGTAAGCATGAACCTTCCCAATGAAGATAAACTTATGAAGAAAAGTAGAAGTTTAGATGCAATTAACCGAAATATCTTGAAGATCCTCTCACTTTATGAACATTTGGACCTTTTGGAATTATGGTTCGAGATGGGTGAGGACGGGGCCTTAGAAACCGTGACTAAACAGGAGGTTTCTAATAGGCTGTACTCTCTCATGGCCAAAGGGTTTGTTGAACGTATTGACTTTGGGAATGGAAACATCCGCTGGGCATTGAAAGAAGTTGCACACCAATTAAATGGGATACCCGAGCGAGGGAGGAAAGGTTAAACAAAAATGGCACTGGAGGTTGAGCATGATAGATCTTGTAAGAATGATAGTCGGGGCATTGGTGAACTTCCCTGACGATGTTGACATACGAGAGATTGAAGGACCCAACACCAGAATTCTGGAAATCAAGGTGTCCAAGCAGGATGTGGGGAAATTGCTAGGGAAAAAAGGGAGAAACATCGGTGCATTAAGAACGATTGTTTCAGCCGCTGGTAAAGGAAAAGGGACTTATAAAGTAGATGTGGTTATGGAAAAAAGAGGGGAATATAGGCGGCAGATCTCCAAAGGGAAAATAAGAAGGCTATTTAAAGATCGGGATTACGGGTTTATCGAAGCCGATGACGGGAGAAGCATCTTTTTTCATACTTCATCCTTGAAAGGCGTGGAGATCCAATCTCTTTCTCCCTATCAGCGCGTGGAGTTTGAAGTTGAGGAAGGGATCAAAGGTATTAGAGCTGTAAGAGTTGTTCCAATAATTGAGAAGAGAGAATGAAACCAACGAGTGATGAATGGAAACAGAGCTGAAAAAGAAATTCTTGTTGGTAGAGGATGAGGAGGCTCTGAGATTTCTCTATCAGGAAGAGTTAGAAGAGGAGGGATATGATGTCTGCACGGCAAAGAATGGTAAAGAGTCCCTTCAGAAATTAAGGGAAGAAAAACCCAATCTGATCATTCTTGATATTGTTATGCCTGAGATGGACGGGATGGAAGCCCTTGGCAGAATCTTGAGTGAGAAGAAACGAATTCCTATAATTCTCCATACGTCTCACCTAAGTTATCAGGGAGATTTCATGAGCTGGGCTGCAGATGCCTACATCTTAAAATCTGACAGAGTTAAAAAAGAAGATCCGAAAGATTTTAGAAAAAGGAAGAGTGCCATTGAAAGAAAAGACTGGGAAATAACGGGTCTTTCTATTTCATTGGTCTGATGGAGTGATAGGTAATGATTAGTCAACGTGACAAAAACGATTTTGACATAAACTATGAAATTGGGAGGAAAAGTAAAAATGATATCAACTGGAGATCTGAAAAGTTTTAGCTTGTTTGAGGGATTGAGTGATGAAGAATTAGCCAAGATAGCAAGACTTTGCCGAGAAAAGACCTATGAAGAGGGATCGGTCATTTTCACCATTGGTGGTTTTGCAGGAGATGTATATTTGTTGAGAACTGGTAAAGTGGACATCCAAATTGAGTTCAAGATTTATGATTATGAAGTGATGGCCACTGTCTACACAGTGGGCAAAGGCGAGGCCTTCGGCTGGTCAGCTTTGGTTCCACCCCACCGATTAACCGCTTCAGCCAGATGCCATGAGAAGGCAGATATCATCATGATCAATGGAAAAGAGTTAATGGAATTACTTGAAAGGCAAAAAAGCATTGGCTATACGGTAATGAAAAATTTGAGTGCCATTATAAGCTCAAGACTTGCTTCTACAACGATAGCTTTACGACACGAAATTCAAAAGCTAATTAAAAAGTAAGTTTAGAAGCTGAATACCCAGAGACAGAATCTATGGGTACTCTGAGGATTAATCGGGAACATCTTGAATCTATTCGGTTTTGTTTGCTGGAGAAAGGTGTTAATCTCTCTGGGGAAGAGTTGGATGAGGTAATTCATCTTATCGAGGATGAAATTGGTTACTGGTATATAAACCAATTGATAACCCAGGTCGAAAAGATCTTTGAGATAGATTCCTCCTTTACGGAGAGTGAGATTCTGCAGCTTGTGGTGAGAACCATTTTGGAATATCTTTGTGCGGAGGTCGCAAGTATCAAGATATATGGTCCTGAAAAGAAGGGGATGGTTTTCTATTGGTCTTAGACAGGTTTTGAAGAGACTTGTGAGAAGGTAATTCCTTTTGAAGATACGATCGCTGGTGAGGTAGTCCAGACCCGAAAAAGTTATGTGGTTACCAGTATCTTAAAAGAAGAGAAGTACAAGAATAAGGAGAAGGTTGAAAATCTCGGAGTTCGTTCAATGCTGGCCATACCGATTTACCTTCGCCTTTTTTCTAAGGATGCAAATCCAGAAGGAGTACTCCAGATCTATTCCAAGGAGGAAGATAAGACGTTTACACCGCTGGGGGTTAAGATTGCTGAAATGATTTCAAAACTATTGGGTTATGTCATTTCTTCAAAGAGAATTAATTATCTCCATAAATTTAACGTAACCAACGACAAGATTTCGGAGCACATCTATGAGAAATTATCCAGAGGTCAAGGGGTCAAGATGAAGGATCTTTTTAACTCGGTCATCCCAGAATTGGCAGACATCATGAAGATCCAGTGTTGTTCCCTCTTCTCAGTCGCCGAGGATCGAGACCACATTATCCTGGAGGCTGGATATCCAGAAGGCAGACATGGGATTGGAGGTGTTCGCTCAGTGAAGGAAGAACTTTACGCAAGGATTATCGTAGAGCAGAAGGGACCTTTCGGTAGTTTCGAAAATGAGAAGATCTATCCCCATTATTTACTTATTACCAATCCGAAGGAAACACAACTTTTTCCCGCAGACCTTAAACATTTCTTAGAGACTTAAGAAATCAATTCCGTTCTTTATATTCCTTTAAAAATAGATGAAGCTGTTAAATACATTCTCGTCTTTGATGCTCAATCCCAGCATCAACGATTCACAGAAGAAGAGATTAATATTCTAACTTTCTTTGGCAAAGAATTAACAAAGGGGGTAGAGCTGGAAAAGATGTGTGATATCCTTCATGATTTTAAGAATCCTGCCATTACAGTGGCAGGCTTTGCAAAAAGAATCCAGAGGATTCTTAAGGAAGGAGCCCATTTTAAGGATGAAAAAGTGGAGCAAGCGTTGGATATTCTCTTGAAAGAGACTTCCCGCATTCAAGAGTTAGCATTGACCCTTTATCATATGGGAAGAGAATCAATCATTAATCTAATCGAAGTACTAAAGAGGCGATTTCTAATCAATAAAGAAAATCTTGAGAGAGTTAAATAGAAGGAACATTCGATTGATTGAGCGAGAGTTAGAATCTCTTTTATGGGTTCGATGCTTTCAACTGCATATTGAAAGGATAATAGATAATCTCCTTAACAAGGCTTACAACGTAATTCCCGAAAAAGGAGAGAACTTTCTATTCGATCCTATCATAAGGCTTCCGGGGGCCGTAGTCGAGATCAATAATAAGGGTCAGATCTCGGAAGAGGAAAAAAGATCAATTTATTTTTGAGAAGGTAGAGGGAGGGGCTTCACATCTGCACCCGATTGGTCAAAAATATGAGAGGAAAGATGTTGGTGGAGTCTAAAGAGGGTAAGATCATATTTTGCATAATTTTGCCTCTTGTCGAACCATAGGTTCATACCATTTTCATTCTTGTGATAACTGAAGAAAGTTTTTTTCCCATGAACGTATGAAAAAATTAGTGGTGAATTGATCTGGAAAATAGGCGAAATATATTTACGAAAGAATATTGGTTCCACTGGATTGACCTAATGTGGCAGAGATTGTTCTATCGTATGCGGAAGAGATCACAGCCAAATTTGGTGCAGAGATTATTAAATATAAAACGACCTATTTTTTGCTAATTATAAATGTGGTATAAAATAATTTTCCACCAAATAGGGATGATTTTTGGATATCACAAAATTCAGTTTTGATATTCAGTTTTGATTAATACTACAGCGAGAAAAATTTTAGTAGACATATGAAATGGAATCTGTTAAATTTTTAAATAATGCGTATGAAAGAGGCCAGGGGTTTAAGGCTGGGAGCTTACTGAAAGAGAAAGGTTCTGGTGAGATCCAAAAGGTGTATCTTTTTGATACTATAGGGATCCACATATCCATGTTAGATTTTACTTATCCCTTCCCACAAAGATCTCTCAAGGCTTTTTGGAGAGGTTTAAATTCCTTACAACCCATCTCCTTGAATTTCGTGTCAGGCCTTGAAAATTGACAAATTCTTTACTTCTTGATATACCTCTATCTATGGGAAGACCTATACGGATAGAATATCTTAGCGCTTTATATCATATCACCAGCTGTGGAAACGAAAGAAAGAACATCTTCCTGAAGGATGAGGACCCTGTAAAATTCCTTAAGATCCATGAGGATTACTATGATCTTTACATAATTTTGATCCACAGCTATGTTCTGATGGATAAACATTATCACTTGGTTCTGGAAACGTCAAGGTGGAATCTTCTGAAGGTGATGCATGGGATAAACAACAATTATACGTGATATTTAACCTTAGATATGGGAGGAGTGGAGCTGAAATCTCAAAACGGGATTTCAGCTCCACTCTGGCCGTTGACCCTAATAGAGAACAATGATTCTGACGCTCACCATTAAGTGTGTTCGGGGTGCTTACCTGAAGGAGACGATTACTCGAGTCATTGAAATTGATGAAGAGGCTTCTCTCTATGACTTACATGATTCGATTCAAGATGCTTTTGATTTTGGACGGGATCATCCCTTTGATTTCTTCCTGGCGAACAACTCATTTCAATACGCTGTTAGGAAAAGACTGACCGGAAAAGAGGAATGGGAGGATAGAGAGCCCGACTTTCTTGAGACACCTCTGAAGAACATCTGGCCGACTGGTCGGAAGAAATTATACTATCTTTTCGATTTTGGGGACAAGTGGGTTTTTGAGATTCGCAAGGCACGAGGGGTAAAAGAACCGGAGCGGGGAGTCAAGTACCCGCGGCTGATTAAAGCAATTGGTCCCAATCCGGAGCAATATCCAAAATATGAAGAATGAAAAGGAAAATGCCCAACAACTTACTTCAGCTGATAAGTTACGGCCCCACTGACATTGTTTGTTAGGAATAAATAGCTGAAAGGTATGGACAAGGTCAATTTCATCTATGTTGAGGTCGGCACGGATATCATTGTTTCTCTTTCATTTGATGAAGGCACCGAATTTGGAATTGATGGGTTTACAATAATAAGAACCCCAAAATACGAATTCTTATTGTCACCACATGAAAGAGGAGGCTGTATTAATTGGGATGAAGAAACTGACACCAGGGAGATTATTAAAGAGATCAGTTGTAAGGGTAATGAAATAACATTTGTATCAAATATTCGATCATACCAATTTGATATTTCGAATGTGAATAAAAAAGAAATAGATGAGTTTTGGAAAACAGTTGATAAAATGAATTTTGACGGTAGCATAAAAATTAGACGGGAGGTAAAATAATTCCAAACACTTCACTACAGCGATTGGATTACAGCAAATGCTAATTTTTATCTTTACTAAAATTAGACAACAAAAAATTGAAAGGATTGACCTGATGAATAAGGGATTGCGACTTTCTTAAATGGTAATAAAATTTGGGAAAAATATTAAACTTTGAATTCTTGAGTTGAATAACTTAAAAACTCTGCAAAATGTGTAATCAACATAAAAAGTAAAGTTTGGTTTCAAAAAGGAGGTTCGTATGAAGGTAGAAATTTCAAACAGAAGTTTTTGCCTTGGATTAATCCTGTTTCTCATAACTTTCATTTTAATGCTTAATGCCAAACCATTCCTCTTCTATGACCATAGAAAAAGGTAAACTGAACTTCGTAGGTGTAGGATCAGCTGGCACTGAATTTACAACCCTGCAAACAATTGAGGTAATCAAGCAAGCAGATGTTATCTTTGCTCCTACCTTCGTTCAGAACGTGATCAAGGAATGTTTGAAAGATAAGGATGTCCGTATAGCATGGCCCGACAGCGTATATAAAGTTGGAAATGAGCCATATACGAGACTTGATACCGAGGAAGAAAAAAACAACTTAGCCAAGCTATACGCGAACATACCAGGGACATGGCTAACTAATTCAAAAAAGAAATGGTTCAGAATAAAACGGTGGTTCTGCTTGTTAATGGTGATGCCTGCCTCTTCGGCGATCTGAGGTGGTTTAAGCAGAACTTCAGGGATGAAGAATTTGAAGTCATATCAGGAATAAGCAGTTTTAATGCTGGATCAACACTTCTTAAGGCTGATTTAACTCGATCGAGTGGCTCGGACACTGTAATTATTTACTCGCCAATAGGGAAAGCTTTTGGAGGGTCACTCCGGAAGCTTGCAAAGCATAAGGCCACAATGTTTTTCTATAAAGCTGTAAACTTGAAGCAAGTAGTGAATGAATTAAAGAAGGAATATGATGGTGATATACCAATTGCTATTGCCTATTTCATAGGATATCCTGAGAAGCAGAAAGTTATTAAAGGAACTTTAAACACGATATTAAAGGATATAGCATATAAACAGAAAAAGAAATGCTTCTCATCTATGTTGGAGATTTTATGAAATAGTAGTGGAAGCATGAGTTATTAAATAATCCGTATAATATGGGTCAAAAAAGAATTGTAGGGCGCCCTATTTTTCAAGAAACTTTTTATGGTTTATAAAGTGTAGAGTTACGATCCATCAAAAAACGACCCCCACCATTTGCGTTATAAACGATTTTCCTCATCCCAACACATATCTAATTTTAATTTATCCCCTATTGGGATTGAGTCGTTTCGACTTCGAAAAGTCCATAAATGATTTTTGATTAAAACAGCAATCCTTAAACTCCACTCAGAATAGAGTAGGGATTTGACGAGGTGTCCTAAATATTTTTAGTCTATTTTTAATCACGGAGTTAAGGGTCAGTAGAGCTTAAAGGAAAATATCCTAATGATGTTATGAATAAATAACATAATGAAAAAATTTTTGTTGATTTTTTTTTCAGTTTTTATAAAATTTTTTTATAAATAAGGAGTTTGAGAAGAAGGTTTTAAACGGGAAAATTGGGTTGATCGATATAGGATGGATTTAGTAGTTAACGAAAAACATTATACTTTTAATTCTTGAATTGGTTAATACTATAAACAGAAAGAAGGGGGTGATTTATTAGGGGATAATAATTTTAACAATAAAAAGAGATAGGAATTGTGGTTTTGTTGCTTTTTAATAACAAAAGATTCAATCATGTTTAAAACAACCTAACAAACATATTATATGAGGGGGGTATAAAAATGATAGGGATGGATTTTATTAGTTTTATTATTTTGTTGATTATTAGTATTGTAGTCTCTGGAGTTTTACATTTCCTCATTAAGTTTTACATCATGCCAGGATGGTGGTCTTATGCCTCC
>Ga0207433_10013650_pt1 | contig 11899 bp, 6 predicted proteins | sample YelNatPaOPGAMG01_FD_187559 | JGI IMG/M metagenome (GOLD analysis project Ga0207433, IMG submission 187559) | Hot spring thermophilic microbial communities from Obsidian Pool, Yellowstone National Park, USA - OP-RAMG-01 (SPAdes) (version 3) | ecosystem: Environmental > Aquatic > Thermal springs >...
GGAGCATGGCATAGGTGCAGGAGGGGCCACCAGGGAACCTGTGAGATCCCGTTGTGACCGTAGATATTGAGCCGGGTTTGGGTGTGTCGGCAAAGAAAAGACTCCCGGCCCTGCGGTGGACATGGCAACCGCAGGGAGCGCATCGGCGAACACGAAGGGCCAGAACCTACGGAAACCCAAAGCGAAGACATAAGTTGAGGGAATGGCGCAACGGGAAGTCGTAGCGACTTCATAGTACTGAGGATGTTGGGGAACTGAGCTCATCGGGACCCACCGGAGGGAAGGAGGTCGCCGCGTGTTGAGAACCATTGAAAGGAAACATGGGAGGGAACGCTGAGTCCCACAAACCTGTACACGAAACGACAATGGATAGCCGAACTGGCCAGACAAAGGCCGGAGCGGGTGTTCACGTCCCTGCATCACCTGATAGACCTGGAATGGATACGCGAGGCTTACCGGCTGACCCGGAAGGACGGGGCCGTAGGTATTGACGGAGTGACGGCGGCACAGTACGAAGAGAACTTGGAGGGTAACCTCAAGGACCTTCTGGACCGCATGCGGTCGGGTCGTTATGTCGCCCCGCCGGTCCGGCGGCACTACCTGCCCAAGGCAGACGGAACGAAGAGGCCGCTGGGTATTCCCACCCTGGAAGATAAGGTGGCGCAGCGCGCCGTGGTGATGTTACTGGAACCCATATATGAGACGGACTTTTTGCCCTGCTCCTATGGATTTCGGCCGGGGCGCTCTGCCCATGATGCCCTGCGCGCCCTGCGCAACGGGTTTATGGAACAGGGGCTACGCTGGGTCATTGATCTCGACATTGCCAAATATTTCGACTCGATTGACCACACCCATCTCCGCCGTTTTCTGGATCAGAGAGTTACGGACGGTGTAGTACGAAGGATGATCGACAAATGGCTGAGGGCTGGGGCGCTCGAAGGCGGGATACTGCAACGCCTGGCTCGGGGCACGCCGCAAGGCGGAGTGGTTTCGCCCTTGCTTGCCAACATCTACCTGCACTATGTGCTGGATCAATGGTTCGCACAGGTGGTGCAGGAGCGGCTGAAGGGGCGCAGCCTACTGGTCCGGTACGCCGACGATGCCGTATTGGCGTTTGATGATTTTCGGGATAGTCAACGGGTGTTGGCCGTGCTGGGTAAACGGCTGGGCCGCTATGGCCTGACGTTGCACCCAGAGAAAACCTGCTTCATCGACTTTCGGTTCAAGCGTCCGCGAGGATGCCATCCGTTAGCGACAGGCACGAGCTTTTCGTTTCTGGGTTTTACTCAGGTGTGGGGAAGGTCCAGGCAGAACAAGCCCGTGGTTTGGCAGATCACGGCAAAGGACCGCTTTGCGCGAGCCTTACGTGCCGTTCGCGACTGGTGCCGGGCAAACCGGCACCGGGGATTTCGGGAGCAGCACCAACACCTATCTCGGGTTATCCAGGGTCACTGTGCCTATTTCGGTATTACGGGCAATGGCCGTCGAATCCGCTGGTTTCACCACCAAGTGATTCGCATCTGGATGAAGTGGCTCAGACGTCGAGGCCGGCACGGACACCTGACTTGGCCGCGACTGAAGAGAACGCTAAAGCGCTACCCCATGCCACCCGCCAGGATCGTTCATCAGTATACCGTCTCGTAAGCGAATCTCGCACACGAGGAACCGGATGCGGGAAATCCGCACGTCCGGGTCTGTGAGGGATGGGGTCGGTAACGTCCCCATCTACTCGGCACTGCGCCTGGATCAGGCCTTCGTTTTCTTTCTGGAAGCGGGTGTAGGCGGCATAGCCATCGGAGAGCAGCACCGTGCCCGGCGGGAGGGGGCCGAGAAGCTCGTGGATATGGATCGTGCCCCGGCTCTTGGTATAGGGAAAGCAGATTTCCTGCTCTTCGCCGAAGACCGGCCAGAAGTAGCCTTGGTGCATCTTGCCGCTCCCGCTACGGCCGGCCTTGATAGGGGTCCCGTCCATGGTCAGCACCCGGGATCTGCGGATGCTCTCGAACTGGGCTGCATAGATGGGTGCCAGCAGGGCGATGGCCTGCTGCACGAGCCCGGTGAGCCAGGAGCGACTGACCCGCAATCCCTGCGCCACCATCCTCTGGTGTTGCCGGTAGAGAGGCAGGTGATAGAGGTTTTTGTTCAGAATCTGGAGCGCCAGGCAATCGCGTCCCATCACACGCAGCATGCCACCGAGCTTCCCGATCACCATCAGTGCTTTTTCGGCAAGTGGTATGATGGAATCGGGCAGAAATTACTGGGAACGCAGCCGGAATTCCAGAGGGTGGCCGCCCCTCATGCAGCCGCGCACAGTGCCGGCAAGGCCCTTCTGGAGGCTCTAGATCGAGGAGACAAAACGGAAGCCAGGCACCAGATGGCTGTGTTGCGGGAGGCCAAGGATCAGACCATCTCGGTGTTGAAGGCACTGCTTCGGGTCCTAACGCCAGAGGAAACCGACTGATTTATGAAGCCATTGCAATGAGGAAGGAGTACCTGGACAAATTGCGAAGCCATCATTTGATGGCCCCGTGTAAACAGTGCGGTGTAGTCTTGAGGCGGTGTGGAAATGGCTGAGCAAAATTCCCTCCCTAATTTTCTGGGTCTGCAGGATTCGGATTTTCAGATCATTGAGCGCTACCTGGATATCCTGACAGCAGAATCTCCTGCGCTTGCCCAAGACTTTTACGACTACCTGCTCGCCCATCCTGTGACGGCTGCCGTCTTCCGGGACTTTTCGCGCGCGCGTCTGGATGCCCTGATCGAGAAGCAGATGGAGCACGCCAACGCGCTCTTGCAGAGTCATCTGGACGCTTCCTGGCGGGAGTCCATGCGCAAAACCGGGGTCTTGCACCACCGTCTTGGCATCGACCCCTCCTGGGTTGCCGGCGCCTATATCCTCTATTGGCGCCATTGGCAGAAAGTGTCGCAGAAACAGGTTGCTGCGAGCGATCGGCAGTTGCTGCAGGATGCCTTGTTCCGCCTGCTGATTGGCGACCTGATGACGCAGCTTGATGGCTACGCGCACGCCTCTCGCGAGACCGATACCGAGAGACAGGCATTATTCCATATCCTGCTGGGCGTTCTCGCAGCCCCCCGTGGTGATACCACCCCGCGTCCGGAGGAGATGCTGCAGCAGATTTGTGCAGCCTTGCCACGCAAAAGTGACAACGTGCGCATCGCTGGTTATACGGTGAGCGATTCTGCAGAAGAGACATTGACCCTGGAATGTCTGGCGGGACTCCCACTACCGGTGTTGCAGATTGAGAAGGTCAGCGGAGACCCCTGTTGGGAGGCATTGGAAAGTGGACAACCCATCATACGGGCCACGGGTGATCCGCAGGCACCGGAATGGATCAAAGCCTTGCGCAAGCAAGTCGGGGAAATTGGCTTCTTTCCCTTCGGAGGGGGAGACTTGCGGGGCGTGGGTCTGATCGGCGTGCGCGAAGAAGGGTATTTCTATCGGGTAGGACCGTCGTATTTCGACGCATTCACCCGTCTGGGAGAACTGGTGCTCTTGCTCCGCAGACAATCCCTGCGCGATCCTCTCACCGCCTTACCCAATCGTGCCCTTTTCCTGGATCGCCTGGAAGCCGCGAGGAATCAGTCGCTACGACGGGAACGGATGCTGGGCGTCGCGATTATCGATCTGGATGGCTTCAAGCAGGTCAATGACCGTCTGGGACACTCGGCCGGAGACCAGTTGTTACAGGAAATCGTACGTCGGCTGCAGAGTATGCTTCGCTCGGGAGACACCCTCGCCCGTTTGGGCGGCGATGAGTTCGGCCTGCTCCTTCCCGATCTGAGCTCTCTCGATGACTTCCAAGTCGTTTGCGAACGCTTGCTCGCAAGCATCCGTGAGCCGATAGAAGTCCACGGCGACGTTGTCAGTGTCTCTGGTAGCATTGGCTTCACGGTTTATCCCCTGGACGACAATGATATCGAGACCCTGATCCGGCATGCCGATTTGGCCCTCTACGCCGCCAAGGAGGCTGGTCGGGATCAGTTTTATATGCATACCCTGGAGTTGGATAATGCTTTGCTGGCGGACCTGGGAACGATCGCCCTGGTGGAGCGAGCGTTGCAAGAAGACCGCCTGGTTCTGCACTACCAGCCGATCGTATCCAGTACCAGCACTAAGGTCTGTGGCGTGGAAGCGCTGCTCCGACTGCAACACCCGGAGAAAGGATTGCTTGCGCCTGCCGCGTTCTTTTCCGCACTGGATCATCCTCGACTTGCGCGCCCCATCGGCAGATTTGTTTTGGAGACAGCGCTGCGACAGGGGGAGATCTGGCAGCAGGAAGGCATAGCCCTGCGTATCTCGGTGAATATCAGTGCCCGTCATCTACTCAACGCCCACTTTTTGGAGGACCTGCAGGAGGCCCTTGCCAGGCACCCCGGGCTACCGCCGGAGTCTATTGAGGTCGAGATTACCGAGTCGGCTTCTTTATACAATATCTCAGAGGCGCAGGTGGTCCTGAGTTCTTGTCACAGTCTGGGCGTACAGATCGGGCTCGACGATTTTGGTACCGGTAACGCTTCCCTGATCTATCTCCAGCAGTTACCCGCCAATAGCGTCAAAATCGACCAGAGTTTTGTGCGCAATATGATCAGTGATCCTAAGGATCTCGCCATCGTTACAGCGGTAATCACCGCCAGCCGCATACTGGGCTTGGAGGTGGTTGCTGAGGGTGTGGAAACGACGGAGCAGGCCGCCTTGCTGGCCAAATTTGGTTGTAGCCATTTGCAGGGGTATCTCTTTTCCAAGCCACTTCCAGCCGAAGAAATCTCCGACTGGGTTACCCATTTTCGTCTGACCCTACAAACAGAAGATGGCTTAGAACATAAAATCAACTCGCTGGACGTTTTGCCATTGGTTATGGATGGACGATCTCTGCGTATACAAAAGATCATGGGCGCCATTCGCCAGGAAAATCCCTGGCCCTCTCATGTGCTGGAAGAGAATGCCGAGGATTATTGCCATCTGGGGCGATGGCTACAGGGGGAGGGTGCGCGTAGCTTTGGGCGGTCGCCGAAGTTTGCTGAGATTCTCACCCGTCACGAGCGGATACACCAGTTCGCTCGTGTGGCCAAGTCTCTCCTGGATGCTGGGAACGTGGATGAGGCCTTGCAGCAGGGAAATCTATTAGAGCAGGAAAATGATTTGTTACTAACGGAACTGCTGGCCATGACGAGGAAATCCTTATCATCCATACCCTGAGATTCTGCTGCACTCGATTCCCTGAGCTTCACAACGGCAGATTTTGCGGCTCTGTTCACAGCCTGTTTTTGAGCCATTTCCCGGCCGCAAGGGTGATGGGGTACGTGCCAGATGCGGATACGCTGCATGGATCCCGATGAAGCGTGGGCCGGTACGCCCCGTGCCAAAGCTGGTGGACGCATACAGAATTAGCTATTAACGTTAAGATGTGCTATATGGTCCCTGTTTGGCTACAGTTGATCTCATTTATGGTACGTCTGATGCAGATCGCAAGAGAAAATAACCGGTAACGGTCGTAGGTAAGGACAGAATGAGCCTCGCGTTTGATGATTCAGAGTTGGGGATGATGCTTCCGTTTCGGGGAGAGCTGAACCTTGCGGAATATTTTGAGGCGCTGCTGCCGGAGTTTCGCGAAGTGCCGGCGGCAGATCCAGGACAGTCCCCTTTGTGTACCAGCCCGGAAGGAGATGCGGTACTCCTCTCTCCGGATCCCAAGGCCCCGGGAGAGGTGTTGCGCTACCAGGGCTGTGATCCAGCGTCTGGAAGCTTGCGGTTTTTGTCGGCGTCCCTTTCCCTGAACCAGGATGTCAAGCGGCGGGTGTTGCTTTTTGTTTCTTTGGATCGCAAAGTCTACATGGGCTTTTCCGAAGCGAAAGGTGCCGCCGAGGGCTTGCTGTTATTCACCCACCCCCATCACCTCTACTGCCGCAAGGTCCGTGCCGATCGACGGATTCCGATGGACGAAGGACATGCGACCCTGCGTCGCTCGGATGGCAGGACTTTGCTTTGCCGGATGCACGACTTTAGTCCTTCCGGGGTGAGCTTTCTGGTCGATCAAGACATTCCACCCGGGGAAGTGTTGATGGTGACCTTCGAAATTCCCGAATGCGGAACCTGCGAGACAGTTGCCCGAGTCGTCCGGCAGGAGACGCTCCCGAGCGGGAGCCTTTACAAGTACCTGGTTGCCGTAAGCATGAGCCTGACCAAGGAGCAACGGAGAAAGGCTGAGAATTTATATCTCTGCAAAAAGGGAGAACAGGTGAAGCGGGTCGTAGGTTCCTCGCGTTCTGCCATTGGGTAGCCCGATAAAACTTTCGACGAGAAGCGCACAGCTCTTGGGCAGAGGCCATCTGCGTCTGGTGATTTCTCGGCACCATCCCTCTACAGAAAGTCGAAGGGCGTGTCGTTGCTTCTGGGTAGTCTTGGGTGGGAGGGGCGTCAGTGGCTCTGCAAAACGTTGAACAGCTCCGGCGATTGCTGTGTCTAGAACCGTCCGAAGGGAATGTTCTTCGAGATTGCGGTTCCAGGATTGCGCCGGACATTCCGGAAATTGCCCGGAAATTTTATGATCGACTGGAAGCTCTTCCCGATGCTGCGCCCCTTCTGGCAGGCAAGAGGGAAACGCTGCTGGCGATCTTTGCACGGTGGATCGCGAGTCTCTTTGCCGGAGAATATCAAGACGGGTTCTGGGCAGAGCAGGAACGGCTGGGTGCCAAGCATCGTCGCATTGGGATTCCGGATGCGGTTTTAGCGGCGGGGTTTTCTATCCTGCGCACGGAACTGATGATCACGCTTCTGAACACGGAAAATCCCGAACCCGCCTTGGTCGCGGTCAACAAGCTTCTGGATCTGTGTCAGTACATCTTCGAAACCAGCTACCTGCGCACGACAGAGCACGATCGCATCAAGTCCTTGCGTGCCCTCAGCCAGGAATTCGACCCGGAGACGTTTTTCCATGCGGCCACCCAGCAGGCCTGTCAGCTCATCGGTGCCGATGGCGCCGCGCTGATTCTGCAGGAAGATGACTGGCTGCAATACGCCTTTTTTCAGGGATTACCCGAGTCGTACCGACGGCTCGCGGCACACCGTTTCCCCATTTCATCGGGAACCGCCGGGCTCGCCCTATTGCGCAAACAACCCGTCTATGAGGCCGACTATGCCCATAGTCCCTGTGCCATGCCGGAATTCTTGGAGGCTGGGCTGCGCGGGAGCCTGGCCTTGCCTCTCCTCGGGCCAGATGGGGGGCTGGGGGTGCTTACGGTATCTTGGTTCCAGTCCGCTCCTCCGGAGTGGATTGCCGAAGACGCCTGGGATTTTTTGCGGCTCCTGAGTGACCTGCTGGCGAATGTGCTGTATCGGACCCAACTGGAATCGCGCCTGGAAGGTCTCGCCACCCGCGATACCCTGACCGGGCTTCCCAACCGCCGGGCCTTCCCGGATCGTATCGCCGGAGCGATCGCCAGAGCGCGGCGACACAGCACCCTCCTGGCGTTGCTGTTTATCGACCTGGATGGTTTCAAGCCCATCAATGATCAACTTGGCCACGCCATCGGGGATGCGACCCTGATCGCCGTAGCGCAAAGTCTCCGGCAGGCCGTGCGGCAGGGGGATACCCTCCTGCGCTATGCCGGCGATGAATTTCTGGTATTGCTGGAAGAGACGGGACATGTGGCCGAGATTGAAGCAGTAACCAGCCGCCTGCTGCTGGCCATCCGGCGCGATGTAGAAAAGGACGGTATCAAACTGCCCTTGTCCGCCAGCATCGGTATTACCATTTATCCCTTCGATGAAGCCACGGTGGAAGAGTTGGTCCACCATGCCGATCAGGCCATGTACTGGGCCAAACAGGCCGGAGGCAATACCTGGCGCCTGTATGAAGATCATACGCCAGTTTCCCTGGATGCAGAGGACTTGCTGGCAGAACTGGAGCGCGCGCTGGAGCGACGGGAGTTCCGTCTGTACTGGCAACCCATCATCGAGCTGCAAAGCGGGAGAATCAGTGGTGTCGAAGCCCTGCTGCGGTGGCAACATCCCGAGCGGGGCCTGCTGACTCCCGGAGCTTTTTTGGAGGCGCTGGAACGGTCGCCACTCATGCCCGCGGTTGGTGACTGGGTATTGCAGGAGGCACTCGCGCAGGCGGAACAATGGCACCGCGATGGTAAGGACTGGGACATCCACGTCAATCTGGCGGCGGTGCAGCTCGAAGAGCCGGGATTCGCCCACTATCTGGAGCGCCTGCTATACAAGCATCCGGATCTGCACAAGGACGCCCTCTGGCTGGAGATCGTCGAACGTGTCGCCTTGCGCGACATCCCGGCTACCGCCGGCATGATCCAGGCCTGCCGAAAACTGGGCGTGCATTTCACCCTGGACGACTTTGGCACCGGTGCGGCAGCCATCCAGTATCTGGTGGAGCTGGAATGTTCCGGCCTCAAGATCGACAAAAGTCTGGTCTCGCCCCAGGGACAGAATGGCAAACATCACACCATGGTACGGGCCTTGGTGGATATGGCGCAGTCGCTATCCGTGAAGATCGTCGCCGAGGGCATAGAAGATGCCGAGACTGCCGAGAAACTGATAAACCTGGGCGTAACGCATGCCCAGGGCTACCATTTCAGTCGCCCGGTACCGGCGGAGCATCTTGAGCAAGACGTAGTGGACAGCACCTGACCAATGAGCAAATCCCCGGAAAGCGTAGCTCCGCCCTTGCCACTTCCAAACGACGCCAGACAGTCCGCTGTGCTGATCGAGGCGATTCCCGATGCTGTTTTCTGGAAGGACGGTGCGGGTCGATGGCTATTGATCAACGAAGCCGCCAAGGCACTTTTCCACCTGGAACAAACGCCTTGGCAGGGAAAAACCGACCGGCAGCTGGCCGAACTGCATCCGGAATTTCGCAATGCCTATCTGGCTTGCGCGGAAGACGACGAGAAAGCTTGGCAGGCCGGAGAGCCCATCGTGGTGGTGGAGGAAGTGACCCGCCCGGACGGAACCCCGGGCATATTCGAAACCCGCAAGATCCCCGTCTTTACTACCTATGGGAAACGGGAAGGCTTGCTGATCCTGGGGCGGGACATCACGGCCCAGAAGCGCCTGGAGGCGGAGCTGCGACGACAGGTGGAGATCCAGGAACAACTCATGCAGTACAACCGCCTGCTAGGGAATGTAAATGAGGCCATTGCTCGGGCTGTGACGGCAGAGAAGCTCTTGCAGCGCATCTGTGAACTAACGGTGACGCATACCCGCGCGGCCCTGGTCTGGATTGCCCAGCCGGATACACAGGGATGGTTCCAAACCCTTGCTGCAGCAGGTAACACGGGCTATCTGCAAAAGATCCTGGCTTCTACTCGGGCAGATCTTCCCGAGGGCAATGGGCCAACGGGACGCTGCTGGCGGGCGCAGACAGCAAATTTCAATGGTCTCTTCACGCCCGATGATCCTCGTATGGCACCTTGGCAAGAGATTGCCAGGCAATTCGGACTGGCAGCCAGTAGCGCTATTCCCATCTTGCGTAGTGGCCAGATCTGGGGCGTTTTTACGATCTATCTGGGCCAGGAAGCCGACTTCACCCCGGAACTACGCGCTATTCTGAAAGAATTGGGACGAGACATCAGTTTTGGGCTGGATCACCTGGACACCCTGGAGCGGGAGCGACAGCTGCTGGAAGAGATCAAGGCACAGGCGACCACCGATTCTTTGACCGGCCTGCCCAACCGCCGGGCCCTGGATCTGGAGCTGGAGCGTGCCCTTTTCCGGGCCAGTCGTCGGCAACGCTTGCTGGCGGCCTGCATGCTGGATCTCGATGGCTTCAAGCCGGTGAACGATACCTATGGGCACGACGCCGGCGATCAACTGCTGATCGCCATCGGCAAGCGCCTGGCGGAGGTCCTGCGTGGCACCGATTTCCTCACTCGCCTTGGGGGAGACGAATTCATACTGCTGTTCGAAGACCTGGAGAATCTGTCTGATCTGCCCGCTATTTTGGACAGGATCGTGGACGCCGTGCAGTCGCCTCTTGCGCTCGGTAACGGGCAGGAGGTCCAGGTGAGCCTCAGCATGGGCGTGGCGATCCATTATGGGGGTGATCCGAAAGCAGGCGGGGGCGAGCTGCTACGCCTTGCCGACCAGGCCATGTACCAGGCCAAGGAGCACAAGCAAGAACGTCTGAAACCTTGGCTCATTGCCGGCGAGGCTCCCCAGCTGCGACGCAACAAGGCCCAAGAACTGATCGACCAGGGGGCAGTGGAGGTCTGGTATCAACCTATCCTGAGTCTGCAACAGAGCCGCATTGTCGGTGTCGAGGCCCTGGGGCGGCTTCGTGATGAGACCGGAGAAATCTGGCCCCCAGCCCGCTTCCTGCCCCAACTGCAAAAAGAAGACCTTGCCACTCTGACGCGCAGGGTCATGGAGCAGGCCATCCGCGATCTCAGCACCCTGGATGCGCAGGGTCTGCAACTCTGGACATCGGTGAATATGGACCCTAGCTCGGTTTCGCCGGATTGCATTGCCTGCGTCAAGGAACGATTGCTTGAGGGAACCATCGATCCGTGCCGCATTACCCTGGAAATCCTGGAGGGCAGCGATTTTCAGGAGCAAAAGGAGGCCGTGACGGATCTGCTGGAACTCAAGGCACTTGGGGTCCGCCTGGCGTTGGATGATATCGGCAGCGCCTACTCTTCCCTGCTGCGGATCAAGGAGCTGCCCATCGACAAAATCAAGCTGGACCAGGGCTTCGTCCGCACCCTGGAGGAACGACCAGAAGATCTGGCGTTTGTGCGCAGCATCCAGGGATTGGCCCAGGGGCTGGGTGTTGATCTCGTTGTAGAGGGTGTAGAAACCGCGTCCATCCAGGATGCCTTGCGGGCACTGGGCGTCGATCTGCTGCAGGGCTACGCCATTGCCAAACCGATGCCCCTGGAGCAGTTGCAGGATTTTCTGCAGCAACCCATCAGACTGCCGCAAGACTGCCCAAGTACGCTACTGGGACTCTATGCCGCCTCCCTGGTACACCACGAGGGCATCAAATCCGCCATTCGACTGCACTCCCGGCTGCTGAACCCGGTCATCCTGGCAGACGCCCGCTCCTGCGAAACCGCGGCGCAACTGCAGTGGCTACTTGCCGCAGATCCTGACACACTCGCCACCCTGAACGCGCTGCATGAGGAATATCACCATCAGCTCGCACAGTTGGAAGCCGTTGCTCTTTCGGATGCAGGTCATTCCCTGGACTGGACTGCGGCCGATGGCGCCGAGCGGGCCTTTCTGCAGGCCTTGCGCGACGTCTTTCATCAGAGACAACGGGAAGGTCGTGGTCCTGAGTAGGATAATCAAATGGCTTTGTTCCATGCGAACTTCTGCTGGCGGGAGGAATTGTTACAAAGGTGATTCATTACGATAACGCAGAAGTTAGCCGCTGGGTGCTTGGTGCTGTGTTGCTCGGGAGCTCAGATAGTTGGTCGATTCCGTGCGCAGGCAAATACGGGTGCAGCCGCCTAGCTGTCCATGCTTCTGAAATCACTGACGCACTAGTTTAGAGCAGCCCGCACCAATATGGTGCGCCAAATGCCAACTATCACCTACAAGTGCCGATATGGTCACCGAATGGCGCAATGGCACATATATTGCCTATCGTATCGCGAAGAGATACGTAAGGATAACCGCAGTGATGAAAATTTGTGCCCCTATCTCCAATGCGTCTCCACCACTTCTAAACTCGACAAATTCTGACTCCGACTCCGTAGGAGCGATGGGAGTTCAGGCCGGTGCCGGTGGGGTGCATATTCTGGACCATCGTGGGCACCGATTCTGATGCATCGTGGGCGGTCATTCTGATCGATCGTGGGCACTGATTCTGGTGTGATCGTGGGCACTTTTGCGGGTTTTTCAGAATCAGTGCCCACG
>Ga0207433_10013654_pt1 | contig 11897 bp, 11 predicted proteins | sample YelNatPaOPGAMG01_FD_187559 | JGI IMG/M metagenome (GOLD analysis project Ga0207433, IMG submission 187559) | Hot spring thermophilic microbial communities from Obsidian Pool, Yellowstone National Park, USA - OP-RAMG-01 (SPAdes) (version 3) | ecosystem: Environmental > Aquatic > Thermal springs...
CCATCTATGTATATATTTGCACCTTCTGGCTTTGTGTCTATAAAAACCCTTCCGAAGTTTTCCTCTAATTTTGCAATCTCCTTTGTAATTGAGTCTGCGTTTACGATGACATTTTTCATGTATGGTTTATAAAGGGGCTTCTTCAGGACAATGGTATGGGTTCCAGCAGGAATATCCATTATGTCAACAGGCGTTTTCTCCTCATGCTTCCTACCATCAATATATACCTCCGCACCATCCGGGATTGACTCTATGTGAAGGACCCCAACTCCAGAACTTACCATTGTCTTCGGCTTAACTGGACTCAAAACAACATCAATTGTCTTTGGTTTGTCCTTCTCAAGAAAAACCTCTTCTTCGTAAGGCTCAAACCCCTCTTTCTCAAATTTTATCCTGTGTCTTCCAGCAGGAAGCCTTATCAATCTACTCCCTGTCACCTTCCCCGTAATCTCGCCATTATCAACATCAAACCTCACATCCTCAATGCTCGTCCTTAATTCAAGGATTCCCTCTCCCTTCCCCTTTATCTCTCCCCTTAACAGTTTTTCACCGAGGCTCGTTATAAGATTTAAGAGTTTGCTTTCTGAACAGGATGAGGAGTCTTCAATGGAATTTATCATTTTTGCTGTATGGGTATCATACATTCTGAGATACATCCTGCATTCTTCCTCAATCTTCACTATGTTACAGGTAATAACTTTATCTGCTGTCAGTTTTCTTCCATAATCAACTGCACAGCTCGCCTCTCCGCACTTATTAGGGTCAACCCCCTTCTTCTCAAGAATAACCATCACATTCTCTTTTGTCATAATTTCATAGTCTGTGAGTTTTCCCGCAACCCCGATAAGGCTGTCCTGCATAGCCTCCTTTATGGAGTATTTAATAAGCCCTTCTTCTGTCTGACACAGTAAAACTGCAAGGGTCTCTGCAAATATGGTTGATGGAAATAAAAGAAATAGAAAAGTCCAAAAAAACCTCTTCATTTTAAAAACTCCTTTATTTTTTCCTCAAGTTCCTTTTCAGTCAAACCCCCTGCCTTATATCCCTTTATTATTCCATTTTTGTCTATGAAAAATGTCTGTGGAAACTGATTCCCTATAATGTAATCCATTGCAGCCTCTCCAAACTTGTCAGCAAGAACAGTGAACTCAATCCCCCATTCCTCCTTCAGTTTCTTCGTCTTTTTTTCATTCTCACCAACAAGTATCCATATAATCACGACCTTCTGGTCTTTGTATCTTCTGCTTATCCTGTTGAAAGCCTCTGTTTCTTTTTTACATTCAATGCAGTCCTTTGAAAAGAATGTTAGAATGAGAAGGTTTACCTCTTTAATAATTTCGTCAAGCTGATAGAGCTTCCCATACCCATCCTGAAGGGCTATGTATGGGGCTTTCTTGTTCTCCAATGGATGAGAGAAGGAAATAGAGAATAAACCAAATAACACGGAAAATATTGTTAAAGTATAAAAGCCTCTCCTTTCCATAATTCATTTTTATAATATCAAATCTGGAAGGGATGTCAAGAAATTGTTTTACTTCAAAATTTCTATACGAAAATTTTTGGTGGAATGTTTCCGCTTCTCTGGCAGGTTTATGGCATTATAGAGCGTTCGGGAGAAAAATTATAAAAATTTATTGACATAATGAAAAAACTCATTTACATTTAAAAAAAGAAAGGAGGTGAGAACATGAATGGATTGGGCAGGCATCTGCTTCTTGAATTGAGGGAAGCAGAGCCGGAGACGCTCAACGATGTTGAAGAGATAAAAAGAATTCTGATGAAGGCAGCGGAGGAGGCGGGGGCGACAATCATAGATTATACCTTCAGAAAGTTCTCTCCCCAGGGAGTAAGCGGAGTGGTAGTGATTGCTGAATCACATCTTTCTATTCATACCTGGCCTGAATATGGGTATGCGGCAGTTGACATATTTACCTGCGGTGATTCACTTAAGCCTGAGAAGGCTGTCTCTATCATTGTAGAAGCGACAAAGTCCAAAAATCCCATGGTCATTGAGGTGAAAAGGGGAATCCTTTCATACAAGAACCTGAAGTATCCCCATAAAACCTGTGAGAAAGATGCAAAAACGGCCTCAATTGTTCTTTGACCAGATTACCCCTGATGATGGACTCTATATAAAAATCCAGTCAAAAATCTGGAGCGGAAAGACTCGTTATCAGAAGGTTCAGATTCTGAAATTAAAGGGATTTGGAAAATCTCTCATCCTTGATGGAAAAATTCAGTCAACAGTGGAAGACGAATACATCTATCATGAGACTCTTGTCCATCCGGTTATGCTATCACATCCTGAGCCAAGAACGGTCCTCGTAATAGGAGGTGGAGAAGGAGCGACGATAAGGGAAGTCTTAAGGCACAAAAGTGTGAAAAGATGTGTGATGGTTGACCTTGATGAAGAGGTTGTTAAAATCTGCAAAAAGTTCCTTCCAGAGATGCACCAGAATTCCTTTGATGACCCGAGGGTGGAGCTCTATTTTGAAGATGGAAGAAAATTCGTAGAGAAGTCTGAAAATTCATCCTTTGATGTGATAATAATGGACAGCACAGACCCTCTTGAGGGAGGTCCCTCCTATCTTTTGTTCACAATAGAGTTCTACAAACAGGTTATCAAAAAACTCACCAAAAACGGGGTTTTTGTGGTTCAATCAAACATGGTCAGGCAGAAAAATAGCCTTTGCTTCGGTTCCGTCCTGAAAACAATATCCTCGGTATTTCCTGAATCATACGGCTATCATACATACATCCCTTCTTTCTTTACCCAGTGGGGATTCTGCGTAGGCTCAAAGGGACCTGATATAAGGAAAATTCCTCCATCAAAGATAGACGAATTAATAAAGAAAAGAATAAAGGGAAGACTGAGGTATCTTGACGGGACCTTCATCCACAAGATGTGTGTGTTCCCAAAGGACATCCTTGAGGAATTAAGGAGGGATTCCCGCATAATAAGGGATTCTCGCCCTCTATTTGCTGTTTAATGAACTCTGCTTCATCGGTCTGAAAAGGTTGACAAAAAATTTGAATGTTGTATTATTTATCCTATGGGACTAAAGATTTAATTAAAAGTTTATCCTTGAGGGAAAAATGAAAAAAAATAAACTATTATTTTTATTCCCCTCTGGAGATGGCTACTTATAGGTTCAAAGACAGATTAAGTTTTTAAAACCCGTATGTGCAATTCTGCAAGTTGAGCATCGGAGACAGGCGATGGAGCATCTGTGAGGGGACAGACCGCCTTTTGTGTCTTCGGGAAGGCAATCACATCCCTCAAAGATTCTGCTCCCAAGAGGAGCATAACTAGCCTGTCAAGTCCGAATGCAATTCCTCCATGGGGTGGGGCTCCATATTCAAAAGCCTTGAGGAGAAAGCCGAATTTGAGTTCTGCTTCCTCCTTTGTTATTTTCAAAACCTCAAACATCTTCTCCTGAAGTTCTCTTCTGTGAATTCTTATGCTCCCTCCACCCAATTCTGTGCCGTTCAGAACGAGGTCATAAGCTCTTGCCTTCACCTTTTGAGGTTCTTTGTCAAGAAGCGGTATATCTTCTTCAACAGGGGAGGTAAATGGATGGTGCATTGCGGTATATCTCCCTTCCTCCTCACTCCACTCAAGAAGCGGAAAGTTAGTAACCCAGAGGAATTCGTATCTTTCAGGATCCATCAACCCGAGCCTCTTTCCGAGTTTTAATCTCAATTCACCAAGACCCTTGCACAATTCCTCAAATTTTCCAGCAGAGAGAAAAATTATGTCTCCACTTTTCGCATCAAACTCCCTGATAAGTCCATCTATCTCACTCTGAGAAAGTTTTACAGAGGATGTGATTTTTGAACCCTCATCAATCCTTATCCATGCCAGACCTTTCAAACCACCTGAGCCTGCTTCCTGCGATATAATTTCAAGGTCCTTTCTTGAAAACCCCGGAGATTGAACCTTAATCCCTGCCACATCACCTCCGCTTTCCAGTTCATTTTTTATGAAATTCAATCCCGTATCCTTAAATATATCGGGGAAGTGATGGATTTCCATGGAAAACCTTAAATCCGGTTTGTCGCTTCCATACTTGCTGATTGCAGTATCATAAGACATCCTTCTGAATGGAATGGGAATTTCAATCCCCTTGAGCTCCTTAAAAATTGTGTAAAACATTCCCTCAATCACCTTGAAGAGTTCATCCTCATCTATAAAAGACATCTCCATATCTATCTGCGTGAACTCAGGCTGTCTGTCCGCTCTCAAATCCTCATCCCTGAAGCATCTTACTATCTGAAAATATCTCTCAAATCCTGCAACCATCAGTATCTGCTTGAAGAGTTGCGGCGACTGGGGAAGGGCATAGAATTTTCCTGGATTCACCCTGCTCGGAACAAGATAATCCCTCGCACCCTCTGGTGTGCTTTTTGTTAAGAAAGGAGTTTCAACCTCTATAAATCCCTGTGAAGAAAGATAGTTTCTGACTACCTGATAGAGTTTGTGCCTGAAAATAAAGGTATTCAAAACCGATGGTCTTCTCAAGTCAAGATATCTGTATTTCAACCTCAATGTCTCATCAATTTTTATCCCGTCCTCAAGGGGAAATGGTGGATGGGCAGACGGATTTAAAATCACAAAATTATCCACGAGAACCTCATACTTTCCAGTTGGAATTCTTGGGTTTATTGTTCCTTCCGGTCTATATGCTACTATTCCCTTTACAGCAAGGACATACTCGTCTCTAATCTCTCTGGCAAGGTTGTGAACATCCCTATTTCTCTCTGGATTGAATACTATCTGAACAATTCCAGTCCTGTCCCTCAGGTCAATAAAAATAACACCTCCATGGTCCCTTCCTCTGAAAGCCCATCCATTTAGGACTACTTCTTTACCCACATGCTCCTCGGAGATTTCTCCACAATATACACTTCTCTTCCATTCACTGAATTTCATCTTTACCTCTCCTTCAATGTAATAAATGCTTTCAATTTTTCAAGCCTTTCTATTTTTTCCTTCATCTTTTCCGCTTCGCTCGCACTCCTGAACTCTCCTATTCTGACCCTGTAGTGAACCACCCCTCCAACCATGGCAGGAACCATATAAACAGGGTATCCCTTTTTGCGAAGCATCGTCACCATCTTTTGCGCATCCTCCTTTTTCTTTAACGACGCCACCTGAATTGTATATATAGTTTTTTTTGGATAGGATGGAACTTTAGCAACCTCTTTTTTCTTTTCTTCCTTTTTTACCTCTTTTTTAATCTCCTTTTTTGGCGGCCGGACTTCTAATTGCTCGGTCTTTAAAGCAATGGCTTCTGTTGGTGCTTCTGAAATAGAAGGTGGTGGGGTGGTAATAGGGGGTGGAGCAGTAATAGGTGGTGGCTCTTCCTCAACGAGTTCACCATATACCTTGAATTCAACGGAAGTGGCAGGAGGGGTATAAGTTTCCTTCACCTCTTCTTCTTTCGTTTCCTTTGTAATTATCATCCTCTTACCTGTTTCTATTCCCGCATAATAAACCACTCCGAAAAAAAGAAGGACTACGAGAACCATTATAGCCCTGTCCAGGTTTTTACTTCTTTTCATTTTACATCCTCCCTTCTGGTGTTTTGACACCTATAAGTGAAAGTCCTGTCTCTATTGTCTTCTGCATACATCTTATTATCTCCAATCTGTGATTTCTTTCCACTTTATTTTCAACTAAAACCCTGTGTTTTGTATAGAATTGATGGAAGAGAGGCACAATATCTAAAAGAAACTGGACTATAAGGTGTGGTTCTAATGACTCAGTTACATCATAAAGGACATCGTTCAATTTTATAAATTTCCTCAAAAGTTTTTCTTCCTCTTCATTCAAAAGTTTTGTAGAAAACCCTCCTTCTTCATATTCCATTTTCCTTTTTTTTAACTCCTCAAAAATGCTCCTTATTCTTGCGTAGGCATACTGGACATAAAAAACAGGATTTTCCTCTGTCTCCTTTTTCGCCAGTTCAAGGTCAAACTCAAGCGGGGTATCCGCTCTTCTCATAAGGAAAAAAAACCTTGTCACATCAGTCCCAACCTCATCTATAACATCCTTCAAAGTGATGTATTCTCCCTTCCTTTTTGACATAGGGACTGGCTTCCCCTCTCTAACAAGTTTCACCATCTGCACCCAGACAATTTTTAGTTTGTTTTCATCAAAACCCATGGCTTTTATTGCTCCCCTCAATCTCGGAAGATAGCCGTGATGGTCAGCACCCCATACATTTATAAGGAGGTCATACCCTCTCTCATATTTGTATTTATGATAGGCTATATCTCCTGCAAAATAAGTCCATCTACCATCCTTCCTTCTTAAAACCCTATCTTTATCTTCTTCAAGCCCCTTCATCACGAACCATAAGGCAGAATCCTTCTCTTCCACATATCCCATTTTCCTTAACCAGTCAACCACCTCCTCAACCGCTCCGTTTTTATAAAATGACTCCTCACTTATCCATGTATCAAAATCCACCCTGAACTCGTTCAGCGTATTTTTTATTTCTTCAAGAATTAAAAAAAGAACCATTTTCTTCTTTTCTTCAAAACCGATATTATCGCTCAGTTTTTTTGCTATTTCTTCAACATATTCTCCCTGATACTCCACATCTTCACCTATTTCAAAGGATGGGTCAATCAGTTTTTTTCTATAAAGGTCAACGGAATTTAAGAGGGAAAGTATCTGCCCTCCGGCGTCGTTTATGTAGAATTCCCTCTGAACATTATAACCCAAATGTGAAAAGACCCTTGCAAGGGAATCGCCGATTACAGCCCCCCTTCCATGTCCTATATGTATAGGACCTGTCGGATTTGCACTTACAAACTCAATCAGGATTCTTTCTTTTTTTTCTTCAATCTTTTCACCTCTTAAGAATTCCCTCATCATATTTTCAATAATTGATTTCTTCACCTTTATATTCACAAATCCATTAAGTGGCTCAGCACTTTCAAAAATTTCTGACTTAAAAAGGATAGAGGCTACCTCGTCAGCCATCTTCTTTACATTTTTTCCTTCCCTCTTTGCAAGAGAAAAAGCCACATTTGTGTAATAATCTCCCAGTTCGGGCTTCGGAGCTCCTACTCTGAATTCCAAATCCTTTAAGTCAAAGAAATTACTTAGAAGGTTTTTTATCTCTTCCCTTATCTTCTTTTTCAATGGTTTCATCTTTTATTCTCACATCCCTTGTAAATTCGGAACAATTAAAAGCAATTGAATCTCCTCCTTTAAACCTTTTCTGACAGGTCTCGCGCCATGCACAAACCGCACAAGTTCTCAATTCATAAGAAGCCATGTCCATATTCTATCCATTATTTATGAATTCATCAACATAATATAATAACATTTCCCCGGTATTTTATTAAAATTTGAAAATTGCATATAGTGGTGTAGAATTTTATCAATGTTTAACAGGCTGAGAAAAAGGATTTTTCTGGCACTCATTGAAGTTCTAAATCCGTATCCCGGTGAGAGGGAGTTTGAAGAAGAGATTTTTAATTTTATTATGAAACTGCTACCCCTCTATCCCTTTCTTGTAAGAGTGGCTCTCTTCACAGGGCTTTTTTTCCTCGAACTTTACCCCGTATTTTCTTTAAAATCAGTTAAACCATTTTCTTTCACAGGATATGAGAAAAAATTATCCATCATTGAAGAGATGCTTCAAAAAAAGCCGGGCATAAGAAGAAATCTTGCAAGGGCTTTTAAAGCTCTTGTCCAGATGGCATTTTATGAGCATCCCTGGTATATGAAGAAGGCTGGATATTCATGGGCGTTATAAAACCTGAAACTCTGAATGATAAAGAGGCATTTTTTGACTTTTTGATAATCGGTTCCGGGGCAGGAGGGGGGACATGTGCTGGATTTCTGATAGAAGATGGTCTGAATGTAGCAATTGTTGAAGAAGGGGATTATATACCTCCTGATAAACTTCCAAATACGGTTGGAGAGGCATTCTTAAAACTTTACAGAAATGCTGGAGCCCATTTTATATTTGGAGTTCCAGGGATAGCCTTTGCTGAGGGGAGATGTGTTGGAGGAAGCACTGTGATAAACGGTGGAATGTGCTGGAGAACACCCGAGAAAATTCTTCAAAAATGGAGACTGGAGGAAGGGATAGAAAAAATTGAACCTTCCTTCATGGAAGGATATTTTGAAAGAATTGAAAAGAGGATAAATGTTGTAGAACAGCCACCTCATACATGGAGCAGAGCAGGAATAATTTTCAAGAATGCTGCAGAATCACTTGGCTGGAAGGTGGTTACGGACAGGAGGAATCAGAAGGGATGCAGGGGATTGAGTTTATGTATGGCTGGATGTCCAGCAGGGGCAAAACAGTCTGTCCTTCACACATACATTCAGGATTTTTTGAAAAGAAATGGAACGATATTTGCAGGATTCAGGGCTGAAAGGATAATTTTTAAGGGCAACAGGGCAGTAGGGGTTTATTGTAAAGGCGGTGGAAAAGAACTATTGATAAAGGCAAAAATTCTTATCCTTGCCTGCGGGGCAGATGAAACTCCTTCTCTTCTTATGAGAAGCGGCTTTAAAAGCAGTTCAGGGATGCTCGGGAAAAATCTGTATGTTCATCCCAATGTTAAGGCTATAGGAGTCTTTGATGAGGAGTTATATCAATGGAGAGGAGCCCATCAATCCCATCAGGTTCACGAGTTTAGAGACGAGGGAATTTTACTTGCAACCGGCGGAGTTCCTCCATCAATGATAGCAATGTCCGTTGAGGAAACAGGCAGGAAGCTTGGAGAGTTTATGGAAAACATAAAAAACATGCTTTTTGCTGGCACCCTTATTGAAGATACAGGAACTGGAATGGTGAAAAATATATTCGGTGGGAAGCCAGTTCTTCTTTACAATCTAAATGACAATGACTTCTACAGGGTTAAAAGGGCTTTGTCTCTCCTTTCTACCCTTCTTTTTGAAGGAGGGGCAAAGGAGGTCATACTTCCGTTCAGGAATCTCAAGTCAATAAAATCTCCCTCTCAGATTCCACTTATATTTGATAATGGAATAAAAAAGATGGATACGGAAATGATGACCGTTCACATAATGGGAACTGCAAAGATGTCAGGAAATCCAAAGAGAGGAGTTGTTGACACCTGGGGAAGGGTTTACGGGACGGAGAACATGTTCGTATGTGATGCAAGCATATTCCCCTCACCAATAGGGCTTAATCCAATGCTTTCAATAATGGCTTTTTCAGCAAGGACAGCAGAATATATAATTGAAAACAAAAACAGACTGTGAAAATTGTTGATGTCCTTCTCCCCCTTCCCTTTGACCATCCATTTTCTTATATTTTTGATGGTAATGAAAGCATATTATTCAAAAGGGTTCTCGTTCCTTTTGGCAAAAGGAGGATAACGGGTATAGTTGTTGATGAAAGAGAGGGTCCTTCTGAAGGGCTGAAGGGTGTAGAGAGGGTTCTTGATGAATTTCAACTTTTTGATGAAAAACTTTACAGATTTTACAGGGAAATCTCGGCATACTACTACATCCCTATCGGAAGAATTTTGAAATTCGTGCTTCCGGGGTGGACCACATACAAATCAGTTCAATGCGTTAGAATAAGAAGGGATGCAGATTTAACCGAACTACCTGAAGAAGCAATTGATTATTTGAAAAAATACAGAACAACAAGGGCTATTAAGAGAAAATTCCCGCCCATTTACAGGAGGTTGAAAAAACTACAGGATGAAGGGGTTCTTGAGGTAAAGGAGTTTTTAAAAGGAAAGATGTCTCCAGCGGATATTGAGGAAAGGGAAATTCCACCCACGGAAATAATTTTAACAGATGAACAGATGTTTTGCCTTGAAATGGTTAAGGGTTCACTGGGGAAACACAGAGTATTTTTGCTTTTCGGTCCGCCTGCAAGTGGGAAAACAGAAATTTACATTGAACTCGCAAAAGAGGTCATCTCAAGAGGGAAAAACCTTCTACTCCTCGTTCCAGAGGTCCTTCTCGCTACACATCTTGTTGAAAGATATAGAAGAAGGCTTGGAAAAAGAGTTCTTCCGTTCCACGGATATATGAAGGCTAAAGAAAGAGGAGGGGTTTTGTTGAAGACCGAGGAGGGGGGATATGTGGTGATAGGTCCAAAGTCCCTTATAATTTCACCCATAAAAAATGTAGGGTTGATAATCGTGGATGAGGAGCACGATTTTTCCTATAAGAATGAGGGAGAGTTTCCCTATCATGCAAGGGATGTTGCCATAATGAGGGGGAAGATATGCGAAATTCCTGTCCTTCTTGGAACAGCCACCCCTTCGGTGGATACATGGCTGAAAACGAAAAATGGAGAGGCAGTCCTTTTGAGGCTGACCAGAAAATTTATGGGAGGAAAACCCGAAACAGCCCTTTTATCAAGGAAGGGGAAAAGGGATTTTATTCTGTCAGATGTTATGGAAGCCATATCTTCAACCGTCCGAAAGGGAAGACAGGTGATAGTTTTAATCAATAGAAGGGGATATGCGTCTTTTTTGATATGTAAGGAATGCGGATGGGTCCCTTACTGTGAGAGATGCAGTATATCCTTGAACTACCACAAAAAGAAGGGAATTCTTCTCTGTCATTACTGCGGATACAAAAGAGAAGTGCCTTCTGCCTGCGAGAGATGCGGGGAATCCATGATTCAGGAAAGAGGATGGGGGACAGAAAGGGTTGAAGAATTTCTTTCTGAGAACCTTCCCTTTGCAAGGGTTATGAGAATAGACAGCGATGTTGTTAAAAACTGGATGGAGATGAAGGAGAAATTGAAAAACTTTGAAGATGGAAATGCAGATATACTGGTGGGAACACAGATGATAGGTAAAGGGCTTGACATTAAGGGAGTTGAACTTGTAGTTGTTTTGAATATTGAAAATGCCTTTCTCTTTCCGGATTTCAGAGCAGGTGAAAGGACCTATCAGCTTCTGACACAGGTTATTGGAAGGGCTGGAAGGATGGAGAAGGGAAGGGCTATTATTCAATCTTACAACATATATCATCCCGCAATTCAGATGTCAGTAAGGGGGCAAATAGAGGAATTTCTTGACGAGGAGCTTGAGAAGAGAAGAAGTAACAATTTTCCACCGTTTTGCCATCTATGTCTTATTAAGGTTAAATCAAAAGATGCTTCAAGGGCTGAAAGTTCAGCAAAGGAGATAAGGGATTCAATAGAAGATGTTAATGTGAAAGGACCTACCCCTGCTCCGATAATGAAGATGAGGGGAATGTATATTTGGCAGATTTTGCTTTATCACGAGGAAAGGGAAAGGATAATTTCTGCATTGAAAAAAATTAGTTCCATGAAATTAAAGGGCGTTAAAATTGAATTCAACCTTGACCCTATAAATTTCGCTTGAGATTTGCATGTTAATCCGGGATACGCGCAATCAAGCAATGCGAAAACTTGAAAAAGAGGAGGATGTTAGTAAAATTAAAAATCATGAAGTGGATAATTCAGCAGAGATACAAAAGGGAAGTTTATGAAAAAGAGGGATAACTTTCACAAAAAAAATGCTGAATATCAGAAATGGCATCATCCCGGTGGGAAATTAAGAGAGCTTGGTCCCGAGCATCTTTCAGACGCTGAACTTCTTGCGATTTTGATTTCAACAGGCGTTAAAGGAAAAAGCGCAGAAAAAATTGCAGAGGAGGTTCTTAATAGATTTGGTTCATTCAAAGGGATGGCGAATCAACCGCTGGAAAAGTTCCTTCAATTTAAAGGTTTGGGGGATGTAAAGATAATAAGAATTGCTGCGGCGTTTGAAATTGCGAGAATGATTGTAAAAGAAGTTCTAAAAGAATATGAAAAGCAAGATTAAAGGAAAAGGAACAAAAATTCCCAGTCCTTTTGAAACTACTTTTCACAAAACCGAGCGGACAGCGGTTGCAATTCTTATGCACT
>Ga0207433_10013657_pt1 | contig 11895 bp, 13 predicted proteins | sample YelNatPaOPGAMG01_FD_187559 | JGI IMG/M metagenome (GOLD analysis project Ga0207433, IMG submission 187559) | Hot spring thermophilic microbial communities from Obsidian Pool, Yellowstone National Park, USA - OP-RAMG-01 (SPAdes) (version 3) | ecosystem: Environmental > Aquatic > Thermal springs...
ATAATGTCAATCAGGTATGCTATGACAGGGCCGGGCAATTCCTCAGTATAGCAGTTAAGCTTAGGCTCAACTATGCATCTCTGAAGTAGGTTTTCCCAGACTTTAACAAGCTTCTCAGTCGTGTCTACCTCGCTTTTTAGAGTCTCATCTCTAAAAGCATACCAGTCAAGCTCCTCTTTAAGGGTCATCCTACGCATCTTAAACTTAACGCCCTCTATCTCTACTTCAATCTCTCGCCTAAATATCCTTGAGGATGACGCTAGTTCCTTTACCTTGTCTGGTGTTGGAGGCTCAGCCAATTTATCATCAGCCCTAATACGTGGCTATGCTGTCCTTGACCTCAATAGTTATTTTTGATGGGGTCAGGTTTAGTGTCTGCATTAGTTCGCCCTCTGTTGGCAACTCTGCCTCAACTGAGGCATAGCAGTCATCGAGAGTTATCTGTATGTAGTCGTCCGCCGCCCTCTGGAACTTTATCACTACATCAAAGGCAGTCTTGTTAAGCATCAGCTCTACAATGCTAGAGTCAACATAGAATAAATCGAGAGAGGCCTCTAAATCTACCCTATCCGCAACTGTGCCTCCTATGTAGTCTCCACTCCTTGGGTATTTGACATGGTTATTGGTTATGCTTATGTTTCCAGAGACCACGTAAGGATTATCCACACCATTGATAGTTACTGTCTTCTGGCTTGCCTTGAACGGCTCGGTTGTTAGAGGAGTAACATTTGGAAGTGTAGTAATTTTATCGACCTTCTTGGCAATCATCTCGACCGAGGCAGTCAGGAATCCATCCTCATCGAAGCTAAGCTCTAGACTCTCTACTCTACATCCTAAATATCTAAAGCCATGAATGGGAGTGCCTACTCTATGTTCAACCAGAGTAACACTAGGCAATACATAATCGTCTGATATCTCGATTGTATGGGTATATGGTGGAGAAGTGCCTATGTTTGTTACCTTTCCAAGAGCATATTTTAGGAACTGGCCGGTCTGGACATAATACTCAAAGCTCGGTGCTACGTCTATGCCGAAGACCACAGGCCTCTTAAGTCTGGATGAATCCAATGCTGAAATAGTGTCTCCAGCATGCTCTACCCCGCCTGAGAATGTTTGAACGAGGCCTATCCACTTAGAGACATCAGTCGGGACCTGTCCGTATGTTGTCTCTTCTCCATGGCTTACTAATCTTTTGAAGCTCATACCTCTTTATGCGATTTGCAGTAATTTATCTCTGAGAGTCTTAGCCAATTTCACGGACTCGGCTGCATTAATTAGCCCCATGCCTATTAAGTTCCTGCTGTCCAGCAGCCTGCTCCACGACTCTAGGATTCGCCTTATTATGCTTTTCTTCTTGACTCCCTTGAGCGTTATGTCGCCCGTAAATATTAGGGGTATAGATGTGGCTGTAAGCTCTATGATGCGCCTAGCCACATAGCTATCCTTAACATCTCGCATGAGTATGGCCGCCAAGGCAGTAACGAGAGGAGTCGAGAAGCTCGTGCCCGGCCATGACTCATCACCAAGCTCGGGAACGACATAGTTAGTAGGAGCAACTACATTAGGCTTCCAGCGGCCATCAAGCGTGGGCCCCCTGCTACTCTTAACCCAGAGTCGGCCCTTGGTATCAGTAGCGCCTACGGTTATGGCTTCTCTGGCTGTTGCAGGGCTTCCAATGCTCATTAGCCTCGGGCCTCCATTACCCGCACTTATGCATACAGCAGACTCCTGAGACACGTAATCTACATATACCGAGGAGGGGTCTGTTCCATCAGTAGGAATTTCACTCGAGAAGCTAAGATTTATCGCATGTGGCCTCCATTTTAGTGCATGGTTCAATGCTGTTATTAATAAGTGGTCTGGGACGGGGTCGGGTATTTTAATAAAGTATATGCTTGCCTCTGGCAGTATAGAAGTTATGACATGCTGGATGATTGAGCCATGGCCGATAACGTCTTTCATGCTCTCATCGGTGAGGTTTATGCAGTCTTCAACATCAAAGTCTTGACTTATGCCCGTGTCAATTATGACTACTTTGCATCCAGCCCCTGTCTCTTTGTCAATTATGTCCAAAAACTTTGTTATGTTTAGTGCGTCATCGATGCTTCCTCTTGCCATGCCTCCCGCCCACCTCTATGGCTATACTCTTAACTACATACTCGGCCGCGCCGCTCCTCAATGCGTCTATAGCCTCTTTGATTGTAACTAGATGATTACCGGGCATCAGCCATACCTTATCCGTCTTAAAGTCATTCCGAACCAATACGTCATAAAGCTGACCAAAGGGGCAAGTGTTAGGAGAGCAAGCCAATGGATACCTCTTACCGCACAGATAATTGCCATTATACCTTAGCCTGAATATACACAACTATCCCATCACCCGCATCCTGAGAAGTATTATTTTCCTATGGGCCCCCTCTTCCTCAACATCAGTTATGCCCATGAACCTTATGTCAAACCAGCCATAGCTTGAGTGAAAAGTATCTTTATTCTGGTCAAAATGCTGGAGAATAGAGTCAAATACTTTGTCTCGCTCCTTAGCGCTAGAGTGCCAAATGTCTACCTGAAACCTGAGGTCATAGAGTAGCATGCCACTCATGTCTATGGGCCTAAGCTCCGAGTCGTGCATGAGCAGGGTAATTAGGGGTATGGTGTCTCCTGGCCCTATCCATCCAGCCTTAACCCTAAGATTAACAGCTTTTTCAAGCTCAGCAATCAAGGCATTAATCACATCGACGATTTGCTTCATGTGTTAGCCACCCTCCGAGGCAGAAGTGTCTTAATTCTCTCGATTTCGTCGGCCAACAGCTTTATCCGAGTGTTCAACTCCTCTGGAGTCTTGAAGCCTATGGCTATTCCTGTGTAGTCTTCGCTGAACGTTATTTGCCTCGCTATTCTTAACAAAATATTATAAGAGGCTATTAATATAACGGCATGCTTGACTATGGCCGGAATTTCCTCATATCCAGCCTGATAGACTACTTTGAAGCTATAAGTAGTGGGCAAGAACCAAGGAGGCGCTATCTGGCCCGCAAATATATTCTTCAGCTTGACTACTCCGTTCTTAGCGTCTATGACCTCATACTCATTTGAGCTAAGCGTTTTTCCAGAGGATTCCTCAGTTATTGACTCTATGCTTATTATCGGCTCGCTCAGGTATAAGTATTCACCAAAATACAGCTTATGGTATTCTGTAACGGTATGAGGTATGTATTTAGTTCCTGTCAGAGCCTCTATCTCCACACTGGCCGACCCTATGGCTAAGTCAATTTCAGAGTCTCCAATAGGATGCCAATAATAAGTAGCCGTTACGTCTCCAGAAGGCTCAGAGGCAAGCGTTATTATGCCCCTATTCTCATCTATGCTCTCGATTGTGTAGCCCTCCTGAATAACAACGTCATCAACAATTTGACCATCATAATCATAATCGACGATAGGCTTCTTAGAGACTCTATACGTCTTGCTGCCTATTTTAGCTAACTTCTCAGTAGCCTCAAACGGATGCCAACTATTAAATGTCCTAAGCTCCCGAACCGAGGCATACAGCACACCTTAGAAATAAACTCAGCCTTAATGAACCTCAGATACTCTTAAAAAAGAAGCAATTCTAAGCTCTCACTCTCTTAGAACTACATTTTGTACCTAATGAAGAGACCTTTAAAGCGCCCCATCAATTTCCCAAGCATTTTATTAATATCATCATGTGGAGACTTATTCGCCGAGAGCCTGAAAAGTTTAGGAGAAGTATCTCCCTACTTCTTCTACAGGTCTAGTGGGAACTTATTTATGGTCATTGGTTCCTCCTCAGTCACGAGGAAATCATTCTCCACTCTTATTCCACCTTTCCCAGGCACGTATAGGCCCGGCTCAAGGGTAACCACCATTCCGGCCCTCAGCTCGTCGTCTGAGCCAGGAATAAAGAATGGAGGCTCTTGTCCCTCTAGGCCGATGCCGTGTCCTGCATGGTGTGGAAAATACTTGTCATAGCCAGCCTCCCTGAACACGTTATAGATGCTCCTGTAGACCTCCCAACAACTCTTTCCGGGTCTCAGCAACTTTATCCCGGCCTCCATAGCTCTAAGTATCAGTGAATGGAGCTTAGTCTGATCGGAGCTAGGCTTACCACCGACAACGAATGTCCTGCAGGTGTCAGACCAGTAGTCCTTAGTCGTGATCCATAGGTCGAAGATAAAAGTCTCTCCCTCTCTTATTCGCCTTGTAGTAGGCGGGCCGCCGATTTCTAGTGTCCTCTCGCCGGAGACGAAGCCGCCTGCAAAGTACTGGAATGTCCCAACAATTCTGCATAGCTCTTTATGTATTTCGCTGTAGATTTCAACCTCTGTCCTGTCGGGGCTAACAAGGGTCTTGGCGATTGAATAAGCCTTGTCCGCTAGCTCGCAGCTCCTAGCTATCAGCTCAAGTTCATCTTCGTCCTTAATCATCCGCATCGAAAGTATGTCCCTTGATATGTCTGAGATTCTAAAACTAGGAGCGATGTCCTTTATCGCTAAATAGAGTGATAAAGGTAAGTTCCAGCAATCTGCCCCTATCCTCTGCACACCGGCGAAGTAGTCCTTAAGCAAACGCTCCACCTCCATCGCAACGAAGTCCGGATAAGCAACCATCCTTTCCTCTAACTTATAGTTCTCGTAGCTGAATATCTCGCCTCCAAAAGTCTGAGCGGCGATGGGCTTCTCAGTGGATCCCGTGAGAAGAATTGGGTTATGTCCCCTTCTGAGGAAAAGGTATGTGGGTAAGATGAGCATGCTAGTTTTGAAGCCAGTAAAGTAGTAGACCTCCCTAGCGCCTACTATCATAGCTGCCTCAAGCCTCCTAGATTCGAGGAGAGACTCAAGACGAGAAGTCCTGCGCTGTGGACCCCTAGCCCACGGCATGGTGCATCACAACTTTACTAAGTATTAGGCTTTGATATAACTGTTCATAACAACTCTTGCTAGCGAGAGACAGAACCCAAACCAGTCGTGCAAAAATATCTTATTACTTCATAAATGACAATGAAATAAAAAGTTAGTGATGGTCTTTCCTCGGTTTAATTTCTCTTTCCCTGAATTCCTTGATGAAATCTATAAGTGCATTCACGTATAATTCGAAGAACATTTTTCCTTTTTCACTCGTGGCTTTAGTAGGATCACCGAGTGTACCATCTTTGCTTATCCTGCTCCACCAATCCATAAATTGTACGGCGCCCCCGGATACAGCGAAGTCTGCACCTCTCGGCTCTACTCCCCATCTAATAAAACGCGACTTTGGAATGTCCCAATACCTTTCTGCCAACTTCGTGTTAACAAGATTTGGTGCTAAATATAACATGATAGAGGTCTCGATATCTCCACCATGTGCTTCCTCTCCTTCAATTAGTTGAAATACTTTAGGCTCGAGAGCTAAGTACATTAAAGAGGCACATATTGCTTGGGTTTCTAGGGTAATTCTTCGCGCTGCTATCTCCATTAAGGCGGTATTGCTTCCGTGACCGTTCACAATTATTATTTTTTTAAAGCCATGGTGCGCTAGACTTCTTCCTATATTTACCACAAATCGAATCAATGTTTCATGATCTATATGTATAGTTGCAGGGAAATCTAAATGATGCTCATTATATCCATAATAAATGCAAGGCATTACCATGGCCATATCTGGAATCCTCGAAGCCACCTCTTTGCATAATTCTTCTACTATAAATGCATCAGTTTTAAGTGGTAAATGAAGACCATGCTGTTCAGTAGATCCAATAGGAATTAGTGGGATGCGGCCGTCTTTTGCAGCTTCTTTGACCTCAGGCCAAGTCATATCAGAATATAGAACTTTTTTGCTCATGGTTAATTCGTTAACAAGAACTTTCTGTTAAATTTAAATTTTTATTTTTGATTGTTGTGAAAATCACTTAATGGATCTAACTATTAATGAGTCTAAACAAAATTTAAATACTACCCTAATGATGGGAATTAACGAAAAAGTGAGGAGTATGAATAAAAATAAGATTTCTCGTCGTGAAGCATTATCTACTGCTGCCAAAGTAGCTATTGGGTCTGGAGTGGCCATTGTAGTAGCCGGCGGAGTGGCTGCATATCTCGCTACTAGGCCGCCGCAAGTAGTAGAAAAGATAGTTACTATAGAGAAGCCGGTTGAGCGTACAGTGGTCACAACTGTCGCAGGCGTGCCAACTACTGTAATAGAGACAAGGAGGGAAACAGTTGTTCAAACCGCTACTCCCACTGTGAGGCCTAAGGTGACTATGTGGAAAGGCCCCCATACTCCTGATGATCCCGGCGTATATGCGCCAATCGTTCAAGCCTTTAAATCACAAAACCCTGACATCGATGTAGAGTTTGTATCTGTGCCTTGGGACCAATTATCAGCAAAGCTAGCTTCTGGAGTAGCGTCTGGAACTGTGTGCGATGTCGCTTATCTACCTTCAGTATGGATGTATCAGTATGCTAACCAAGGGGCACTAGTGGAGCTTGAAACTCTTCCAAACTTTAACGAAGTTAAGTCACAGCCCTATAAATCTACTCCTTGGCGAGCAGGACAATTTATGGGGCACCAATACGGTATACCATATCTGTCAGTAGCTGTAGTAGTCATGTACAATAAAGATATTTTCGAAAAGGCAGGTGTCGGTCAGCCTCCAAAGAATTGGGAAGAATTGATAGAGGTCGCTAAACAAATACACTCTCCGGATAAGGGGATATATGCATTAGGTATGCCTCTTGGTTGGGAAGCCTACGTAACTCATTGGTGTTCATCACTTCTTTATTCATATGGGGCTAATGTTCCACTATCCTTCGGAAAACCGATACCCGGAGTAGGTGATAACGATATGACGCTCAATACAGACGCGGGTGTAGAAGGCATGACTATGATGAAAAGAATGTGGGAATACTCTCAAAAAGGAAAACTAACCCGAGGAGAAGTTACTGATCTTTTCTTTGCAGGAAAGATAGGCATGGTCCCACACGAATCTTTCACTGTACCCTTACTGGACAAACATCCTGAAATAAGGGCGGGCGTATTCCAGATGCCAGAAGGACCTGTTGGAAGATACACTTATGGTGAGAGCGGCTATATTTCAATCTTTAAACAAACTAAAAATCTTGACGCGACTTGGAAATTCGCTAGATTCATTACTTCTAGGGATCAGAATAAAAAATATCTCGAAGCATCATACTTATTCCCAGCGCGTGACGATATAGAGATAGAAGAATTCACAAAAGGAAAACATGCAGATATCTACCAAGAGTACATAAAAGCGGTAGAACATGGTAGATATTCTATGTACTCGATTTATGGAGAAGAATTAGGAAGAATGCAAGACGATATAATTGCAGGAGGAGCAGACATTAAATCTACCTTGCAAAGAACTGCAGAAAACATAATGATGATTATAAAGGCATCCGGATTTAAACTATGAGATCTAAATTCATAACTTATTTAATTTTTTTTGGCCCCATCTCTTCATTCATCTCTGGTCTACTATTTGTTCCTATAATTGCAAACATCTGGTATAGTTTTCACCGCTGGCAAGGCGTAGGCAGTGAACCGATATTTGTAGGGCTAGAAAATTATATCGCACTTTTCTCAGACTCTGATTTTTTGCTTACACTTTTTAATGTTGCAAGATATGTATCATTTATACTTCCATTAGTTGTGTTAGTACCTTTATTCTTAGCCGTTACTTTTCAACAAGATGATAAATGGTCTAAAATCGTAAGATCTGTCGTTATCTTTCCTTTTGCCTTTTCCATGGTTGTTGAAGGCGTTCTATGGCGTTGGGTGTATCAGCCTCATGTAGGTCCTGCCTCTTTACTAAAAATTGATATAATTGGGAACTATGCTACAGCTATATACGGGGTCGCATTTGTCGCTTTTTGGCAAGCTATGGGTTTCTACATGTACATGTTTTTAGCAGGTATTGGAAGTATTGATACTGCACTTTATGAGTCCGCAAAGATAGATGGGGCCAGCTCACTCCAAATTTTTAGATATATCACCTTACCTCTACTTAAGCCAACTCTTGCCTTTGTTGTCACGATGGCACTTATTTGGAACATCCAGACCTTTGATCCAGTGTTTGTAGTTACTCACGGCGGGCCTGGATTTAGTACACTAACTCCCGTCTTCTATGTTTATTGGTTAGCCTTTAATAGACAGGATATTGGCTATGCGTCGACTGTAGCCGTCATTCTACTAATAATTACGCTAATAATAGCTTCTATAAGCTTAAAACTCTTTCAAAGAGGTGAGTAAAATGAAGAATCATAGAAATGTTATAACTAATGCAATAAAATTAATCGTTGGCATACTCATGATATTACTAGTCGTAGTTCCATTTGTTTGGATGCTGCTAGTATCATTCCAAGAGAAGTACACTATGTATTACTTAGAGTCATTTATTCCAAGTACAATTAAGAATTATATTGACGCATTCACGATATATGATAGCTCACTCCTTCGATGGTTGCTAAACTCTGCTATCGTCTCATTATTTACAGCCGGGATAGTAATAATAACTTCTACGCTTGGTGGTTATGGCTTTGCTAGAATCAATTTTAAGATGCGTGAGAGCTTATTTACTCTTTATCTATCAACCATTATGATACCATTCGCAACAACATTAATTCCACTATTAATATTCTTCAAGACCTTAGGACTAACCAATACATACTTGGGTTTAATTTTACCATTTTGTGCAAATATTGTTCCTACTTTCTGGATTAGACAATACGTAAAGAATTTGCCAAAAGAACTCGAAGATGCTGCTAGGATTGATGGATGCTCAGATATTCAAGTATTTACTAAAATAGTGTTACCGCTTCTTAAACCTGCAATTGGTGTAGTGGCACTTTACACAATATGGAATCAGTGGAATGCTCTATTGTGGCCTCTCGTAGTGGTCCAAGACATGTCCATGTATACTGCTACCCAAGCATTAGCATTATTGCAAGGTGGAACCCAGATGGCAACAAACTGGGGATTAATAATGGCAATAGCTTTTATAACCGGGTTACCGATGTTTATTATGTTCTTAGCGTTCCAGAAGATGTTTATCAAAGGTATGGTTCTCGGTGCCCTCAAAGGTTAAAAATATCTAATTATACACCAACACCATCTTTAATTTGAGGTATAACTTTTTCTCCGAAGACTTTTATAAAGTTAGATTGATTAGGGCTGATGCTCGAGAAATTTATATGTGTAAAGCCCATTTTAACGCATTCAATAGCAATCCTTACAAATGTATCAGTGTCAGAACTAATTAGGAAATTTTCTTTTAATTGATCATCCGTCTGCATCATTGCTATTCGTTCAAGTTCCCGTGGATCATATATATTTGATGAAAATATTTGCCTCACCGTAGAGGCTGCCCATTTTTTACAAGCTTTTAATGCTCTATCCTCGTCTTCGTCGTATGAAAGAACTATGTGAACGCATTTCTTTATCCTATTTGGATCTCTACCGTCTATTCTTGCACCCTCTTCAAGAGCCTTAAAAAGTTTGTTTTTTATAAAATCTATACGATGCTTATTGTAAATCGTTAACCAGCCGTCAGCATACCTTCCAGCAAGAAAAGTTACAGAATGATTATTTGATGCTATGATTAATGGAATTTTAGATGTGGGTAATGTGTAAAGCTTCGCAGATCTTAGTTTAAAATAATGCCCATTGAAATCGACAAAATTCCCTTCCCATAAAGCTTTTATTATCTTAATAGCCTCCTCAAACCTGCGAATCCTCTCATCAGTTGCAGGCCAGTCAAATCCTAGCGGTACCTCATTCATTGCTTCGCCCATTCCAACTCCGAGAAAAACTCTACCAGGATACATGTTATCTAGAGTTGCAAATGCTTGAGCAACGATTGCTGGGTGGTAACGAAAATATGGGGCCGTCACGCCCGTACCTATTTTTACCTTATGAATCCTTTCTAATGCGGATGCTATCCAAACCCAAGCAAAACCACTACTAGCATTACTATGGAACCAAGGATGAAAATGGTCACTGGTCCATATCCAGTCAAACCCAGCTTTTTCTGCTTCGTATGTATATTGGAGCAAACTTTGTGGCGGATACTGTTCTTGAGCCATAAACGTGCCAAAAGATAACTCATCCCACCACAATTCTGCTCGCAACACACTCCTTTAACAGCTAAATATTAACTTTTGCATAATTTTAATAACTAAGTAAACACTGCATCTTCCATAATAGCTAACTTAATCTTCGAGGAGCTAGGCTTGGAGCAGCCATTAGGGGAAGGCAGTGAGGAGCCTGACCGATACGCAGAGGAATACCACCTAGAGGGTGGAGCGCATAGCATAGTGTCGGTTTACAAGAGGATAAAGCAAGGAGTCTCTCGCATAGACCCTGAGGTAAAGATCAATCCCTAAAAATACTTCATCTCACTCCACGCTTTCTCAAAGACAGTTCATGTTAGGTTTTTCTTTTCTAAGAATCAACATGAAGTAATAAACCATTTGCTCGATTGATGGGGCTTTATTTTTCGAGGATATTATCAGCTTAATATTGATTAAGTTAATTTGAATTAAGTCAAAATGCTCCCAATCATAATTAATAATGATGATCGTTGAGGATCATCGAGCTTGCAACTGATTGGACGAGAAAAAATGAGGTGCTCTCAAACCCTTTCCGAGCCCTATTGTTAGCGATAATAGTGAGTAAGAAATCTGCATCGTGGAATGATGTAAAGAATCGATTAGGGGAGGCTTGGGGCGAGTTTAATCCGAATACATTGGTCTTCCACCTTAATCGGCTAATAGATGCTGGGTTGGTCGAGAAAGTCACGATGGGTGATCGATATGTCTACAGGCCTACCAAGCTTGGAGTAAAGAGAACAAATGATGAGTATTGTAAGAGATTTGAGTTTCTTGACTCCATATAACAGAAGATGCTAAGAAGCTGTAGCCTTAACTTTTTGAGGCTTCATTAGTATGCGCTAGTACAAGAATAGGGGTCTTTCTTTTAGGGTTCCAGTCGCTGGGTCGACTTCGAAACCAAAAGATTCAAGGACAACGACGCCTAGCAAAACCTTATCTATAAAATCAGATATCCAAACATCGAAAGGTCCCTCCTTATCCTTCAACTTTATCCACGCTCTTCCTCTTTTCACCTTAACCGTTCCGGCCCCCGTCATGACTTTCTCTTCGCTGACGGGTTCGATTCCAATTTCTTCAGCAATCTTTTCAGGCAACGCTGTTAGAGTTGCCCCCGTATCAACCAACGCTTTCAATTTGATAAACTTCTTCCTTTCTAGGCTTGACACCTCTATATCAACCCAAGAATGACCCATTATTACTCTAATAAAGAGAGTAAGGATTTAGTTATTTAAACGTTATAGCACGCTCTCGAGCCCCCAATGTCGAAAAGTGGCATTACAATCCATTAACCATCGATTTCCAGGCATTTCTGTAATATTTTTATTAGTGGTTATGTTTGAGACTACTCCAAATCTTCGAGAACTTGATGAGCATACTCTCATACCTCGCTAGTGTCCTCGATAATTAACTCTAGCAGTAGATTTTCTTATCATCGACTCTGACAATCGGCGGCCCCTTATGTCTACATCTGTGTATAGATCGACTTGGATGTCTCCGAGAGTTGACTCTTCGCAAAGACATGTAAGAATGGAGAAAAAAGGGGTTGATATGAATTTTTCTATGCTATCGGGCCATGACCAAGCTTTTCTGAACTTGTATTCTTATCGCTTAGTGTTAGGTAATTAGGTTATGCTTATTGGGACAAGCAGTTCTTGAAGACGTATATGGCGTTGGGGTCGGCTATTGCCCATGCTACTCTCTCGCTCACGGCATAAGTCGTTAGGCCGCTCTTAACGTCCTTTATACCTCTCTCGATGGTTAGGCTTCTCCT
>Ga0207433_10013672_pt1 | contig 11890 bp, 11 predicted proteins | sample YelNatPaOPGAMG01_FD_187559 | JGI IMG/M metagenome (GOLD analysis project Ga0207433, IMG submission 187559) | Hot spring thermophilic microbial communities from Obsidian Pool, Yellowstone National Park, USA - OP-RAMG-01 (SPAdes) (version 3) | ecosystem: Environmental > Aquatic > Thermal springs...
AAATGTTGTTGTTTTACAACAACTTACTAGTCGGGCTGAGAGGATTTGAACCTCCGACATCTTGGTCCCGAACCAAGCGCGCTAGCCCCTGCGCTACAGCCCGAAAATGATCGAAAACGACACAGCGAATCGCCAAATTCGCCCGTGCAAAAGCATCAGCACCGCGCGTAAGCAGTCCAGCAGCCAAAATGGCCCGACCACTCCCGCGATAGAACAGCATAAATGCCATCCACGCTCTTGCACTAAAAAAAAGCCCGTCTCGCAGCGGACGGGTTTTAATCCGCTCGTAAGCGGAACCCCACAGATACGCGCCTGCGCGCATGCCCTGCGGGCTGGATCGGGAGCGACGGGGCTTGAACCCGCGATCTCCGGCTTGACAGGCCAGCGCGATAACCAGCTTCGCTACGCCCCCGTGTCATCGTTGACGAGAAGCTAATATACCGGCAGCCCACTTTTGTGTCAATAGGACACGATAATCGCACCTGATTTCCTGTCGATATTGGGGGTGCTGCCGCGTTCTTTGATCTCCTTGTGTATTGGAACAAGCGAGCCTGAAGCCGGCAGTTCCATTCCGTTTGCTGCGGTAACCAGAGTATAACCTACTGCGGAGCATGCATATTTCCCTTGCCGATCGCCAGGCAGCAATATTGGGTCTGATACGATGCGGCAGAGCGATTCGCGGACCTTTTCGACCCTGCTCCTTGAGGCATTTCCTTCGGTTTTACGAATATACAGAAAACTGAACGAAAGTTTTTCCTTTGCAAGCCCAGATTCAAACGAAAGCTTTCTCAGCCATCGCGGGGCAAATTCTGCGGGAACCGAAAAATGGCACCACGGGTATTTCGTGCGAGGTGAAGGCATCTGAACGGGCTCGAGCATTCGATCATCTTTGATACTGCGCTTTTTTTGCTCTTCATTTTTCGTTTCCTTGTGAGCAAGTGGGCTCGCGCGGCCGGTTAGGTATTCCTGCCCACTTTTGAAAATGCCAGGCATGGGGCAGGCATTGGCATGAGGACAGGGTGCTTCTACCTCCTCCCCGCTCAAAATTGCCGATGCACGAATCGCGCTCAGAAGCCCTCCGGAACGCGGCTCGCCGGGCTCGACAATGAGCATCCTACCGCTCGCCGTGCAGTAGTGCTCAATCTTGCTGAGTATTTCTGCTGCATCATCTGCCAGGATGCCTTCGTGGTGCCAGAAAAATTCATTCAGGACATTCACTGCGCAAAAAAGATCAGCTTTTTCTCTAATTGGCTCGCCGAATCGCAGGTGCCGAAGCTCGATGTTCCACGGAGGCAGCTCCCCGCCGTGTTTTGCAGCTAGAAGTTCGAGAATGAGCTTGCCAGCTTCCATGATGCGTGGCGCTCTGTCTGCGCAGATAATTGTGAGCGGCACCTTTCTCAGCTCGGGTTTTGCGCAATAGAGCGCGAGAGGGAATGTCAAGGGGCCTGACCCCATGTCGACAATAATTGAGCCATTTTTTAGTTCGAGCGGAAGCTCAGTGAGCAGGGCAATGAGCCGAACCAGATTCCATGGCAGAAAATATCGAAGGTATGCTGAAAAAAACGCTGGATTATTGAGATAATCGATGTTTCGCAGCGCTCGTTCCATCGTGAGCGAACGCCATAAATCGCGAATATTGTATCGCAGCGAAGCACGCTTGCGCTCGGGGACCGGGTTGGCCTCATCGATGCATGCAGGAAGTTTTTCCAGAGCCGAAGCGGCGTCCGCGCTTATGCGAAAACTGTATACAAGAGAATGTTCGCTCATGGGGCGACTATATCATATTTTGAGGCTATTTTCACTCGAAACTCAGGACAACCTTCCCGGCCTCGCCGGACAACATTGCCGCAAAGCCTTTCTCGAAATCATCAAACGAGAATCGATGTGTAATGACTGGGCTGATATCGAGGCCCGACAAAAGCATGGTCTGCATTTTGTACCAGGTCTCGAAAATTTCTCGACCATATACGCCTTTTATAAAAAGCCCCTTGAAAATAACGCGAGACCAGTCTATGCCCGCTCCATCCGGCAAGAGGCCCAGAAGCGCCATGCGGCCGCCATTGTACATATTCTCGATCATCTGCTCCAAAGCTTGGGGGCTGCCGGACATTTCCATGCCAATATCGAATCCACCCACCATTCCAAGCTCTTTTTGCACTTCCTTGAGATCTTCTTTGGAAACATCGACTGTGCGCGTTGCTCCGAGTTTTTTGGCCAGCTCGAGCCGCCATGGATTTACATCGGTTACAACGACATTGCGAGCACCAACATGTCTCGATATTGCCGCGGCCATGCAGCCGATTGGCCCTGCCCCAGTAATGAGCACATCTTCGCCGACCAGATCGAACGAGAGGGCCGTATGCGTCGCATTTCCGAAAGGATCGAAAATAGCGGCTATTTCGTCGGGAATTGCATCATGCACATGCCATGCATTCTGAGCGGGTACCGAAATGTACTCTGCAAAGCATCCGTCGCGGTTGACGCCGATGCCCACCGTGTTCGGGCATAGATGACGCCTGCCTGCTCGGCATGCGCGGCATACGCCGCACCAGATGTGCCCTTCTGCAGACACGCGCTCGCCGATTTTGTACCCCTGCACCGAGCGCCCCATTTCCACAATTTCACCCACAAATTCGTGCCCGACAATCTGGCCAAGGCGGATGGTGCGCTGCGCCCAGGTATCCCATTTCCAGATGTGTACATCAGTGCCGCAGATAGCTGTTTTTTTTACTTTTATGAGAAGATCGTTGTCGCCGATTTGGGGAACGGGAGCTTCTTCCATCCAGAGCCCAGGCTCGTTTTTCCGTTTGACAAGCGCTTTCATATCGCTCCTTTCTGATCGCGCGGGTGCGCCAGAGTATCAGATAGCCAGAATGGCTGAGTACAGAATTTTCCAGGCGGCGCCGACCGCTGCGAATCAATCTTCACATGTCAGTATACAACTGAAATCTGAAATGCGGAATGCAAAAAATGAAATAATGTGTTTAGCATAGAACGCGAACATGGTCTTGCTGCTATGCTAGCGGTCCCTGCTGCAATTCCTGGCGCATCATCTATGGCGCCCCACCCCGGCATTCATTCAATTGACTGTTTATAGCAAAAAGAATAGCGCAGCTCCAGCCACCGCAACCGCAGCCCCGACAACCTCGAGTGCATGAATTTTCTGCTTCAAGATAAAAACCGATGGCAGAATGATGACAACCGGCGTAAGCGCCATGAGCGTGCTTGTTGCTCCTGCCTGCGTATTCTGGAGAGAGAACAGCGAAAGCGCCACCCCTAGGAATGGCCCGAACACCGAGCCTTTTATTGTAGAAGAAAAGGCTTCGCGAATTTTGGGAACCTTGAGAAACACATGCGCGCCCTGGCCGATAAGCAGCGCATTGATCGCAAATCCGAAAATCGCTATGAATGCGCGTATCTGCGTTCCGGAAATGGGGCTGTAATCGCCAAGGCCGGCTTTGGTGAGCACCATGCCCCCAGCTTGAAACACCGAGGAAAGAAAGGCAAAGAGAAGGCCTTTTGCGGAGAGTGCGCCTTCGTTATTCTGACGGCTTTGTTTTGACCGCGTGAGCACGACGATCAAAATTCCTGCGATGGTCACAGCCATTCCGACAAACCTGTGCGCTTGCATCCGCTCGGCGATAAAAATGTACGCGAACAGCGCAGTGAATACAGGCGTCAGCGATTGGAAGATGACAGTAATTCTTGAACCAATAAGTATATACGCATTAAACAGAAAATAATCTGAAATCACGAAGCCGATGAGGCCAGACAGCCCGAGCAATAACCAGGTCCTGAGCGGCGCATCATACGGAAACGGTACTCCGCGCACGATAGTGCCCGAAATTGCGAGAAAAACGAAGGCAAAGGTCACCTTCCAGAAATTGACTGCGAGCGCACCGACTTTTTTGGATGCGTCTTCGAAAAATATCGCAGAGAAAGCCCAAAACACTGCGGTCCCAAATGCAGCGAGAAGCGCAAGTTTTTCCATGATTGGCCATTCTATTGAAAGACAATATCTTGTGAAAGGGGCTCGTCAGGTTCTGGCCGATGCTGGCCTGATTTTTATATTCTTAGATTTTCTATTTGACCTCTCCCTTCTCTTGGGTTATTTTTAGTAGAGGAGGCTCAATATGGCAGTAATCTGTATTTCTCGTGAAATTGCGTCCTACGGCGAGGAAACAGCCCGGGAACTTGCAAAACTGAACGGATATAAGATTATCGATAAAGAGCAGATTGAAGCAGCACTTGCCGCTATCGGCATCGATATAAACAAACAAGAGCGGTACGATGAAAAGAATCCTGGTTTCTGGGCATCGCTTTCCCAACAGCGCGACGAATATCTTCATTTTTTGACGCAGGCAATCTATGAGACAGCTCTCGGGAACAATTGCATCATCATCGGTCGAGGTGCGCATGCGATTCTCCGGGGCATCCCGAACCTTATCAGCATCCGGATCGGTGCATCGAAAGCCGTCAGAGTCGAGCGCGTCCGCAAGGCTCAAAATATCGACTCACGGCATGCGCTTCAGATAATCGAGAGCAGCGACCACGATCGGGCGGGTTTTCACAAGTATTTTTTCTCGGTCGATTGGTACAACCCTTCCGAGTATGACATGACGTTGACAACCGATCGTTGCGATCCTGCGCATGCAGCTGCAGCCATCGATGCTTTCCGCAAAGCTTTTGTAGGCGAAGCGCAGGAAAAGGAAGCTGTCGCAAAGCTTCAGGATCTTTTGCTTGGTTCTAAAATCGTCACCGAAATCACTTACAACCGCAAGATTCCGATTCATTTCCTTGAAGCGGCTGTTGAGCGCGGCGTTGTGGTTCTGCACGGCGTTGCCAACACGCATGCGGCGGTCGACAGCGCGGTTGCTGCTGCCAACCTTGTGCCGGGAGTCAAGCAGGTCGAAAGCGCCATTCAGCTGGTGCAGGAATTCACAGTCGTTCCTTGATCGATAAGCGGATCGCAAAACTGCCTTTTGGTTGCAGGCAGTTCTAGACCTGCAGAGAGTGATGCCGGTGAACTATATTTCTTCTTTTCATTCCATAATGGAGACACTGAGAGCGTCGCCGAAAGGGTGTACGCTCTATGTTGCTGGAGCCGGACACCATGCCGGCCCGAGAATTCGTCAGATACTCGAAGAGGCCGAAAAAAAGGGCATAGCAATTCGCCAATTGCCCGAAATGGACTTGTCCCGTATGTGCCCTGAGCATCGGGGCCTGGTGCTGGAAGTTCCCATAGAAGCGCGTGGCATGTTCAGCATGGAAACCTTGTGCGAACACAGCGCGAGCAAGGATGAAGGGCTTGTGTTCGTGCTCGATCATATCGAAGATCCGCATAATCTCGGGGCTATAATCCGCTCGGCCGATGCTTTCGGCGTCGATGCTGTTGTCATTCCCACGCGGCGGGCTTCGCCTTTGACCGATGCAGCCGAACGAAGCGCAGCGGGTGCCACGGCCTGGCTTCCTGTCATTCAGGCAAAAAACCTGCGCGCAGCGGTCGACCAACTGAAGGATGCTGGCTTTTGGATATATGCCGCCGATATGACCGGCAGGGCGCTCAGTGCAAAGCCTCTCGAGAAAAAAGCAGCCATTCTGCTTGGCAACGAAGGAAAGGGTGTCTCCAAAATCCTCAGAGATGCCGCCGATGAGTGCATTTCCATACCGATGTTTGGCCATGTCGAGTCTCTCAATGTGTCAGTATCGGCGGCGATTTTCATGTATGAATACCGGCGCGCACGCACGCACTGATCTAGCAGGCACAAAGCGCACGCACTGATCGAGCAGACACGTTGCGCGTGGGCACTAGTGCTCCCGCAAGCGTAGTGCGCTCGTGCGCGCATTGCGCTCGCATTTGCTGCCCTCTTCATTTTACACATCCCAGATATCTCTGAACTTGTGTTCCTTTTCGCAATATTTGCAGATAAATGTCGTCTCACCCTTCCGGATGAACTCGGTAAGCACGCCTTCGTTGTTTGCTGGGAATGAAATGCAATTTTCGTTTTTGCAGGAAATTTCATCGAAGCCATAGATGCGCGGCGGCATCGAAAGCCGGTATTTTTTGGCGACATGGGCATGGCGGATGAGGTTGAGCGTACAGCCTGGCGCAATCGCCGCCAGCTTTTTGAGGTCCTTTTCTCCGAAGCTGATAATATCGGGCAAGGAAATTATGCCTTTGAAAATGTCCGGTCCACGGTTCGAATGGTATACGCCATGGCTCGATCTGACATCGAGCTTGAGGATTTTACGCACCGCATCGATAGTGTCCCAGATTTCGCCGACAGGTTTACCGGTCGCAATGTGATCGATGACAATGCCTTCTTCGACTGGCTTTATGCCAACTTTGTATTCGGGCTTGTGCTTTTCCTGAGCCTGGGCTTCATGAACAAAATCATCGACGAATGTGGGCTTTTGGGCATGTTCGCCTTCGAAATCTTCTCCGATGCGGCCAGCGAGCATTGCAATTTCGGTAATTCGAGTCCAGTAGCCGTTGATGGACTGGCCGTCCCAGCCGTTGAGAGGCAGTTCGTCGAGGAAAAATGGAATGGTCGGGAAATTTCGGTCGCGCGGAAGGGGGTGGTAGAAACGGCAGCCGTCCGGCAGCTTGCCTAGAAAATCTTTTCTGAAGGTGACGGCTTGGCGCAGGTAGGGGGTGCGCTCGAGGACTGCCTCTCCCATGCGCTCGAGCTGAAGACGCGTGAAATACCATATGGGGGCGACCCTGGCCTGCGCGAGGTATTCTTCTATCGAATCGAAAATTCGCACCTGGAAGCCATTTGCCTTCATTTTTTCAACGTAGTATGAGGGCATGGACAGAAGCTCCGGTGCAATGAGATCGACTTCGACATTGCGGAAAATACGCAATCCGTCTGCTTTGGAGTGAACAGTACGGCCATGGTATAGATCGCCGACCATCGCGATATGAATATGATCCTCGTTCCAGCTCAGCTGCTCAAGAAATGAGAATTCATCGAGGAATTCTTGGGTGGGGTGTTCGTGCTTGCCGTCTCCGGCGTTAATGAATGAAGGTTTGGGCTTACCCGTAATCTGCGCGTATTCAGTGAATGCTTCATCGAGCCATGTGCAGACGCCTTCGAGCTTTGTCCTTAGCACAAAGCAGGATTCGCCCGAATACCCGAAGAGCATTTTGACTGCGTCGGTGATGGATTCGTTCTTGTTGAATGAGCTCGTGGCAGCATCGAAAACATTTACCCGCGCTCCTAGAAATTTGCCGGCATTGCGAAAAGATTCGCGGGTACGGGTGGAGTTTTCCATGAAAATCAAATAGACTTGATAATCAAGGTCATTGATACGAAATTTCGATACGTCGCTTCCAGAAAGCGCAGCTTCTTTCAGTTCCCGTGTCTTGCGATAGAGATAGCGCTGCTCATCGAGCGAAAAATCGTTCACTACTGAAATTGTTCTGCCTTTGAATGGACCAGTGCGGGTCATCATTCCCTCCTTCTTACATCAAGAATGGAGATCCCGCAGTGCGGGATCCTTCAAATGCCCCTCGAAAGGCGCGCAACCGCCTCAAGCCGCCCCGTCTGTGGATAAAAATCGAAAAGTATAAGCGAATCGATTTGCCAGCCAGAACTGCGCAGGCCTTTGAGATCGCGCGCAAGGCTGGCATGATCACAGCTTACATACGTCAATATTCTCGCATCGGTACCAGCTAGCCATTCTCGAACCTCAGGCGTAAGCCCCGCGCGCGGCGGGTCGACCACAATACATTCGAAAGACTGCCGGGCATGCGGTGTTTTGATCCATCGCTCTACAGGGATATCGGAAAACCGCACCGCACTCTGCGCGTTCGAAAGGTTGCTGCGAGCCGCCTCGACAGCGACAGAATCACTCTCCACACACTCAATCGACTCGAAACGATCTGCTAGAAAGAGCGAGAAAAGCCCTGCGCCACTATAGAGATCAAGGGAGCTGACTCCCCCAAGGGGCTCGATAGAGCGCACAATCAGTGTTTCGAGCACCGAAATATTGCTCTGGAAGAAATGTTCGAGCGGAAAACGGAATTCTTTTCCAAGGACGGTTGCATGCGCATAAGCATCTCTGCCTTCAATATAGATGCGCTCATCTTGGGCAAAAACCGTAAATCGCGGCCTATCGCCAATCAGTGCAGAAAGCTCATGGAATGGTTTTGCCTTGCGATTTTCGGATGCGAGCCAGCGGTCAAGAACCGGAACGAGGGTAGGGCAGTGCGCCGTCCGCACAGTCTCGCGCGAGCCTGCCTTTGTAAAGCCAAGCCCGCCATCCTTGCAGGCATGCACCTGCGTTCTGTTGCGGTAGTGATATGGCTCTCCGGCGACAATTTCCAGCTCTCCCAGGTCAAAGCCGCCAATTCTCAGGAACGTTTCGCGCGCGGCTTCCTGCTTGAGACGGATTTGATGCGTGTAATCGATGTGCTGCAGCGCGCAGCCTCCGCATATGCCAAAAAGCGGGCAGGGCGGATCGACTCGATGAGGCGATGCTGTTTTTATTTCCAAAAGCTGCGCCCGCAGAAAACTCGCATGGCTTTCCGTTATTTCGCAAAGGATAATTTCACCGGGTATTGTGTAGGGAATAAAAACCGCCTTGCCTTCGGAGAAAGCAATACCCTCACCATGAGAAGAGAGTTTTTCAATTCTGAGGGTAAGCCTTTCAGCGGTCATGAGCCAGCTGTATCCTAACCGATTGGCCTTTTTTTCGCAAGCGCCGTTGCCGCGGTTCTCTTAAAAGGGTATACTTCTACTATGAGTATCACAATCCGTTCGCTTGGTGCTGCAGAAGAAGTGACAGGTTCCAAGCATCTTCTCGAAGTCGACGGCACCAAGATTCTCATCGATTGCGGTGCATTTCAGGGTAAGCGCGCAGAGGCAGATGCAAAGAACCGTGCACTGCTTGGCGACGACATCGATCCTGCTTCCATCGATGCGCTCCTTCTTACCCATGCTCACTATGACCATTGCGGGCTCGTGCCCTATCTCGTAAAAAAGGGCTTCAAAGGCTCGATTTATTCAACTTCCGCAACGCGGGACCTGGCGAATCTCATAATGACTGACTCGGCACATATCCAGGAACGTGATGCCGACTACCTCTCGCGCCAGGCAGGGAAAAAGAACGAAACATTCGACTGGAAGCCGCTGTACGACGAATTCGATGTCATCCATGCGATGGATCAATTTGTGACGGTTGGCTACCATAGGCCTCTGCTGATCGCCGATGGCATCCAGGCTGAGTTTCTCGACGCAGGGCATATTCTGGGGTCGGCATTCATTCGGGTCACTGCAAAGGACAAAGAAGGCCACACCGCCGTCATCGGATTTTCCGGCGATCTGGGACGCAAGAATAAGCCAATCATCAAAGACCCCGAATGCTTGGATGGCATCGATGTTCTTCTTCTTGAAAGCACGTACGGCGACCGCCTTCACGAATCGACCGATGATGCTGTTGCACGCCTCGAAAGACTTGTCAACCGCACTGCTGAAACGCGCGGCAAGCTCATAATTCCCGCTTTTGCCGTCGAACGCACGCAAGAGCTCGTGTTTTATCTTCATCTGTTGCATGATGAGGGCAGGATCCCCGAAATGCCGATATGGGTCGATTCGCCGATGGCGCTCAACGCGACGAGTATCTTTGCAATCCACCCGGAGTGCTACGACAAGGAAACCTATGACCTCTTCACAACCCACGCAAAAAATCCCTTCGGCTTTGCTTCGCTGAATTTTTCACGTTCGGTGGAAGAGTCAAAAATGTTGAACCAGGCCAAAGGCCCGATGATTATTATCTCGGCTGACGGCATGTGCGAGTTCGGGCGCATCCAGCACCACTTGATGCATGGGCTTGGTGACCCCGCCAATACGGTGCTTATAGTAGGCTACATGGCTGAAGGGACCCTCGGTCGCCGCCTCAAGGATGGTGCAAAGGAAGTGCGAATCCATGGCGACTGGTACCAGGTTCGCGCTGATATCCAGGAAATCGACGCATTTTCAGCCCATGCAGATTGGCAGGAAGCCGTTGACTGGCTTGGCTGCATCGATAAAAAGCGCCTCAGAAAAATCTACCTTGTGCATGGCGAAGGTGAGGCACTCACAGCCATGCAGAAACACGTTCTTGACGCGGGTGTTGAAGCAGCAGAAATTGTAAAGCCCGGCGAGATATATGCGATCGCGTGACCGGATAGCCTGACTGGCAGCCAGCTTCCTCAGCAGAGCGCGTCCAATTTGGCGACACGCTGCGCGTGCCGGCCTCCTTCAAACTGCGCATTCATATATATCGAAAGCATTTGCTCAACTGGCTCAGCATATTCGACCCGTCCGCCGAACGCGACAAAATTTGCATTGTTGTGCTCTTTAGCCATTCGCGCGGTATAGCTGTCGTGGATAAGGGCACATCGAATACCTTTATGCTTGTTCGCCGCAATCGAAACGCCGATGCCTGTACCGCAGCACACAATGCCAAAATCATAGCCGCCCTTTAAATATTCCTGCACTGCGTGCTCTGCTTGATCGGGATAGTCCACGCGATCTTCGACATCGACCCCCAGGTTCACGACTTCGTGTCCCTGAGCCCTGAGCCATGCGACAATGTGCTGTTTGAGCGCTACCGCTCCATGATCGTTCGCAATAACGATTTTCATGCTGCTAGAGTACCGGGCTGCGAAATATTAGTCAATTCCGCCCTAGTCTTGATACCCGCATGCTTCTGGTAGAAAATAGCAGAGATGAGCTTGCAATGGATTGTCGAAGAAACGGGAAACCCTCGATTTCCCTATAGAATTGCTATAGAACAGGATGCGGAAACGCTATTTGCCGTTCGCTCACAGGATGCATGGCCTGGCCCTAAGGGGCACATCTTTTGTATTCGAGACGGCTCTGCGAAAGACGAGCGTGATCTTTTCAGAGAAAAAGAGCGAGTGCCAATAGCGCATCTCGAGCGATTCGGCAGAAGCATTCGCGTGGTGCTCGATCGCCCGACAAAAAAGCGCTGTGAATTTCTTATTATTGAAAAACCATATAAAACAAAAGAAGGGACGTACGAGCAAATTTTCTTTCGCACGCAGGCGGCAATCAACAGCCATAAGTCGAAATCCCGCGTATCGCTCCAACCAGCCAATTCCATCATGCAAATAGCGGTCGACATTCAAGAACGATATCCATGGAAATTTCCAAAGGCAGAAGTTCGGAAAATGAAATTGCCAGCAGGAGACTATGCCCTTCTGTGGCAAGATCGAATTGCCGCTGTTGTCGAAAGAAAAACCTATGAAAATCTGCTTACCGATTTCGGCAGTATTGTTGTGCTCCACCAATCGCTTCAGGAGCTGTGCACATTTCCGTTTGCGGCGTTCATCATTGAGGCGAATTATGGCGATTTTCTGGACCCAAAGCGCCTTGGGGGTCGATGGCCGCCAAGCCATGGCTATCGCGTCATTTCAGAATTGCAGGTCATGCATCCACATCTTCCAATTGTGTTCGCGCGGACACGAAAAGAAGCGAATCTTTGGGCTTACGGATTTTTCAGGGCGGTTATCAAATATCTTTCTCAAAAGGAAAAAGAACAACAGATAATTCTGACTTCTGAGCCGCTTGTCCCCTATACTGCTGTCGAGCGTCTGGACGACCGAGTCATGAAATTGCTTAAAACTGCTCCAGAAGGGCTGAGCCTCAGCGAAATCTCCTTGCAATGCGCTGATATAGGCAAAGAGATTATCCAGAGAGCCTTGCAAAGGATGAAAGCACATTCCATAGTGTCTCGCAGCGGCCGAGGCAAAAAAGCCAAATGGTTTTTCGTCCAAGGTCAAAAGCATCTCAATGGATGAATTTGACTTGATCGGGCGCGCCGAGAGTGGCCAGCTTTTCAGGCGTGAACGGGTTATGGAGGCGGTGAGCGCTTTCGG
>Ga0207433_10013676_pt1 | contig 11887 bp, 13 predicted proteins | sample YelNatPaOPGAMG01_FD_187559 | JGI IMG/M metagenome (GOLD analysis project Ga0207433, IMG submission 187559) | Hot spring thermophilic microbial communities from Obsidian Pool, Yellowstone National Park, USA - OP-RAMG-01 (SPAdes) (version 3) | ecosystem: Environmental > Aquatic > Thermal springs...
GGTTAAGTTCGGCCATCGATTCCTCCTTGTTGAGAATAGGTTGTTTGCGCAACGCCCATTCTCGGGAAGATCGATGGCTTTTTCAATTCTCAGCCAAATGAATTTACAGCAGTATATGGACTCAACCCATGATCATGACAAGTGCATTATAAATTCCTCGGTAACAGCATGTATCGTTCGGGCATATTGAACGACATATGATGGAATTTGGAGCATGGATGACAAGGAAAAACCTCCAAGATTGAGAGGTTTCCGACGTAATGGACAAAGGGTGAATGATGTTTGTTACATGCGGGACGGCTTATTTAGAAGTAGTGAAGTGAACGAATTCCTTGATGATAGGCTTTACAAAAGTTGTCCAGATATTCAAGTCGAATATTGGTGCAAACGGTTTATCCTTGCATTCCGAAAGTGCACAAGGTTAAGATGTAAGACCTTAGCATGGCAAAGATGTCCCATGATCAGGGGATTTGTGTTGTCAGGGCCAAGCTGGGAGGATCACTGCGTATTAGAGAGCTGAAGCCACTGGCAGGCTCTGAATAACCATATGACCCACCCGGGGGAATGATTGTCCCGGCGTGGATCGGCGCCCGGTTATATCGGGGAAGGGGCTAAAACCCCCGTGATGTATGTTCAGACAAGACGACAATTGTAGCGTTCAGGTAAAACAGCAGTGAGGAGGTTGCTTGCATGGCTTTGAAAATCGAAGATAATTGCATTTCCTGCGGAGCCTGTCTTCCGGAATGTCCCAACGATGCAATCAGTGAAGGGGATCCGCTCTATATTATCGACCCCGAACTATGCACGGAATGTGTCGGATTTCATGAGGACCCACAGTGCGCCGCGGTTTGCCCCATAGATGAGTGTTGCATCCTGGATCCGGAATACAAGGAAACCCAGGAAGAGTTGCTTGCGAAGAAGGCCCGGATACATCCTGAGGGCTGACGGGAGCAGGAAACGTAAATAGGCGGGGGAATATCTGATGAGAAAAAGGAAATTTGTTCTCGTTGAGCCAAAGTCAACGCATCTTCACGTCTACAGTAGATATACCATTCCGCGGTTGGGAGTTATCCTTCTGGGAACAATGCTGCGGGACAGGGGATGGGATGTCAAGGTTTACATCGAAGATGTTTCCCCCGTCGATATGGATGAAGTTTTGTCCGCTGATATTGTCGGAGTCTCCTCCCTGACATCCACGGCCCCCCAGTCATACAGGTTGGGGGAGCTTGTCCGCAGCCACGGGATTCCTGTTGTCATGGGAGGGACGCACGTTACGTTCTGTCCGGACGAGGCCCTTGAGTATGCGGACTATGTAGTGCGGGGTGAAGGGGAAGAGGCTCTCTTTGAGCTGATTGATGCCATGGATGGACGAGGCCCTTTTGAAAACATCCTGGGACTGTCTTACTGGAAATCCGGGAGGAAGGTCCATAATCCGGACCGTCCTCTGAAGGAAGACCTCGACTCCAATCCGATTCCGGATTACAGTCTCGTCGAGGGCTGGCACAGCAATGCGATCATTTCGATTGCCACCTCCAGGGGCTGTCCGTTCACGTGTACGTTCTGCTCCGTCCCCGGAATGTACGGGCATGGCTTCCGGATGCATTCCATCGAACGGGTGATTGAAGAGATCCGGATTAACAAGCCCCAATATATTTTCTTCGCGGACGATCTGTTTACGGCAAACAGGAAACGGACAAAAGACCTCCTCCGGCGAATGATCGAAGAAGGCCTGACCCCCCAATGGGGAGCCCAGGTCAGAATCGAGACCGCTTTTGATCCTGAACTCCTCGCCTTGATGAAAGAAAGTAATTGTTTCAATGTTTTTGTCGGATTCGAATCGATTAATCCGAAAACGCTTGATCTGTTTAACAAGCGTCAGACCTACGAAAAGATCGTTGCCAGCATCAAGAAGTTCAAGGAGGTTGGCATCCGGATCCATGGGATGTTTGTCGTGGGATCAGATGCGGACGACAAGGAAACAATCTACGAAACAAGCCGGTTTGCGAGGGAGTATGGTCTGGAGACAATCCAGCTCATGATCCTGACGCCTCTGCCCGGGTCTCCTGATTATGACCAGTTCTATGCTACAGGGAACCGGGAGCTATTGAGCAAGGACTGGAGCCTCTATGACGGACATCATGCTGTTTACCGTCCCAAGAACATGACAGCCTATGAACTGAATGTTGCTGCCATTGACGCCATGGAAGAGTTTTATTCATGGAAAACCATTCTTCAGTCGGTTTTGAGGAAGGATATTATTTCAACAATCATACAGACCTCTTCCAAAAACCTCCTGAAAGCATGGAAGAAACAGAACAGGGATTACATCCAGGGTCTCAGGGACCAGGTTTTCGACAAGGCCAAGGAAGTGGCTGTCCACCGAGATGTCAAGCTGTCCTATCGGATCGGGGTACCGAGATTCATCCTTGACGCCGAAATTGGAAAGTCCCTTACAAGTTTCATGACAGAGCTCGGAATCTCTGTTGTTCCCTTTGGTGGTTCGTCCCCGGACTCCGGAGGAGGGTTGACTTCCCGGCTGGATTGGCTGAGAGGGAAGGTTGATTGTATAGTTATGCCCGTAATGGAGAAATCGGGACACGGGCAAGAAGAGATCTATGATAAGATTCAGCGTCTCTGGAAGTCCCTGCCCCGTCAGAAGGAGGATCTTCCTGCAATGGTAAAACTTTTCCTGGACAGGCAGGATGGATCCCTTTATTCATCAATGGCCCAGATAGCGGCTATTTTTACAAAAGATCTGGACAAGGTTCACAAAGCGTATCGTTCGATCATGCCATCTCTTTCCGGCAATGAAGTATTGACCCACGTTCCCGTGGAATCCAAGCCGGTCATCTTGAGGGTCTAGTATCGAACAGGGAGGAACACAAGGAAAAAATGGAAAAGTCAACGCGTATTGCATCCCCCAGTGAAGTCAGCGAAAAGAAATGGTACCTGATAGATGCGGCGGGGAAAACTGTCGGAAAAGTCAGTGTTGAGGCTGCCCGAATTCTCAGGGGAAAAGGCAAGGTCTGTTTTACATCTCATCAGGATCTGGGAGATTATGTCGTCGTCATCAATGCAGGGAAAGTTGTCCTGACAGGAAACAAGATGGCTGACAAGATGTACTACAGGCACAGTGGTTATCCGGGGGGATTCAAGGAAGAACGGGCTAAGGATGTGATGGAAAGAAAACCCGAAAATATCCTGACGCATTCCGTGAAAGGAATGTTGCCCAAAAACAAGCTGGCTAAACTTTATATGACCCGGCTTCGTGTTTATGCCGGCTCGGAACATCAACATGTAGCCCAGTCCCCAACTGAGGTCGAGATTGGAGGACGGCATGGAGCGTGAATCATTGGAAGAAAATCGTTCAAATGCGACCGGAAAAAGGAAGACAGCGATTGCGAGGGTCAGGGTCCAGTCCGGTTCAGGTCAGATCCGTATAAATGACAGGTCACTTGAAGAATATTTTCCCAGGACGATTTGGTCCAATCAGGTCAAGGCACCACTTGAAATAACGAACATGCTTTCCAGAATCGATGTGTTTGCTAGGGTGACCGGGGGTGGTTTGACGGGCCAGGCGGAAGCCATTCGGCACGGAATTTCGAGGGCTTTGCTGGAAATTAATCCTGAACTTCGTGAATCGCTGAAAAAAGAAGGATTTTTGACAAGGGATCCGAGGATTAAAGAACGGAAGAAATACGGACAAAAAGGTGCCAGAAAGCGATTCCAGTTCTCCAAACGCTAAGACTTTTCCTTTTTGGTTCCGAAGGGAGGTGGAATGCCTCCCTTTTTTTTTGTAACCCTTGTATTGCAGGAGCTTTGGGACGTGGATCGGGTTAAAGTGGGAATTGCAGGGGCTTCCGGATATGGAGGAGGAGAGTTGTTGCGCCTGCTCCTGCTTCATAAGAATGTCGAAGTTGTCCATCTCGCCGCAGACAGTCGGGCAGGCGAAAAGGTCACTGACGTCTTTCCGAACCTGCCTGTTGAGAATCTGCTGGAAAGACATCCTCATGATAAACCCTGGAAGGGGATTCATGTTCTTTTTACTGCGTTGCCTGCGGGAGAAAGTTCGAAAATCGCACGTCTCTATACGGATCCGGGTTTAAAGGTCATTGATCTCGGACCGGATTTCAGGTTTCGATCCGCTCGAAAATTTGAAGACATTTACAAAATAAAACATCCTTTTCCGGAAGCGTTTTCCAGAACAACATATGCCCTGGTCGAATGGAACCGGAAAGCGCTCTCCACATCCAGCATCCTTTCCTGCCCCGGGTGTTATCCAACCGGTGCATTGATGGGCATTCTTCCTTTTGCAAAAGAAGGAATGATTTCGGGAGGGAAAATCTTTGTAGACGGAAAATCGGGTGTATCCGGTGCAGGCCGTGGCTTGACTCTGGATACGCATTATCCGGAAATCGCAGAAGGGATGAAGCCCTATAAGCCCTTCTCCCATCGTCACGGACCTGAAATGGAAGAAGCGTTGGAGACGATCTCGGATCGTCATCTGGATATACTTTTCGTTCCTCACCTGATTCCTGTAAACAGAGGCCTTTTATCCACGATATACATGGATCTTGATCGACCCATCACCCAGGAACAGGCATGGGAAGTCTTGCACAAGGCCTATAAACAAGAAAAAGGCATTCTGCTGACGGAACAGGCACCCCATTCTGTAATGGTCAAGGGAACAAACCGGACAGCAATTTCCGTTCGGGTTTTCAAAAATTCAGTGGTTGTCATGACTGCAATTGATAACTTGCTCAAGGGAGCGGCAGGACAGGCTGTCCAGGCCATGAATGTCGCTTTCGGATTTGACGAGATGGAAGGACTTCCCTTATATGGCGATTTTCCCTGACCCGGTCAGGGATAAACGCTCTGAGGAGATCAATTGGCAAGAAAAAGTCAGGAAGGGATCACTTACCCGAAGGGATTTCTGGCAGGAGGGATTTTTTCCGGGATCAAAGGTAATGGAAGGCCGGATCTCGCCCTTATTGTGTCAGAAGTTGAAGCGGTGGCTGCGGGGATGTTTACTGTCAATCGAATCAAGGCGGCTCCGGTCCTGCTTTCCCAGAGAAGAATCAGGTCAGGTAGTGCCCGGGCGATCATTGTCAACAGTGGTAATGCGAATTCCTGCACCGGAGAGGGGGGGATGCAGGACGCACTGCGGATTACAGAAAAAGTTTCACAGTTTTTGACCTGCAATTCCAGAAAAGTTCTGTGTGCGTCCACCGGAGTGATTGGCCGCCCTCTGCCGGTTCATTCCATCCTTGAGTCGATTCCGGACCTTGTGTCCCAGGTTTCCCCGATCAAGAACCTGGACTGTGCAAAAGCCATTATGACAACCGATACTTATCCCAAGGAAGCCAATGTCGAATTCCGGTGCGGAGACATTCCAGTCCGGATCGGTGGTATTGCCAAAGGAGTTGGGATGGTTCACCCGCAAATGGCAACGATGCTCGCATTTCTGACAACAGATGCGGATATTTCGCGGGAGGCCTTGAAGTCCGCTCTCCAAACAGCCGTCGACAGGAATTTCCACACCTTGTCCGTGGATGGAGAAACCAGCACAAATGACAGCGTCATGATTCTGGCCAATGGTCGCGCCGGAAATCAAAAAATCCAGAAAGGGGGTCCGGCTTATGGTGAATTCCTGCAAGCGCTGGACAGTGTATGCCAAAAACTGAGAAATCTTCTGATCCATGATGGGGAAGGCGCCTCAAAGTTTATTCATATTACAGTCCAGGGAGCGCGTTCAAGGACAGATGCAAAGAAGGTTGCATCTTCCATTGCGAGAAGTGTTCTGGTCAAGACGGCATTTTTTGGGGAAGATGTCAACTGGGGAAGGATTATGGTGGCGATCGGAAACGCTGGTGTGGTTGTTCGGGAAGACAAGATAGATATTGCTGTGGGAGATGTCTCTCTTGTTCACCATGGCGTCGGAATGGGTGAGGCCCAGGAGGAAAAAGCGCTGGAGGTGATGAAAGGAAAAGAGATCCACCTTTCAGTGTCATTGGGACTGGGTCCGATGACGGCCGAGTACTGGACAACGGACCTGACGTATGAGTATGTGCGTATCAATGCCGGATATAAAGGAAGAACATAATTCCATTGATTTTAGACAAGTAATATCTGATCATAAAGAGATTTCAGTTTCTGGATGCGACTCAATCCCGTCAGTCCGGGCAGTCTCTTTCCATAAGGAAAGAAGGGGTCACCCTTTCAAATCCTTCTCCAGAGCATAGAGGAGTCGCGGGAGGATGAATGGGTGTGCTGTTTCGGACGTGGTCAGAACCCCTAAAAGGAGAGTTCCATGATGGAAGTGACTTTGAAGGAAATGTTGGAAGCCGGTGTCCATTTCGGTCACCAGACAAAACGCTGGAACCCGAAAATGAAGAGGTTCATTTATGGTGAGAGAAACGGGATCTATATTCTGGACCTCCAGCAGACAGTCAAGCGGTTCAGGGTTGCGCGTGAATATGCCAAAAGCGTTGTGCGAAACCGGGGCAGCATCCTGTTTGTCGGTACCAAACGTCAGGCCCAGCCGATTATACAGCAGGAAACACAACGATGCGGGATGTATTATGTGACCGAAAGATGGCTTGGGGGGATGCTGACAAATCTTCAGACCGTCAGAAAATCCGTCGAGCGGCTCCAGAAGATTGAAGAAATGATGGAAAACGGCCAGATCTCGAGATTGCCCAAAAAAGAAATTGCAAAACTCGAGAAAGAACACGGGAAACTGGTCGGTATTCTGGACGGGATCCGGGGTATGACCCATCTTCCCGCGGCAATTTTTGTCGTGGACCCGAAAAAGGAACACATTGCGGTTCATGAAGCCAACCGCCTTGGAATTCCTGTCATAGCCATGGTTGATACCAATTGTGACCCTGACTCCATACAGTTTCCCATTCCCTCCAACGATGATGCGATACGGTCGATTCGACTGATTGCTGCCGGTATTGCAGATGCTGTTCTGGACGGAGCCCTTGAGAACCAGGTCCAGAAGGCGAAGGAGCCGCAAACCACTTCCGAAGGTAAAGAGGATAGTCCTGAGGATAATCAGCAATCCGAGGAGTGAGCGTAAAAAAGCGATTGTTTCCTGTTAGGTGATCCATCTCATCTGTCCGGATTGAACTCGCAAGAAGGAGACAAGGTTTGGAAATTAGTGCCCAATTGGTGAAAGAGCTTCGGGAAAAAACCCAGGCTGGTTTTATGGAATGCAGAAAAGCATTGTTGGAGGCGGGCGGGGATATCGGAAAAGCCTTTGAGGTCCTCAAACAGAAAGGAGCTCTCCAGGCCCAAAAGAAATCGGATCGTCAGACATCCGAAGGGATCATTTCATCGTATATTCATGCGGGCAGCAAAATAGGTGTATTGGTCGAAGTCAACTGCGAGACGGATTTTGTAGCCAGGACAGAAGATTTTCGTGATCTGGTCAAAAATCTCGCGATGCATATAGCCGCATCGTCGCCTCATTATGTTGAACGCAAGGATATTCCCGGAGACATTCTGGAGAGTGCCCGGAAAAAATTTGATGAAGAAGTACAGGACAAGCCGGAGAAAGTCAGGGGACAGATTGTCCAGGGAAAGATGGAAAAATTTTTACAGGAACGATGCCTCCTGGATCAGCCCTATGTCAAGGATCCTGGAATCCTCGTCAGGGAACTCGTGTCGGCCGCAATCGCCAAGTTGGGTGAGAATATCACGGTTAACCGATTTTGCCGATTCCAGATTGGTGAAGGGGGAGACTGATGGGGCCCTACAAAAGGGTTCTTCTGAAGCTGTCAGGGGAGGCGTTGATGGGGGATCAATCCTTCGGGATTGATCCCCTTGTTCTTGAACGGATTTCCGGAGATATCCAGGCGGTGGTCAACAGCGGAACCGAACTGGGAATCGTAATCGGAGGCGGAAATTTTTTCCGGGGACTTTCCGGAATCGAGCAAGGAATTGAAAGAGCGTCTGCCGACTATATGGGGATGCTTGCAACAGTCCTGAACAGTCTTGCATTGCAATCCTTCCTGGAAAGAAAAGGGATCCCGACCAGGGTTCTTTCGGCAATAGAAATGCGGGCATTGGCGGAACCTTACATCAGACGCCGTGCCATTCGCCATCTTGAAAAAGGTCGTGTCATTATTTTTGCCGGTGGAACAGGGAATCCTTTTTTCACGACAGATACCGCCGCCGCTTTGAGGGCCAGCGAAATCGGCGCTGAAATCGTTCTCAAGGCGACAAAGGTGGATGGAATCTATTCGGAAGATCCCAAAAAAAGACCGGACGCCCAAAAGTTCATCAGGTTAACGTATGCGGAAGTTCTGGAAAAGAACTTGAGGGTCATGGACCAGACAGCCATTGCCCTTTGTAGGGAAAACAACCTTCCGATTGTCGTCTTCGACCTGATGGGGGAAGGAAATATCATGAGTGTTATACGCGGAGAGAGTCTGGGGACGCTCGTTCATTATTGATATCTACTGCGTTGATTGTTGGAGGAAAGGTATGGATGCAGACCTGAAAGAATTGCAGAAAAAGCTGGACGGGGCAGTCGATTTTTTCAAAAAAGAGATCCAGACACTTCGAACAGGACGCCCTTCACTTTCTCTTTTGGAAAATATCAAGGTTTCCTATTATGGGAATCCTTCTTCTGTCGATAAAGTCGCTTCCCTCAATATCATGGATAACCGGATTATCGTCATTTCACCCTGGGATCAGAAAGTGATCCCGGAGATCGAAAAGGCTATCATGGCAGCCAATATCGGTTTGACGCCTCAGAACGACGGGAAGGTTATTCGGATCACGGTTCCTCCGATGACGGAAGAGCGGAGGAAGCAGATGGTCAAGCTTCTGAAGAAGATGGCAGAGGATGCCAAGATTGCTGTTCGCAATATCCGTCGGGATGGAAACGATGATCTGAAAAAGAGGAAATCTGACGGCGTGATTCAGGAGGATCGTCTAAAGAAACTTCAGGATGAACTCCAAAAAATGACCGACCAGACCGTCCACAAGATCGATGAACAGACCCAGAAAAAAGAACAGGAGATCATGACCACCTGAGTTACGGTCGATTCCGATGGAAAGTGATTCCTCCCTTGTTGGGATTCCGAGAGGGTCCGGTAGAGACCTTTCCAGAAGCCGCCTTATTGTCGACCTCGATGCCCTTTCTTACAACCTTGAACTGATTCGGACCCGGCTTGACGGTTCTGCGGACATCCTTCCTGTGGTCAAGGCGGACGCCTATGGACACGGGATGGTTCCTGTTTCCAGACATCTTCTTGGTCAATCTGTTCCGGCGCTCGCAGTGATGGGTCTGGAAGAAGGGATCCAGCTGCGACAGGAAGGCATTCAAACGGATATTCTTGTCCTTGGCGGGATCCTTCCATCGGAAATGAAGGAATGTCTGGATTTCCGCCTGATTCCCGTAATTCATAACCGGGACCTTCTGGACGCTGTCATGCAACTGCCCCCGGATCAGTGTATCCGTATCCACCTGAAATGCGATATCGGGATGGGGAGGCTCGGTTTTCTGCCGGAAGATCTTGGTTGGGTCTGTGACAAAATCGGGCAAAAGTCCCACATCCATGTGGAAGGTGTCATGACACACTTTCCGTTGGGGGAAGATCCCGATGAGACGGATCAGCATGTTACCCGATTTGAAAGCATGGTAGACACCTTGTGGCAAAGTGGAATCATTCGATGCGACCGCCTCGTGGTCCATATGGCGAACAGTGCGGCGTTTCTGTCAGGAAGATATTCAGCCAGCCAAACGGCCTTCGCCTGGAAACAGGGCGCCCGATACTGGGTTCGTCCCGGACTGATCCTTTACGGAATTCCGGTGGACCCGGATTCTCCTGGTTTGACACTCAAGCCCGTTATGGAGGTTCAGGCGAGGCTGATTTCATTGAAATCGTTACCTGCAGGAAGCCGGATCTCTTATGGAGGCACCCGGGTGTTAACCAGAAAATCTCGTGTCGGCGTTCTGGGGATGGGCTACGCGGACGGGTTGCCGAGGGAACTGTCCAATTGGGGATGGGCCACACGGGAGGGGCAGAGATTTCCATTTTTGGGAAGAATCTGTATGGATATGGTCATGGTAGACTTGACCGATGCTGTTTTCCCCCTGGGGCTTGGTGACTGGATGACCCTTTTGGGAAATGGGACAGACCAGAGCATGACTGCTTGGGACATTGCCCGTCATATCCGTTCAATCCCGTATGAAATTGTCTGCAGGTTGGGTAACCGTTCTCCTCGCTTGTACGCAAGGAAATCCTGGTCATCAGGAAACACATGCTGACCCGTTTCTTTTCCTGGGTGGGGAGGAAGACACTCGGACTCCTGACGGTCTCCGGATCCATTTTTCTGACGGCAGTCACGGCTTTTGTTGGTCTGGTCCGACCGGCATTCCTCTGGTGGAACTTGCTGGTTCAGCTTGTCCGCGTAGGGGCCGACTCGACTCCCGTTGTTCTGGTTACAGCTTTTTTTACCGGCATGGTTCTGGCCTTGCAGGCATGGATCGGGTTCCAGAAATTCAATGCGGAAGGAATGGTTGGAGCCGTTGTTTCCCTTTCCCTGACCCGGGAGCTGGGGCCGGTTATCACGGGCCTGATGGTGACCGGCCGTTCCGGATCTTCTATGGCCGCCGAACTCGGTACAATGCGTGTGACTGAACAGATTGACGCGCTTGAATCACTGGCGGTAAGTCCTCTGGTATATCTGGTCACCCCCCGCTTTTATGCCGGATTGATTGCGCTGCCATTGTTAACGGTTTTGGCTGATTTTGTCGGGATTGTGGGTGGTTACTTTGTTGCCGTTGACATGCTGGGATTGCCCTCCAATGTTTATTTGAAGGGAATATCACATTACGTGGACCTGCATGACTTCTATTCGGGCCTCATCAAGTCCTGTGTTTTTGGGGCAATTTTGGCCATTTTCTCCTGTTATATGGGATATCATGCACGCGGAGGCGCAGCGGGGGTGGGGCAAAGCGTGACCAAAGCCGTTGTAAGCTCATCCATGGCTATTCTTGTTCTTGACTATTTCCTGACAGCATGGCTTTTTTGAATGACTTGGACAAAAAAGGCCGTCCGGTGACCTCTCCGATAAAAGTTGATGACCTGTGGAAATCTTTCGGTTCCCAGTCAGTCCTGAAAGGACTGAGTTTTGAAGTCAATCCCGGCGAAACGTTTGTGGTGATCGGGGGATCCGGTCAGGGGAAATCCGTCCTTCTGAAAAACATCATGCGCCTGATGAAAGCCGACCGGGGGGAGGTCTATATTCAGGGTTTGCCCATCATGGATCTGGACCAAAATGAGCTGTACAGTCTTCGGAGAAAGATGGGAATGGTCTTTCAGGAAGCAGCCCTTTTTGACTCCATGAGCATATTGGACAATGTGGCTTTTGCGCTGCGCATGCATACGAAATTCCCCGAAAAGGAACTCCTTTTGCAAGCCCGGGAAAAACTGGCGATGGTCGGCCTAAAGGGAGTCGACCACAAATTTCCGTCAGAAATTTCTGGAGGAATGAAGAAAAGGGTCGGAATCGCCAGGGCGATTGCTCTGGTTCCTGAAATTCTTTTATATGACGAACCGACGACAGGTCTGGATCCGGTTCTTTCTTCGGCGATTGACGAACTGATTCTGAAAATGCAGACGGATCTATCTGTAACCAGTATTGTGATCACCCATGATATGAAAAGTGCATTAAGGATTGCCGACAGGGTCTTGTTCTTGTTTCAGGGAGGAATCCGATTCCTCGGAGCACCACAGGAATTGTTGCAATCTGATGATCCTGTGGTGTCACAGTTTGTCAAAGGGGAAACGCAGGGTCCCATCGCAACTCTCTGACAGGCCATTGACGCGCCATTCATTATTCCGGTCACCGTTTTCGAACATCGAAT
>Ga0207433_10013678_pt1 | contig 11886 bp, 14 predicted proteins | sample YelNatPaOPGAMG01_FD_187559 | JGI IMG/M metagenome (GOLD analysis project Ga0207433, IMG submission 187559) | Hot spring thermophilic microbial communities from Obsidian Pool, Yellowstone National Park, USA - OP-RAMG-01 (SPAdes) (version 3) | ecosystem: Environmental > Aquatic > Thermal springs...
AGAAAGATGCCTAAGGACGACATCATCACAGACGAAGAATAGGTGAGACATACCCATGCCCAAAAGATATAGAAAGAGGTATACTCATTTCGGGAAAACACATTAACAAGAAGAAGGCGATAATGCGAAGAAACAAACCTTCTAGGGAAAACACCGAACTGATACTCCCGGATTACGTTGTTAAGTTGCTTGACTCAACCTGCTCAACAGCATCTAAAACTCATCTTAAACTATTTCACCTTGAGATAAGCCACATGCTCCCACTAACCTTAATATTATCAAAAGACCACTTAACTAGGTCTCTAATGGATATGGGGCAATCTTCTTTCTGAACTTCAATGTAGGAAACGGCATCAGGCGTTCTGTTATAGGTTCTAAGGTTACCTTTGAACTCTATTCCAAACGGTGGATTAGCAAAGATCAAATCAGCCTAAGCATCCATTTTAACATTAGCGAAATCGTCAAAGTTAACATAGTGGTTATCAGTAATCTTCAAGATGCTTTCAGATCTACACCTAAACCGTGCTGGCACAGTGATCATTGGATACACAGTTAACTGAATCCACCTATTAAAATGTAAATCACATAGAAGAGGATGATGTTACGATAAGGAGACATACCACAACCAAAGAAAGCACGAAACACTAAAACCTTATCGTAACATCATCGAAGGGAATGGGAATGAATATACAATACTTCGTCACAAATCTAACCTTGGTTTACGTTGGCCAGGCACTTGTCTGTTGACGAATTAGTTAGGGTTCTCCTTAAGGAGCATAAGGAGGTCCGTGCACTTATGGCTGAGCTTGAAAACACGCTTGAGGAAGGCCCCAAGAAGGTGGCTGAAGGTATGTTGAAGATCAACGACTATCTCAAGCAACATATTGTGGACGAAGAAGCAGTGGTACTCAAACATCTCCTCAACACTTACGGGAAAGAGAATTGCGAAGAAGAAATAAAGGTGATGCAGCAGCACAGAATCATACATGGTCTTTTAAACGAGGGGGTTACACTTTCCCATAGCTCAGCGATATCATCTAGATTCAAAGAAGTTAAAGAGGTTTTAGAAGATCACTTTAAGAAAGAAGAAGAGAAGATCTTTCCAAAGGTTCTCAAAACTATTCGATAGGCGCAAAACCAGCCAGCACCCAACCTAATCCGACCGGTATCGAACCGATCAGAGCGGTTTTCTTTGGACCGACTATAGACATAAGCCTCCCTCCTAAAGGCATAGAGAGTCCAAACAACGCTAAGAAGATCGTAACGGGCAAGCTGGAGTCCACACTGGACCAGTTTAAGAACTTCCCTAAAGGCACCCTAAAGACATTCCAGCTATATATTGTGCCTAAAGCCACGTTTATTATGAATCCAATCAGGGGTAGATCCATATATTCAAGACCAGCTCACCAAGGCAACGCCGTAGTATCCTTTAAGGATTTTCCATAAGCTTTCTTCCTTATTACCCACCCGATGGTGTATCCCCCTAACACAGTTATGCACTCAGTTTCTGCGGGGCGAAGAATCTTCGATCTAAATGCAAAGTATATGATTCTTATACTTCTAATCTGTTAGCTTTCTCGTTACTCATCAAATAAACAGCCCAGCAGACATCTAAGAAATGCGCCGATAATCAGAATAGGCGTCCCGATGGCTATACCAGGCCATCCAAACAGATGCCCACTCCACACCCACTCATTCGACTCTATATTCGAGAGCAGCAGCGGTGTGATCACATACACAGTTAAAGGTAGTCCATAAATTTCTGTGAAGAGCGCTATCAAGAAAGCTATAAAAGCGCCTTTAGAGCTCCAGGAAGCGCGCCCCTTAAAGGGCATAAAGAGGAGGAAGAGCAAGAAGAGCGCAACATTTGCTACAACCAGATCCCATCTACCCCATATCTCACAAACCATCCCGCTTAACACCACTTACACAACCTCAGCTGCAGTCTATAATAGTTTCGCCGATACCAAGAATTAAGCACTTTCTCACTTACGAAGCCTACTGACCGCCAATATCCTCGTGTTCGATAAATTCATTAAGCATTCCGAGTATTACTTGTTTTGAGACTAGTATGACATTGGTGTCTTCTTCCTTTTTACTCGCCTTTGCTATAGGGTTTAAACAGCACCAAGCTTTCTGCTTCTCCTAACACAAGACGTGGATAATCCTCTAAAAACTATGTTAAACATCGAGCAAGCCGCCAAGAGGTCTTATCTATTTGCGAGTTTATCGTCACAAAGCAAAATGAAAAAATGAGAGTGGAGATTTTGATCACCACTCTACCCGCTAGTTAAGACAACTTTGTCTGTGGAGCCGTCGTAGTAGCCTACTATGGTCCACTCGTAGTTTCCTTGAACTATCTCTGGTCTGTATAAGCCGAAGTACGCTATCGCTTGGTCTCCGTTTTCATCAAGGTATGTCTGCACTGTGACGCCGATAAAGTGGTTAGCTACTGTGGGAACTACCTTCTTTAAGGCTTCTCCATCGTATTTTCCTGCTATTAGAATAGACCAAGCTGCTATATATGCAGCGTCATATGCGCCATCTGAGTAAGGTAGCGGTTCTCTGCCATACTTCTTGATGAAGTTCTCTCTGAAGGACGGTGTCAAGGGATTGCCAGGCGTGTAGAATGATGTAACGGTAAATTTGGCGTTCACTAAAAAGTCGCCTACTTCTTTCGAAACTTTAGGCGGAAGGAGGTTTGGCGACTTCAGATTCTCTACACCGAACCATTCCACTGAACTCAGAACCGGATTGCCTTGAAGCAGCGGTAACCATTTAAGCGCTTCTCCTTCAAAAGCCACCCATAGCACACCAGTAGGCCCTGAAGCCTTCATTTCTGAAACGAGGGTTGTCAACTTCGCTACTTCACTCGAGTAGTCGGGTTGATCTGGTGCGAATTTAAGTGGCGTTGTCTTCCCACCAATTGCAGTAAACCGCTTTGTGAAGATATCCCACATCCCTTGACCGAAGGTATCATCTCTGTATGCTACCACCACATTCTTTATACCCCTAGCTTTTACATATTGAGCTAGAGCTGCGCCTTGGAAGTTGTCAGGCGGGTCTACGACTCTGAAGATGTAGTCGCCGGGTATTGCGGCTGCCAGTCCGGTTGAGGCAGGTGCTATCACAACAATCTTGTTTTGGTCGACGAACTGCTTTACACCCATTACTTCGCTTGTAGTAAGAGGACCGACCGAAATTTGGATTCCCTTGGTTTGATAGAGGTTCTGCATAGCCTTCAACGCCCCTGCTGCCGTTGTTTCTGTGTCTGCTGTTGCGACTTCAAATCTTGTTGCTGACCCAGCGCTTTGTAAAAGGGTGTTGATTTCTTCTACTGCCAGGGCTATAGCGTCCGCGAATGATTTGCCGTAGCTAGCAAGGGGGCCGCTGAAGGGTAGAGGAACGCCTATAACATATGTCTTTGCAACAGCGGGTGTTGTCACAGTTGTGGTAACTGTAACTGGAGGTTGTGTTCCGATCTGCGTAACTGTTACTGGCTGAGTGATGGTTGTGGTCACTGTTCCTGCGGTAACTGTTGAAGTAACTGTGCCTGCGGCTACTGTTGTAGTAGATATAACCGTGGTAGGCTTGGTTACGGTGGAGGTTTGTGTAACTGTACTGGTGACCGGAGGTACAGTGGAGCCTGCAAAATAGCCTCCCACTATGCCTATGACGAGCAGAACTATGGCGAGCACCACAGCAACAGCTGTACTTACTCCGACTTTCCTCCCGTAACGCATAATCGACCACGCCCCTCATCTTGTCTTGAACCCTATATATATTTATCGACCGAAAAGCAGTGGTTTATAAGTTGTTTGAAGAGGAGGGAGGCAATATTAAAATATAGTAAGGTAGGTGAGCGTAGGTGGTGAATGGCGATGCTTGATTGGATAGCTGGTTCGTTGCTGCGCTCTATTCTCGTAGGAAGCATCTACACATTGATGGCCTTAGGTCTTACACTAACCTTAAGTGTTGTGAGGTTGCCAAACTTTGCACACGCTGAGCTTATCACAATAGGCGCTTACGTGGCTGTTTTATCGAGCTTGGTAAGCAGTGACATATCGTTAGCCTTGCTTTTGGCTTTTATGGTAACTGCTTTGGTTGCATTTAGTTGCCACCGTCTAGTGTATAGGCCACTATCCAATCGAGGCGCCACCATGTATACTCTCGTTTTAGCTTCATTTGCTTTAGGCTTGGTTTTACGCTACATCATATTACTTTGGGCTAGTCCAACTGGTTATCTGCAGATCCGTCCGCTTATTCCACAGCGGGTCATAGGTGTAATCGGCAGCACAGTGATTCTCGATATATTTGTTTGGTCACTGCCTACAGCTTTCGTACTGGTTGTTTTACTGCATCTACTTCTAAGTAGAACCAAGATTGGGAAGATGATGCGTTCAGTTGCTAACAATATCACTTTGGCGCAGATCACTGGTATTAATGTGGGTCGGATTCAGGATGTATCTTGGCTACTTGCCGGGGGGCTAGCTGGCGTCGCTGGAGCTTTATGGGCTATTTTATACTACGCCAGCCCATATGTCGGCTGGTTCGCACTTCTATCAGTTTTCGCAGCGGTGGTTTTAGGAGGTCTTACCAGCTTCTCAGGCACGATAGTTGGTGGGTTTATCGTTGGTCTCTCTGAAAATCTTGTTATGGATCTTTTGAACAGAAGCTTTGGTGTTGAGTTTACTTATAAGCCTGTGATACCATTTGCGCTCATCATAATCGTTCTGCTCGTCAGACCTAAAGGGCTCGTCGGTCTTTTACCAAGAGCCAAGTTACTTACACGCAGCTCTACTAAAGTCGGAGGCTGACCGACTCTTGCCAGACCCCCTCCTTTCAGCTTGTGTGTCTTTTTTGAGCTATTTCGGAATATTTGCTATCCTTTCGCTTAGCCTTAACCTCGAATATGGCTTCGGTGGTCAACCTAACTTCGGTAAAGTCGCCTTCTACGCTACTGGCGCCTTTGTTGCGGGTGTAGTGGCATCTAGACTTATGCCGATCATAGCTGATGTAACTCCTTTTGACCCCTTTAGTCCAGAAGGTACTATGCAGAGAATATCTATAACTCAAAATAACCCGTGTGCGGCGTTATTGACCTTTTTGGCGGCGCTACTCTTAGCAGCCTTAGTCTCAGGTGTATTCGGATATCTTGTTTCATATCCCGCTATTAGAATCAGGGAGGAGTGGTTCTTAGCTATGGTTCTGCTGGTTACCGGCGAAATACTTAGGGTAGTTGTGAGGAGCTACCAACCCATCGTAAACGGTTATAACGGTGTGCTTATACCGAATCCTTTTGGATGGCTTAAGGATTCAGATCAGATTTCCTTAGCATATATGATTGTGATACTCGCCATCGCAGTCAGCATCTACTTATATATCAACAGGCTTGTTAATTCGCCGTTCGGTAGGCTGCTGAAGTCGATGCGTGATGACCAGATTGCAGCAATGAGCTTAGGTAAGGATCTCGTTAGGGTGCGTGGGCAAGTGCTCATAATAGGCTCGGCTTTAGCTGGGTTGGCTGGTGTGCTTTACGCCTACTACAGCGGCTACGTTAATCCTGACGACTTCATCCCCATAAGAACTTTCGATGTTTGGGTTATGGTTGTATTGGGTGGTTTGGCGAACAATAAGGGCGTGCTCCTAGGTGCTGTGATAATGACCGCAATAGATAGGGGGACACAGATTCTCGCTATACAACTACAAACTATAGGCGGCATAACTGAGCTGAATTATCTGCGCTACATCATAGTAGGCATTTTGATGCTTGTAATACTCATGTTTAAACAAAGAGGTATCATACCTGAAAGACCTGTGCGGACACCTGCTTACGAGGTGGTCGAAGGTGAATGAGATTTTAAAGCTCGAGAATGTTGTAAAATGTTACGAAAGCTTGAGGGCTGTCGATGGTGTTAGCCTCTCCATCAAAGAAGGCAGTGTAATTGGCTTGATAGGACCTAACGGAAGCGGCAAGTCTACTCTCTTTAATGTAATATCTGGTCTTGATAGGGCCAATGAAGGCAAGATATGGTTTAGAGGTATACGCATAGAGAACCTCCCGCCACATAAGATCTTCTCCTTAGGTCTAGTGAAGAGCTTCCAAGACCCACGGCTCTTCCTTGGGATGACCGTTCTTGACAACATGCTAGTACCGCCAAAGGGGCAAAAAGGGGAAAGCCCGGTTATCGCCCCGTTACATTCAAAGTGGAGAGATCAAGAGATCGCGCTAGCTACGAAGGCTTCCGAGCTGTTGGAAAAGCTTCTTCTTAAAGGTCTACATAAAACGCTTTCCGCAGAAATCTCAGGCGGTCAGATGAAGCTCCTTGAGATGGGCAGAACACTTATGGCTGAGCCGAGGATGCTCCTATTGGATGAACCAACGGCTGGTGTTGCGCCTAAACTTGCTAGAGACATCTTTGAAAGGCTCTTGAAACTTCGAGAAGAGTTCAACTTGACCCTGTTTATAATAGAGCATAGGCTTGAGGTCTTGTTCGACTACGTGGAGTACGTTTATGTGATGCACAGAGGGAAGATTCTAGCTGAGGGCAAGCCCGATGATATTCTGGATAACAAGGTTGTTGCTGAAGTGTATTTAGGTGGTTGAGCTTTGAGCACCATATTAGAAACCAGGGATCTCGTTTCGGGCTACGGTAAACTGGTGATTGTGCACGGTATATCAACTTCGGTTAAAAAAGGGGAGATAGTCGCTGTAATTGGACCTAACGGAAGCGGGAAAAGTACCTTCATCAAATCCATCTACGGTCTAACCACGATATTCAGCGGGCAGATTCTGTTCGAAGGGAGAGACATAACTAAAACGAGAGCAGATTTGGTGACCCATCTAGGAATAGGATATGTGCCACAGATTAACAACGTCTTCTCGGCGCTTACCGTTGAGGAGAACCTTGAGATGGGAGCTGTACCTCTAAACAGCAAGGAGGAGAAGAAAGATAATATGAACGAGATGTTCCGAATCTTCCCCGTACTTGAGGAGCGAAGAAGACAGAAAGCAGGTTCACTTAGTGGCGGCGAACGACAGATGCTAGCACTTGCCAGAGCGCTCATAGCTAAGCCAAGGCTTCTTCTGCTTGATGAGCCAACAGCAGCTTTGGCGCCTAAGCTTGCAGACCAGCTCTTTAGCAAAATCGATGAAATAAGGAAAATCGGTGTGACTATTATTATTGTTGAGCAGAACGCTCGAAAAACTCTTTCGATCGCTGACAGAGGCCTTGTCTTAGTTCAGGGTAAGGTAGCATTTGAAGGCAGGCCGGATGATATATTAAATAATGATGAGGTTATCAGAATTTACTTGGGCGTCGCAAAGAAAAGTTAGTAACAAAGATTCTAAGTATATCAGCTGGTGGCATTTTAATATAATAAGATTTAATAGCCATATGTTAGAAAATGTGGTTGGTGGGAGGTATGAAGTTCGGGCTAAGGATGTGCGACTGGTTCGGTAGCGTTGAGAACATGGTGAGGCTTGGTGTGTTAGCTGAGAAGAATGGCTTTGATTCGGTCTGGGTAAGTCACGACATATTTATGAGAAGTTCTATGGTTACTTTAACTATAATAGGCGCGCATACGAAGAAGGTGTATTTAGGCAACACCATACTGAACCCCTATACAACGAATCCCGCTGAAATCGCTATGTACCTCTCTGCACTCGATGAATACACAAAGGGTAGAGCCCTCTGTGGTTTAAGCGCTGGAGCCCTCGAATATCTCCGTTGGCTTGGAATAGAGCATGAGCGGCCACTGACTCGTGTCAAGGAAACAGTTGAAGTTCTGAGAAAACTGTGGGCAGGAGAAAACGCGGCTTACGAAGGTAAAGAGATCAAATGGACATCAGAATGCTATATGCGCTTTCCTCAATATAGAAAGAGGATCCCAATATATATCGGTGGACAAGGTGAGAAACTTCTAGCCTATAGCGGAGCTTATGGCGATGGTGTGTTACCGATATTATATCCGCCAGAGTTTATAGATATCGCTATGGAGCGTATGAAGGCCGGCGCGAGAGAAGTAGGAAGGGACTTCTCCGAGGTCGATGTAGCAGGCTGCGTTTGGATGTCTATATCAAAGAAAGGCGAGGTCGCTGAAGAACCTCTTCGTAAACTAATAGCCTACTTCGGACCGATGTTAGGCGAACTGGGGCTTTCAACCATAGGTCTCAGCCACAAAGACTTTGAACCAGTCCAAGAAGTCTGGCGTAAGGAAGGGTTAGACGCCGCTGCTAAGCTTGTAACTGATAAGATGCTTGACTTGGCCATCCGGGGTACTCCAGACGATTGCATCGCCAAGATAGAAATGCTTCAGAAAAAAGGGCTACAACACATATCGATAGGTGCACCTCTCGGACCGGATCCTGAAGAAGCTGTTAAACTTATCGGGAAGTATGTGATACCATACTTTAGAGAGCGGGAGAAATAGAATCTTGGAGAGAGGAAGGTTAGTAGTAGACCCTAGAAAGTGCACTGGCTGCAGGCTATGTGAAGTAGCCTGCAGCGCAGCGCACGAGCGTATCTTTGACCCAGCTGTATCGAGGGTAAAGGTAGTTAAAGTAGAGCCAATAGGCTTAGATTACCCTTCGGTATGCAGGTTCTGTGGTAAGGCTGCCTGCATCGAAGCCTGCCCAGTAGGTGCTCTCTACCGTACGCAGAGTTCTGATGTTGTGCTTCTTAAGTCAGACATTTGTATAATGTGTGGAGCCTGCGTAGAGGCTTGCCCATTCGGCGCTATTGTGTTGCATCCTAGAACTAGGCTTCCCATCGTTTGCGATCTTTGCTCAGGGAACCCGGCTTGCGTAGCTAGATGTCCCACTGAGGCCATTAAGTATGTAGCTTTGAGGGAGGCTGCCAGAACCAAAGCTACTCAGTCCGCAGAAGCCGCTTCGCGCTCTGTTTTAAGAAGCTGGGGGGTCAAGAGGTAGGGGAAGTTTGAAAGCATATGCTGGTAAAAGGTTAAGAGTGGATCTTTCGAGAGGCGACTACTACGTTGAAGACATAAGGGAAGATCAGCTTAAGATGTTTCTTGGCGGTCGAGGTCTCAATTCCGCTGTCCTGTTTGATGAAGTCAACCCAAATGTCAATCCCTTAAGCCCAGAAAACGTGCTGATAATAGGCGTGGGTCCATTAACAGGAACCATCTGCTCAGGCTCCAATAGGTTTACAATAACCGCAAAGTCCCCACATACCGGCATACTTGGCGACGCAAATGCCGGTGGCTTCTTCGGCCCGGAACTCAAATATGCTGGGTTAGATCAGATCGTAATCAAAGGTAGGTCGCCGAAGCCAGTCTACCTGAAGATCTTTGATGGATCCATAGAGATTAAAGACGCCTCACACATATGGGGTAAAGATGTGTGGGAGACCGATCTTCTATTAAAAGAGGAGGTGGGTGACTCCGACGCTAAAGTCGCCTGCATAGGACCTGCTGCTGAAAATGGTGTTACGTTTGCTGGCGTAGTAACTAGTCTTGTCAGGATCGCTGCAAGAACCGGTATGGGGACAGTTATGGCCTCCAAGAACCTAAAGGCAGTTGTGGTTAGGGGGACGTTTCCTGTGGAAGTCGATGACTACGAGGCATTTGATAAGATAGTTAGGGAGATCGAAGATCAAGTATTTGCGTCGCCCGACTACCTAGGCAGATCTACGATGGGGTCCACCAGGCTTGTGAACCCTCTAAATCAACTCGGATTCCTAGTTTCATATCATTTTAAGACCGGCGTTTTTGAAGGCGCGGAAAAGATAAGTGGAGAAGCGTTGAGGGATCACTATAATGTTAAGGTTAAGGCCTGTGGCTCCTGCCCTCTTCCTTGTAGCAGATTTTATGTTGTGAAGAGTGGGCGATTCGCGGGTTTAGCTGGCGAAGGACCTGAATACGAAACATTAGGCTCTATTGGCTCGAGGTGCGGAATAGATGATATAGAAGCCATCCTAAAGGCAAATGATAAACTAAATAGATATGGTATGGACTCCATTACAACTGGCGAAGTCATAGCGTTAGCGATGGAATGCTACGAAAGAGGTCTAATCACCCGAGAAGAGTTAGATGGGCTTGATTTAAGGTGGGGTAACGCTGACGCTATGCTTACCTTAATCGATATGATCGCATATAAGAAGGGAATAGGTGAGAAGATGGCTTATGGTGCCAAGAAGTTCGGTGAGTTCGTGGGTAAAGGTGCTGAAAAAATGGCTGCACACGTGAAGGGGCTTGAGATAATAGCTGGTGAGCCTAGGGGCATGAAAGCCTTCGCTTTAACATATGCTGTCTCAAGCCGAGGAGCTGACCACTTAAGGGCAGAGCCTATGTTTGAGCTATCGAATAATGCTGAATTGGCTGTGAAGAGATTTGGGGCTAAGGAAGCGGCTTTCAGGCTTGAGTATAAGGCTAAAGGCAGAGTTGTAAAATACTACGAGGAGTGTGCAGCTCTTGCCGATTCACTAACTATGTGTAAGAATATAACTGCGGTATTGGATGGTCCACCGAGATACTATGAGTTGCAAGAAGTAGCTGCAAGGCTACTTAAGGCAGCTGTAGGATGGGATATGCAGCCCAGGGAAGTTCTGCGAATAGGCGAAAGAATAATCAACGTGGAAAGAGCTTTCGTTGTAAGAGAGGGTATAACACGAAAAGACGACACATTACCAGAAAGATTCCTTAAGGAGCCTCTTCCCCCCGAATGCGGTCCTTCGGCTGGCTCTGTAGTTGAACTAGAACCTATGTTGGATGAGTATTATGAAGTGCGGCGTTGGGATAAATCGACAGGCATCCCTAGGCGCATCACTTTGGAGGAGCTTGGATTGAAGTACGTAGCAGACAACCTAAAGTCCTATGTTGGTCTCCCAGACTAATCTCATCTTTTCTTTAAATTGCTGCAAAATTTAAAAGATAACAAAACTAGGCGTATTGTGGTACACCATTCTCTTTTAAAGGAGGAGACCGCTCAATCTGCTCATACGGGATGTATCTTACCTGCGCTAGAGCGAGTCAGCCTATTGCTCTTCTCGAAGCTTTTGTGCCCGACTTTATGTATTGTATGGAGTCTGCTATGTATGTTGCGTGGTCAGCTATCCTCTCTAGATACCTTAGGATGAGCGTCCCGGCGATTGTACATCTAACATCTTTATCTTTATTTTCAGCCGCAGTCTTAACGTAGTTCAGATAGAGAGCATCTATTTCATTATCCATTTCCCTGAGCTTCCTAGCTAGATTTATATCGCGCTCTATGAACGCCTTTATGCTGAGCCTAATCATCTCTTTAGCGTGTCTACCAGCCTCCTCTATAGGCTTGGTGTCGCAGTGTGAGAGGTCTCCGAATATGCTTCTTACCTGCATTATATCATAGGCGTATCTCCCGAACCTTGTGAAGCCGTAAGCTATCTCAAGGCAGGATTTTATGAAGCGTAGGTCTGAAGCTACGGGCTGATACCTGGCTAAGAGCTCTATCGCTAACTCACTAACCTCCTCTTCCAGCATCCTTAGTCGCTCAGAAGCTGTATAGACCTCATTGACGAGATCCTTATTCTGCGTGTAAGCATCGATGGCGGTTGAAACCGTCTGCTCAGAGAACCTCCCCATGTCGATCAGCATGTTCTTGAGGCGCTCCAACCCTATATCAAGCAACCTAACCAAGCAACATCAGCTAACCAAACTTCCCTGTTATATATTTCTCAGTCAGCTCCTCTCTTGGGTTCTCAAAGATCTGCGAAGTCTCCCCATATTCGATGAGTCTGCCCAAATAGAGGAAGGCGGTGTAGTCTGAGACACGGGCTGCCTGCTGCATATTATGGGTAACCAGCACAACCGTATAGTCTTCCTTCAGCCTAACCATAAGCTGCTCTATCTTAGCGGTAGCTATAGGGTCTAGGGCTGAGCAGGGCT
>Ga0207433_10013680_pt1 | contig 11885 bp, 5 predicted proteins | sample YelNatPaOPGAMG01_FD_187559 | JGI IMG/M metagenome (GOLD analysis project Ga0207433, IMG submission 187559) | Hot spring thermophilic microbial communities from Obsidian Pool, Yellowstone National Park, USA - OP-RAMG-01 (SPAdes) (version 3) | ecosystem: Environmental > Aquatic > Thermal springs >...
CATTAAATGGTTCTGTTGAACTTGGAAGTTTTGCGATTCAAGAAAAGAACAGCTGGTTAAGTCCATTTAAAATTTCTGAAAGTGATTTTGTAAGTATTGACCCGTCAGAAGCATTTGCACCAAGAAAGTCAGATGGCAGTTTGCCGGATATTAAGTTTATGCATCTTGCTTCTAATTCTCAATTCATTGATGCTGGAGTAGATGTTGGACTTCCTTTTAATGGGACAGCACCTGACTTAGGAGCCATCGAATTTAATAATGCAACATCAATAAAAATTAATGAAAGCATTTCAAATGATTTTCAAGTGTTCCAAAATCATTTGTAGTGATATATGTTTTATTTGGTTAAACTTTATCAGTATTAGTATTGGTATTGGTTTATTAGAACTATCTTACAAACATACTGTTTGAAGAAATGTGGGGATGAAAAAAATTTCTAAAAGTTTCGTTTATTTTCATATAATATTTCTTGCATTTTTTTATGCTATGTATTATATTGAAAAAGAAAAATATTAGTAAATATATTTCTGTTAAAAAAGAAACTTACCAAAACTTGGAAGTTGCGATTATTATAATTTAGAATACGAAAGAAAAATATTAGAAATAAGTTATTTTGCTTTTGATAATTAATTAAAAAGTAATTTATATTGTTAAGGAGTAAAAAATGATAAACCCTACAATAAAATATCTAATGAAAGTATTTGGGTTATTTCTTTTTTTATTCAATGTTAATTTTGCACAAAACACAGGAAAGCTTTCTGGAATTGTAACGGATGCAGAAACTGGTGAGCCGCTAGTGGGAAGTAATGTTGTAATTTTAGGGACAAATTTAGGAGCGGCAACTGATTTAGATGGTAGATATTTTATTTTGAATATTCCTCCCGGGAAATATGAAGTCCAAGTTTCAATGGTTGGGTATAATAAGGCAATTCAAACAGGTGTAATCATTAATTCTGGTATGACTACAAATCTTAATTTTAAATTGAAACCTGCTATTTTAGAACAAGCAGTAGTTGTTATTGAAGCAACTCGTCCAGATGTAGAACCCGAGAAAACATCTACAAGCATGATAATTCGTACTGATGAGGTACAACAGATTGCTGGAATGCGTAATGTAGGGAATGTGATTGGACTCTCAGCAGATGTTGTTGGTGGTCATTTTAGAGGCGGTCGTTCTAATGAAGAACTTTATTTGTTACAGGGACTTAGCTTCAATAATCCATTAGATAATTCACGAGCATTTACTCCTATAATGAGTGCATTAGAGGAAGTAGAAGTTGTTACAAGTGGTTTTAGTGCAAAATATGGTAATGCTCAATCAGGTGTTGTAAATATCACAATGAAAGAAGGTAAATCGGATAAATGGCGTACTTACGCGGATATGCGTATACGATTACCTCAACGGAAACATTTTGGTTCTAGTGTTTATGATGTAAATGCTAATCAATATCTACAAACATATTTAAATATTGATGAATGGGTTAAACATTATGCTACCGTAACACAAACTCAACTTGGTCAAGATTCATTATTAAAGATTGAGGTGTCAAGGCTAAGCTGGCTGCAAGCTCGTAGGTATATGAATCGTAATTATGGAAATGATATTGATAATGATGTGGAGTTATCAACTGGTGGACCTCTAAGCGAACGTATGCGTATGTTTTTCGCATTTTCAAAAAATACATCTTACCCAATTTTCCCAACACAAAAACCAGATGAAAACTATCAAGTTATGGGTAATATTGTAACAGATGTATGGAGGAAAGTATCTTTAAAATTAAGTTATGCTTATGCGCGGTCAAGAAGTAATTCATTTAGTATTGATGATTACCGTGATTTTCTTTGGGATATGATAAATGGTGTGGGTACTAATATTCAAACAAATTATCAATTAGGCTTACGATTTACACATGCATTGAGCCACAGCACATTTTATTTGATAGAATTTGGTTACCTCGGTATTGATAGGAAATCAGGTGGTGGGGTTTATGTACCAGATTCTGTTCTAAATACTGTAGCAAATCCAACGGGTAATTGGATAGGTAAACTTAATCGGCAGCCCGATCTTTTTGGCGAAGGACCATCTGGGGGTGGCTTTTCAAGAAATAAGGTTAATACTTATTCTATAAATGCTTCTATTACAAGTCAAGTTACACCATCGCATTTAATTAATGCTGGTATTCAATTAAATATTTATGATTTATATGTGGATAGGTGGGCTAATCGGTCGCTAACAGGTAATATAAGGCCAATATTCCAAGGATATAAAGCAAAACCATGGGAAACAGGTATATACATTGAAGATAAAATGGAATTTCAAGGTCTTATTGCAAATGTAGGTTTGCGATTTGATGTATGGAATCAAAACAGAAGGTATCAACCAAATCCATTTGTTGACCAAACAATTGATACCGGTAAAGTAAAGACACCAATAATTGGTCGTTTACAACCAAGGATTGGAATATCATTTCCTGTTATGGTTAATACAGTATTTCATTTGAATTATGGTTCTTTTATGCAAAGGCCAGGCTTCCAATATATGTATCAGTATGAACCCGGCATAGCCGCAAAAGGTTCTGGAACATTTGGTAATCCCTCATTAAAACCTCAAGTAACGTATATGTATGATGTGGGTGTAACACAAGGCATAGGCAAAGGAATAACCTTTGACGTAAGTGGATATTATAAAAATGTTAAAGATTTGATTGAAAGAGCAATATATTTTTATAATTATAACTTTAGTTTTGATGGGACCCCAATACCTGGAGGAACTTATTCAACTTACATTAATCGCGATTATGCAGATATTCGTGGATTTCGTCTTTCTTTGTCAAAGCGAAAAGGAAGTTTAACAGGTAGCATTAATTATCAATATAGTGTAGCAACAGGAAAAAGTAGCGCTCCAGGGAATGCAAGTCCTATTATTGGTATAAATACAGAAGACACAAAAAACGTTCCTAAAAGAGATATTCTCTTAGATTTTGATAGAACACATAATCTTGTAATAAATATTGGGTATAGTACAGGTGATAATTGGGGTTTTAAGATTGGTGATGTTTATCCTCTTGAGAATATTACAATGTCAATTTATTCTACTGCTAGAAGTGGTAGACCATATACTTATAATCCTGCAGGAATTTCAGCGAGAGAAGCTGCTACAATGAATATGCGAATGCCTGCAGAATATAATACTAATATAAAAATAACGAAGAGGATAAATAATTTTATAGGATACAATACAACAATTTACTTAGAAATATTTAATCTTTTTAATGATAAGACCTTAAATTATGACTATATCACAAATCTAAGTGCTGCTTATTTAAAAGATTTTCATACAAAACCTCTTGATGCTCCTGATGGCCTTAAGTATAATGACGAAATTATCAAGGGAAATATGGAATATGGTTTCGACCATTCTTTTATTTTATATAATAATCAACCACGTTCTTTTACATTAGGTATAATTGTTGACTTTTAATTTTTAATTATAAGGGATTGAGATATGAAATCAAGAATAAAGTCTATATTGTTATTAACCTTTATTATTTCCACCTTTATTTATGGTCAATTAAGAGATTATAGAACACATACAAGAGGTATGCTTTGGGAAACTGTGTTTAATACTGGAGAAATAGGAAGAGCTTATGATAGAGGGAGCTCCGGAAGTTTGCCTGATCATCATTCTATGGAATGGCCGGGGAATTCTGCCTTTAGACTTGGTGAGGAGAAATTTGATGGTTTTTATAATTCTTTTGGTGGAGGTATCTGGATAGCTGCTGATACTGGGAAAGTTGGAAAAAGAAAGTTTTTTACTCTTTCAAATGGAGGTATAGTTACATGTGGAGCAGTTTCTGGTAATAATGGGCAGGCTGTACCTGTTGAAGGTGTTTACAGTTTTCCTATATCAATTGAAAAATATACAAATTTCCCACTAACCCCTGATGGAGATGTAAATCCTAATTATAACCCAAATGAAGCTGAAGAAATTATAGTAGCAAAATGGGATACTCCAATAGGTGTAACTGTAACTCGTACAAGCCGTGCATGGAGTTTCCCTGATTATGATGATTTTATTATTTATGAATATGAATTGGAGAATACAGGAAGAGGATTACCAAAAGGAGCCTCACATGATACTTTATATGAGATGACTGTTACTTTTGTATATGCTTTATGCCCTTCTATGGTTGCTTATAAAAGACAATATGGGAGATGGGATTCGGGAGATATGGCTTCAGAAGAAATGTATGGTCGTTTTGATTTGAAACGTTGGCTTTGGTATGGGCATACAAGAAATGGTAAACCAGACCCTGTATACTTTGAGCAATGGGCTAAAACAGGAGAAAATGGGGGTGGATTAACAGCTCCAGCGGCAGTAGGATTTATGCCATTGTATTATGATTATAATCACCTTGCTAAAGCAAAAGAAACACCAAGAACACAATGTTATGTTAACACAACCCAAGGTATTAACGATCATCTCTATGTATGGGATAAATATGACGCTAAAGGTAGGCCTTTGCCTGATGCACGTATAAAACAGCCATACCTATTAAGAACTGAAAATACGAACTTACCTCCAACTAAAGGGGCTGCTTGGCTTGACGTAAAAAATATTAGAAAAACAGCGCCTTTTATTCCTGGCCGTTTACAGTTAAAAGGTCAACAATATCAAGATGAAGAACGAATAACTCCTTATTGGTTTGGTAGAGCACAAATGGTTGTTACTCAAGCATATACTCAACCTAATTCAAAAGCTTATGGATTTGGTCCATATGTACTTCCTCCGGGAGAAAAGCTTCGTTTTGTTATTGCAGAAGTTGCTGGTTATGGACCTGGACTTGAGTCAGATAGTATCTACTATGATTTCGGTGGTGGAACGGGAGATACCCCAACAGAACCAGGCCCATATTTTCATCCTGTCCCAAGTTGGTATAATACTTTGAAATATCCATATTTAAATAAAACACCTGGTTTATCAATGGGAAATACTTACTTGAAGGAATATCCATTGCCTTCATATGTTAATTCTGATGTAATTTCAATGCGACAAGTGGCTGATCGTGCTATACAGCTATATAGAGGTGCTGATAATGTTATAAAATATGATACGTTACAATTTGAACCATTAGACTCGCCACCTAAAGGTAAATATGAACCACTCAGTATTCCATGTCCTTCACCAATTTTACAAGTTTTCTCTGAAGGACCTATCTTAGCAAAGCTGGTATGGAAAAATTCAGTTGAATCTATTACAAAATCGACACCAGGATTTTCAAAATTACATGCACCATTACATCATTACAAAGTACTTCGTTCAACAAGTGCTATTGGTCCATGGACTGTTTTGGACAGTATTAGTCGTGGTGATATTAGGTATTTCAATTTTGAAAAAAATGTATACGAGTTCATTGATTATTCTGCTAATTTGAATACGACATACTACTACGCTGTTGTATCTGTTGATTCTTTAGGGGGGAAAAGTGGTTTAACAAACTTAACAAAACACACAGCACAATATTCTGCTGTAAAAAAATTAGGTAAAGTTTATGCAGCTCCTAATCCATTTATTGTAAATTCTGGCTATGCTGATGCATCAGATAAAATTGGAATATATGGTTTACCTGAGCACGCTACAATTCGTATTTATTCATATTCAGGTCAGTTAATCGAAACGATTGAACACGATGCTTCCTCATATTCAACTGCATGGTTTCAAATATCTCGTAATAACCAATGGATAGCTTCTGGAGTTTATTTCTTTACTGTAGAAGACAAAACAACAGGAGAAAAATCTTGGGGTAAGTTTGTCATTATTCATTGAATAAGAGGTTAATGATATGAAAAAAATTATAACTATAATGGCTTTTTTACTGCTCTCGTATTCATTGAATGCTCAAAAAGTAGGCTCTACTTCTATGCAGTTTCTTAGTGTTATTCCAAGTGCACGTGCTGCAGGAATGGGTAATGCATATGTAGCCATTGTACATGGAGTTGAAGGTGTATTCTGGAATCCCGCAGGTGTAGCTTTAACAGAAGGACATGAATTTTCTATGACCTATAATAATTGGTTATTTGACACTTATCAATATGCATTAGCTTATTCAACACTTTTAGGGGATATAGGTTCTATTGGATTTCAGTTCCAATATAATGATTATGGTAGTTTTGAAGAAGCTATTGTTGGAGGAAGTAATATATTTCCAGGCCAGGAATATCCTTATTTAACAGGAAGAGTTTTTAAACCATATAGCTATGTTGTAGGATTAAGTTATGCTAAAAAACTATCAGATCGTTTTTCAACTGGCCTATCTATAAAATATGGACATGAATCACTTTATGATAAAAAGTCACTATCTATTACAGATGTAGACGGTTCTATTTTGGATGCTAAAACTTCAGCAAATGTAATAATTTTTGATTTTGGAATTCATTATAATACTGGATTCAAATCAATACAGATGGGGGCATCAGTTCAGAACTTTGGACCTGATATAAAATATGCGAAAGACAAAAGTTCAGTTCCAATGCTATTTCATGTGGGTATAGCAGCAGATTTTATAGGTCCGAATAGTCTTTTTGTAGAAGAGCAAAACAACCGACTGGGGCTTGCATTTGATATTTTCCAAACGAACGACTATGACCAGCAACAACATATAGGTATTGAGTATGAATTTAATAATATAGTCACATTTAGAGCTGGATATAAATTTAATTATGACCTTGAAGGATTAACATTCGGCTTTGGTATAAAACAAAAATTAGGGTTATTAAAAATTTTATTAGACTATAGCTATGGAGTATTAGATGCAGAAGTCGGTTCTTTTGGAAATATTCACCGCATTAGTATAGGAGTTGGAATTTTATGAAAACCTTATTCAAAATACGAGATGCATTTGCATTATTCATAATAATATTTACAAATATTAATGCGCAATACTATAACAAGCCATTAACTATACAGGCATTAAATCATACTACCTCTGCATCAGCTATTTCTCGCTCAATGGGTGATTTATCATTAGCTTCAAAAAATGATGTATCTATAATGTTTTCGAATCCCGCTGCATTACAAACTATCCATGGTATACAATTTTCATTTGGCGGTTTATTAGAGTATAAAAAGAATGAGCAAATTCAACGTTGGTATTCACTCGATTGGTTATCTATGTTTGATTTATTTATGGAAGGAAAAACAGCTGACATCCGTGATCCGGTGATAAATACAAATAAAGTTACAGTTCCAACTTACCAGGATTCTGTGCAACGTAATGGTAGAAATCCAAATTGGACTCACAGCCATAATCAATTTGTTCCCTCATTTATTTTGGCGGCAGCACCATTTAAAATATCTAATATGAAGTTTACAATAGGTGTAGGCTTTGTGGAATATGCTAATGTAAATTATTTTTATGCAAACAGAACTGCTTTTAATAGGAATTTAGATTATATCACACTTCCGATTTCAGTTGACCCAAATCCTGAGGTTGCATATTGGTGGGCTGATACCCGTTTGCGTGAAGGGTCAATTTATGGATATGGTGGTGCATTATCTGCTACCGTGTTAGAAAATCTTATAGTTGGGCTAAGCGGTCTATATATATCAGGTACTGTTAATGATACAGAAAGTAGAGAAGGTTTTGGAAAATTGGAGTTTTTTTCAAAAGATTTTCGATTTACAGAGGATACATACTTTGTAAGTTGGAAAAGCGAATCAAATATAACTGGTTTTGAAATGACATTTAGCAGTATTTATAGAATAAAGAATTTAATGCTTGGTTTTTCATTTAAATTACCTACAAAAATTACACGTGAATTTACTACAGAAGGTGATAGTGTAAAAGGTCCGTCAAATATAAAATTGCCAAGTAAAAGAGGGAGTGATAATATTACATTGCCCTTGCGAGGTTCATTCGGTATTGGTCTATCTCTTAGATCTAATATTTTTATCAGTGGTGAATATAAATATTTACCATATAACTTAGCTGAATATACCGATGAGAATGGAAAAACAACAAAGCCATGGTTAAATTGTTCAAGTTATCATCTGGGTTTAGAATACTTGCCAATGGATTTTCTTGCAGTAAGATTAGGATATCAAATAAAATCTGAGGTTTTTGAACAGCAAGGAAATCATCTCCCAGGTCAATCAGTTTCTTACAATGTTTATTCTATTGGTTTAGGGATTAATATTATAGATAATCTCCAAATCAATCTTGGTTATGAATATATTGATATGCATTATGAAGATTTATGGTTTTTGAATACAAACATTAATAAAGAGAAAAAGAACACAATCTTTGGAAATATTTTATTTACATTAAAATAACTTAAGGATGTGGTACTAATTTTATAATTTTTCAATAATTAAAAAGAAGGGAAGTTATGAGAATTTTACAAAATTTATTATCTATTCTTATAATCTTGGTTATATGCTCAAGATTTATTTCAGCCCAACAAAATGGAGATTATCAAACTGCAAAATCTGGCAATTGGAATGACCCATCTGTCTGGCAAGTGTATAATAATGGAAGTTGGAATGTTGCATCTCAATACCCTGATACAACTGCTGGAAAAGTTACTGTGCTTTCAGGACATGCAATAACTGTTACGGAAAATATTATTATCGATTCAGTATATGTTGATAATGGGGGTTCAATAGTAGTTAATTCTGGTGTTACGATGACTGTCAATTATAATAATAACAAACCAGGACTAGTTTTACAGGGTTTGAACGCTCTAATTGTTAACGGAACGTTGAGGAATGAGGGTAATATTATTGGGGCAAAAGCACCAAGAAATGTAGATTTTAGTCCAGAGGCTGATACAGCGATATTCAAAGATGGTAGCACATATATTCATGCAAGGGATGGAGGTGATCCCATTATAGCGAAATGGGAAACAGGTTCTACTTATATGATTACAGGAGTTGTTAAAAGTTATCCGAAATCTCAGCCACAAAATTTTTATAATTTTGTTTGGAACTGTCCAAATCAAACAAGAGGTGACGGTAGTATCAGATTTTATCGTAACAGAGTTAGGGGTGATATTATAATTTACGATAATGGCTCTCAAACAGGTGGTGATAGGGATATTCGTTTAACGGAGGCTAGTGTTTGGCCTAAAGCTGAAGATAATATAACGCCTTTGCAAGATACTATTTGGATTGATGGAAATATAACATTAATTAAACCTGAAATACCAGGACATTGGTCAAGGTTAGCATCTACCGGGTCTAGTTCAGGTATTAATGCTGTTATTATAGTCGGTGGTAATATTACTGTAGGAGATAGTTGTGTTTTTGGAAGGAGTGGTAGCAATTCAGATGTAAGATGGATTATAGGAGGGGATCTTAGTGTATCAAGCGGTGGGACAATACGTAATGTTGGGGGTAATGGTTATCGAATGAAAGCGTTTGTATTTAACAAACAAGGTATTGCAAAACTTTCAATTGCTGAAGGAAAAGGAAACAGTAATTATGGTTCAACTCTTGTAGGTGAGCCATGTTTTCAGGTTATGAAAGGTTGTACATTAGATATTGGAACAAGCAAGATTGATAGTACAATTGGAGGATTCTTTGTGATTGATAATGGTGGTGCTGTGAAAGTTACTTATGGTCAAAACAGTGGTTTGATTTCACCGAGGGGTGAGTCTGGGATAATAGATACAGAACATGATTCTATAGGAGTTAAACCAACACCTAATGGTAATTCTTTTATTATTGCTAAGAATGTTATAGGTTCGGGAACTATAACATTTTCTGCTTCTGAAGTAAAAAATGTGAGTGACCCTGCTAAAGCAATTTTACGTCAATGGATTGTTACACCATCGCCTGGGATTAAGAGCGGAGACCTTGAAATCTCTATATCTCCATATGATATACCACAAAAAGCTAACTGGAAAAATTTTGTAGCAATGAAATATGGGGGGGTAGGCACTAATTGGATTAATAGAGGTCCGGTAAATTTTGTTATTGATCAGCTTTGGCAGGATACATTATCAATAAAAGGTGCAACATTGAAAAATGTTACTGACTTGGGTGGTATATGGTCTCTAGGAGATTTATCATTAACTAAAGAAGAAGTAATTAATGAAACTGATTGGGTGATGTGGCCAAATACTGAAGCAAGTGGTTATTGGCTGCCAATAAATAATGGGAATGTCGTAGGGGATACAATAAGATTTGCTGCATTAGAGAATTTAATGGGAAATGCAGCCGAACCATTAGGCGGTACATATTTGTATAGAGAAGGATCTTGGGGTAATAATGCAGTTGCAGATCCTGACTCTAGTCAACGACATCCCAGAATAGGTTGGCGTAGTGATGCTATTTATCCTGGTCAGACAGCTCCTGGATGGCCAGCAAATACAACTGATACATTAAATAATGTATGGGTTCAGTTTAAGGTATCTCCTATTAAAGGGTATATGTTTAATGTAAATTCTGTTTCATTCGATATTTGTGGAGCTGGCACTGGTGATATGAAGGCAAAAGCATATGTATCAACTGATCCGTCATTCAAAAATAAAATCGAAATTTTTAGTTCTGAAAGATTGGGATCATATGTATTTAATTATGTAAAAGTAACAGGTCTTAATATTAATCTTAAAGAAGGTGAATCGTTCTATTTAAGAATTTATCCTTGGCTTGATAACCAAACTAAACCTGTAACCGGGAAAAGAGTAATAATTAAAAGAATTATTATTGGAGGTAAATCTGAACCTGCAACATCTTTAACAACAGAATTATCTAATTTGCCTAAAGGGTTTAAACTTTATAATGCTTATCCAAATCCATTTAATCCAGTAACTAATATAAAGTTTGACCTACCAACCCCATCTAATGTCACTCTGAAAGTTTTTAATATCCTTGGTCAAGAAGTTACAACATTACTTTCAGAGTTTAAAGATGCAGGTACTTATATTGTTCCTTTTAATGCTATTAATTTAAGTTCTGGTGTATATATTTATAAAATACAAGCGGGTTCATTTACTGAAACAAAACGTATGCTTTTGCTGAAGTAATTTTGATAATATAATTTTAGTTCTTCACAACAAACATTGCCCGTATGATAAAATTAAATAAGGTGCCTCCTTACATACGGGCAATTTTGTTGTATGTTTACATTAAATTAGTCTAAACGCAACTTGATGATTTTTAGTATTAACAAGAAAACAATACATTGAAATTATTGTAGATATCTTTTGGATGTTTTAATGTGTATTCTAATTTATTCGGTTAATGGATATAATAAGTTTAATGATATTTTATCAACTTACCACTTGAAGAAAAAATATGGTTAAATATTAGTTATTTTGAAAAATAATTTAATAGAAAAAAATCCATGTGAGTCGAGGTTATAGTGGTTATCTGTGAGAAAAAATGATTTATAAAATTAAAACTTGTTTTGAGCAAATGAAAGTCAATAGTGGAGTTATTAAATCAAGGATACTATGGATAAAAATTAAGTATTTAGATTAAAAGTATGGATTTCAGAAAGTTTCGTTTATTTTCTTTTAATATTTCTTGCATTTGCATATATTTTGTTTTATATTGCTAACAAAAATATACGTAAAGATTTTATGTTAAAAACGAAATCAATCAAAACTGACGAATTACAACTATTATCAGCTAAAATCCGAAAAAGAACTCTGGAAATAATATATTCAGCAAAAGCTGGACACACTGGTGGTTCGCTCTCGTCAATAAAAATCCTAACAGTTTTATATTTCCATGTAATGAATATTGACCCAAAGAATCCAAAGAAAGAAGACAGAGATCGTTTTGTTATGAGTAAAGGTCATAGCGTGGAAGCACTGTATGCAGTATTGGCTTCAGCTGGTTTTATTGATGATAGTCTTCTTGAGACATATGGATCTTT
>Ga0207433_10013686_pt1 | contig 11879 bp, 6 predicted proteins | sample YelNatPaOPGAMG01_FD_187559 | JGI IMG/M metagenome (GOLD analysis project Ga0207433, IMG submission 187559) | Hot spring thermophilic microbial communities from Obsidian Pool, Yellowstone National Park, USA - OP-RAMG-01 (SPAdes) (version 3) | ecosystem: Environmental > Aquatic > Thermal springs >...
AGATGGCTGAAAAGCTACACTAACGTTCCAACAGTTACAGTTTCTGAAAGCACTAAGAAAGACCTTTCAGGTTTAGGGTTTAAGGAAGTTTACGTTGTTTCTGAGGGATTAAACTTTAAGCCTTTAAGCCAAGTTCCAGAGAAGAAAGCTTATCCTGTTGTTGCTTACGCTGGAAGGCTTAAGAAAGCTAAAAGACCCGATCATGCTGTTAAAGCATTTAAACTGGTCAAGGAGAAAATTCCTGAAGCTGAGCTCTGGATTATTGGAGATGGCTATTTTAGGAAGGATTTGGAAAAAATGGCTTGTGAGGGTGTTAGGTTTTTTAGGTCGTGTTCAAATGATGAAAGGAGAGACCTAATTAAGAAGGTTTGGGTTTTGGTGAATCCAAGTGTGAGGGAAGGTTTTGGGTTGAATGTGGTTGAAGCTAATGCTTTGGGTGTGCCTTGCGTTGCTTATGATGTTGCGGGGTTAAGGGATTCAATAGTGAATGGTGAAACTGGGCTTCTTGTTAAGTCTGGGAATGTAGAGGCTTTAGCTGAAGGAATCATGAACATATTAAACGATGAGAAGTTAAGGTTTGAATTTTCAAGAAATGCTTTGGAATATTCCAGAAGTTTTAGTTGGGATAAAGTTGCAGATAAATTTATTAAAGTTATTAAATCTGGCGGTAGTTAAATGTGTGATTCAAATCAAAAACCTCTAGTATCCGTAATTGTTCCAACTCTTAACTCTGAAAGATTTTTGGAAAGATGCTTAACATCTATAAGGAGGCAGACTTACTCGAACATTGAAGTTATTGTGGTAGATAATTACTCAATAGATAAGACAAGGGAAATTGCTGAAAAATATGCTGATTTAGTTTTGTTAAAGGGACCTGAACGCAGTGCTCAAGTTAATTTCGGCGTTAAATATGCTCGTGGCAAGTATGTTTATCGTGTTGATTCTGATTTTGTTGTTGAACCTTTTGTTGTTGAAGAAGCCATTAGAAAATGCGAAATCGAATGCTTCGATGCTATTTGCGTTCATAACACTTCAGACCCAAGTGCAAGTTTTTGGGCTAGAGTTCGGAAACTGGAAAGAGACTGTTATTTTTATGACAAGCTGAACGTAGCTGCAAGGTTTTTCAGGAAAGATATTTTCGAAAGGATTGGCGGTTTTGATGAGCGGTTAGTGGCTGCTGAAGACTATGATTTGCATAATCGGCTAGTTAAGCATGGTTTTAAAATTGGCTACATAAAATCAAAGGAAATCCACATAGGTGAGCCTGAAAGTTTATCGGAAATTGCGAAAAGGCATTATTATTATGGCAAAACCCTGAAGAATTTTATTGCTATGAACTCTGTAAGGGGAATTGAACAAATAAGCCCGATTAGACCCGCTTTTATCCGCAACTGGAAACGTTTTACTGAATGTCCATCTTTGACTTTTGGTTTTCTTGTTTATCAGGTTGTGAAGTATTTTTCAGCGGGTTTGGGTTTTCTTTTTTCTTTAGGCGATCAAAATTAGTGGCTTATTTTTTAAAGTTGTGTCACTTATTGGTTTTCCATTTACTGTGCATTAAGGAGGCGATTTTCTTTACGTCCTTTCTGTATATAAGCATTAGGAACAGCGTGGGAAGGATGGCTGATGCGATTACTGAATGTTGGATGATGCTTTGTGTTTCATGTTGTATTGTGATTTGGAGCTTTCCATTCGTATCTATGAGCCAGCCGTTGGCAAAGATGTTAACTTTGTAATGGTTTGTTTCTGGGATGGGACTTCCGTTTACATATGCTTTCCAACGTTGATCAAAGTTTTCTAGCAACACTAAGATGAACGGTTCGGTGTTTTCTACGTTTATCTCATATAGTGTTGGGTTAACCTGTTTCCACGTAAAAACTTGCGGAATTGACAGTTTTTTATCTGGTAATGTCTTGTCTACAAACATGGAATGCTTCAGCGTGTTCCACTCTAAAGTGGCTATAGCTTTTTGCATTTGGCTTACGTTAATCGGGTTGTCTGCTACGTATAGTTTCTCAACTGCATAAGCATTCTCGAAAAGTGAGGCGTCATCCCAATCTTTGACGAGCGTGAAGACATTTTTTCCTTGCAGTTTAAGGTTGTCTATGTCGTAAGTGTTGCCATATATAATGCTTTTTTCAAGGATGAGATATTTTATTCCCATCATGCCTAGAAATTTGGCTTCTTCTGTGTAGACGAATACTTCCAGTTCCCATATGCTGATGGAAGACCATTTTGTGGCTTCTGTGAAGATAAAGCGAAGTTTATTCGTAACAACTGGTTGCGAAAAGCTGTATGTAAATTCGGTGGAATCATTGTTTTCTATGGTTGCCAAAGTTTTCCATTCAGATTGGTTCCATGCTTCTATACTGAATTTTCTTGCATATGCAGATTCAAACGTAATTTTTATCTCCCATATCTCATAAGATTGATTCCATTCAATTTCAAGCCATTGGGGAACACCCACATCAGAAGACCAACGAGTATTGTTTAAGCCGTCGATGGCTTTGCTTGCGTCTAAACCGCTTCTTTCCACTGTGCTGGCATTGGCAACACTATCTGGAGCAATATTTACTTTGCGGATATGTTGAAGTGCATCATGAATTTCATTGAACAATTCGTCGTTTTCAGATCTTATATATTCTGTGCCAATTCCAGATATTACAGGTTTTGAAAATAAAAGCGGATACGGATTCCCACAAGCAAGTACACCATCACTAAAGTTGTAGCTCACATAGGTGCCTCGCTGGGGAAGCAGTATAGTCCAATAATCGTTCGAAATCATGCTATCAAGCTCTGCGTAAGAAGAAGGCACATATGAACCTTTAATATCAGGTTTTAACCAGTTTCTTGTAACATCTCCTGTTATCAATGGGAACGATGTTGAAGCAAAAAGTGCAATAGTAAGGCTTATCGCAAATAACTGCCATTTTATATGTTTTAATTTGTGGCATACGGATGAAAGAGTCATGCCAATCAAAACGCTATATGACATTATTACAAAGAGAATCCAGTGGGTTGATTCCCTGAAGGCAATCATTAAAGGGACATAAGTTGCCAACGCAGAGTAAAGTTGACTAAAATATGGATTGAATGCACTTGTTAAGAGCAGAGAAAGCGCCGCCACTACACTAAAATAGATGGTTAATTTACGTGATTTGGAAAATAGCAGACCCATAAATGCGAGAATTGAAGGAAAATAAGATAAAATTACGATTAAAGGATTATCAAAGTAGACGTTTGCGTATGGTACATAAGGTTTACCCCATCCCTTTTCATAAAAAGCCCATTTTGCGATAAGCCTTAATACATCATAAGGTCGAAGATATAAAACAAACGGTGGTGCTGCCATGTTTTCGTATGAACTAAGTAAAGCTTCCAAGTTTGTCAGAACAAGCGTAATAACCCAAATAGAAGCTAACAAAAGCGATACAACAAACACTAATAAAACCCTTAGATAACTTGAAAGTAAATTTACATTAAGTGAAATATTAAAACTGGAAATACTATTTTTGCGGTAAATAAGCGTTAACCCGCTATTCACAAATAGGAATAAGCAGGTTATGGCTAACGCCATAAGACACAAAAGTGTTACTCGATAATTTGGAAATGCTCCATATGTGAGGTTGAAGAGTAAACCCGAAATCACCATCAGTATGTAAGATTTTGTTTTAATGCCTCTTGTAAATGTCACCAAACATGGCAGAATCATTAGTGTGGTATTTATAAATCCTATAGCTGTTTGTTCTCTGTCAACTATCAAATGAACATTTGATGTAAGAAACAGTGCCGCAACAAAAGCCGCAATAACATCGCCGTTTGTAAGCTGCTTAACGTACACATACATGAAGATTGATGCCAGAAAATATATCGAGAACACTGCTACCATTTGAGAAAAGTAAAGATTTATGCCAAGAGTTTGGAAAATTGTGGTAAAAAAATTGAAAGGGTCGAGAATTCTCGGAGGATAAACCGATAGCAAGCCAAAATCTATCTCATCCCACATGTAAAGGACACGTTTTACAAATGCTCCATTATTCAGTGGAGGTCTCAAATCGCCGCTAATCAATATGTAAGGATATTCAAACCAGTTCAGCACACGTAGACTAAACAAGCAAAAAGCAACAAAAATCAGCAATTCTACAAACTTCCATTTTAGTTTCATTTCAAACCCCATTCCACATCATAGCAACGCAACCGTCAATCCAGCATTAAGAGTTTTTCTAAACGCTTTATTTTCCATCTTGTATGCAATTTAAGCTTATATATTTACTTTCATACATTATAAAAGGTAAAACTAACAGTACAAACCTCAACCATCATTGGCAATAGTGTCTGGAAATGAGAACCAAAAAATTAAGCATCCTGCGCAAGCTTTCAGGAATAATCATATTAGTATTGGTTGCATATGTTTTAGCCTTTACGTTTAACATTATGCCAGTTAAATCAGAATCTGGAACTATTATTGTTCCTGACGATTTCTCATCTATACAGCAAGCAATAAATGCTGCAAATTTAGGAGACACAGTTATTGTTAAACAAGGAATTTATGATGAAAAAATATTCGTCAATAAAAGCATAAGGCTTATCGGGCAAGGAAATTGTACAGTATATCTATTGTTAGATGTATCGGCTAATTATGCTAAGGTTGCCAATTTTATTATAGGAGGAGATAGATATAATCCCTTTGCTGGTTGTGGGGGAATCTTGAGAGTTAACGCAAGCCGTGTTTGGATTGAAAACATTACGATCGGAGATGGTAATGGAAGGTTTAATTCATTCGAGGTGAGTTCAGCCAGTTACTGCAATTTTACGAATATAAGAAATGCTGACAGATTTCCAGCAGGTGCTTTCATTGAAAATTCCGATAACAATGTTTTCCAACAGAACGAATTCTACGGCTTAATAGTTGAAAATTCCGATAACAATCGTTTCATAAACAATGTAATAAGCTATGTAGGCCTTAATCCAATACGCTTAAATTCATCAAGCAACAACGTGTTCTACCATAATAACTTCTATTGCGTACCGGAAATATTAGAGGGAAGCATTAATCAGTGGGATAACGAGTACCCCTCAGGAGGCAATTTCTGGAAATATTACAGTGGCGGTGACTTATATAGTGGTCCATTTCAGAACGTGACTGGCAGCGATGGCATCGGAGATGCTCCACAAATTATTGGTTCTGGCAATGTAGACCGTTATCCGCTAATGGCCCCATTTAACTCCTTTGAGGTTGGTGTTTGGGACGGAGAAAATCGCAATATTGAAATCATCAGCAATTCTACAATTTCAGACTTTAAACTAAATACGATTGAGAAAACTTTGAGTTTTAATGTGATTGGTGAAAATGGGACAGTTGGCTTTTGCAGAATAACTATTCCAGCCGTCATTATGGAAAACATGTGGATGAACAATTATACAGTGCTAGTCGATGGAAAACGTGTAGAAACAAGGGAATGGAAAGATATAAAAGACATCTACATTTTCTTCGCCTACAATTATTCTCAGCATAAAATCACTATATTACAGACTTATACAACAACCCTTCAGATTGAAACGTCAATTAAAGGTATAACAGATCCGTCTCCGGGCTTGTATTTCCATTTTGTTGGAGAATTAGTTTCGGTTTCAGCGACGCCTGATTTGAATTATCGACTTGCATACTGGGTCCTTGATGGGATTAATGTGGGCTCTCAAAATCCTATAGAAATACTAATGGATTCAAATCATACCTTGCAAGCCGTTTTCACCCAAATAATTTATGAACTGTCTATAATTGCAACTGCTGGAGGAACAACTAATCCCCTACCCGGAACCTACACGTATGTTAAGGGGGCACAAGTAAACGCTGTTACCGTAACAGCAATTCCAAGCATAGGTTTTTCATTTAACTACTGGCTACTTGACGATGTGAAAAGAACCGAAAACCCCATAACGGTAATTATAGATTCAGACCATACATTAGAAGCTTATTTTGTTGATGATATCCCCCCAGATATAAGCGAGCCGATAAAGCAACCCTTATCAGATGAGGTTGAACCATATCAAGAAGTTCATGTTTGGGTTAACGTTACAGACTATGGAACGGGCATTAAATATGTTACCCTATGGCATAGCTTGGACAATGGAATAACATGGACCATTGCGAATATGAAGGCGTGCCGAGAAATACATGAAACATTATGGGAAGGAACAATTCCAGGCTATAAAAACGGTACATGGGTAATCTACAAGATAATAGCATTTGACAATGCTGGAAACCAAGCCACAAAAGATGGCAACGGCTGCTGCTACCAATACCACGTCATCCCAGAACACCTATTAACGCCAATTCTTCTCACACTCATGATGACCATTACACTTTCATCTGCAGTTTTAAAGCGCACATGTTTGAAATATAGGATACTATAACCTAACAAATTTCCAAAAGCTGATGCTAATTATAACATGCAAATGTATGCGCGCGCTAACTGTGATGAGAACAAGTCTATGCTAAGATTCTGGAAGACCGTTACAAATAGGTAGGATGGGGGGTGAGTATTCGAGCTTGATAAACTGAGGGCATTCCAAAGTCTATCTCATCCCAGGCGTAGATGACACGTTTGTTGAAGGCTTGCTGGTTTAGTGGTGGGCGAAAATCCCCGCCGACAATTATGTATGCGGCGTCTTCGTGGGTGCCTGCGCATTTTTGTTGAACCATGTTCTTATTTTTAAAAGTGCACTGGAGCTTTTCACTTTCCATCGCCTTTATCGACTTTTATCTTTCTGCGGTAGAGCCGCCTTTTTTGTAGGATTTTTGGTGGGAGATAAGCTGTGATTATTATGGCGGCTTCGGTTATGAGGCTTAGTGAAGAAAGGTATTTGTATGTGGTGTTTGGTGTGTAGGAGATTTCGATGTTGAGCAGTCCTTGTGGTGCATTGAAAATCCAGAGGTTTCCGTAGCCGTTTGCTTTAATATGGTTTTCAGCTTTTGTTCCGTTGATTGTTGCCTCCCAGAGTGGATCGTAGTTTTCGCCCAGAAAAAGTGTAAGCCACAAGTTTTCAGAGTTGCTTATTTGTAGAGTGTAGTGTCCTGGAGTTTTTTCAAGCGTTTTTGCCGTGTATGTTTGTCGGTTTTGTTCTGGAATTAGGCAGATGCCTCTTATTACTGTTGGGGTTATCGCCACTTCGTTGAAAAGTGTTGTCGAGTTGCATGATCCTAGACCTATCTTTCCTGTTTTGTTTAGCAGGGGGTCTTTGAAGCTGAATATGTATTGGTTGTTTAGGTATAAGGTGACGGTTTCGTTGACTTTCACTATTTGGATGTTGTTCCAGTCTGTGAAATTTGTTTCTGCTTTTTTTAAAGCCAGAGAGGATTGATGTGTTCCCTGTGCGTATTTTGCTAGTTCTATGTATCCGTTTTCGTGGAATACAGCGTAAAAGTAGGAGTCGTCTGTGAATGCGAAATACACGTATGGTGCGTGCCACGCTTCTTCTCCGTAATTTGTTACTTTAAATTTGAGGTTGAGGTCAAAGTTTTTGAATTCTTTTAAGCCTATTAGGGTTCCGTTTTCAATTTTTAAGGATTGCCCTTCAATGGTGTATTTTCCGTTTCCATAGTTGATAAAGCTGTAGTTTAAGTTTGTGAACATCGTTATGTCGTTGACTGTTAAGGATAGGTTGTGATTTCCGCTTTGTAGCTGGAGCTTAGCGATGTTTTTTAGCGGGTTTTGCCCTTCTAAGATTGTTTTTTCTTTTGATTCTTCGTTGTCCAGCCTGTAGTATAATGTTGTTTCCGGCTTTTCAACGTAGATTGCAGCATATAAATCGTATGTGTTTGAGTATGGATTGTCAAAGAGGTAGTGGGTTATTTTTGATGTTTCTTCTTTGTCTGTTGTTATGTTGCATTCTTGATTCTGGATTTCGATGAAAACTGGCTTGTTTTGAAATTCAGATGCGTCTAGCAGGTTTATTGTTTGCATGTTTGAATAAAGTATTGGGTACTGGCTTACGTAAACAGTTGGCAGAGCGTTGTCTAACACGATTTTGGAGTATTCGGATGCTTTAGCTGCTTCATCGGTCCTGTCTAATGTGGCAAGGATTGATTGGGGGCTTTGAGGCTGGATTATCTCGAATCCGGTGTCCTCCCACTTGTTGTTTATGTACACGTATTTTACGCTTAGAAGCCTTAGAAGGTTTTCAAAGTTTACGCCTTCGCATAACGCGTTGCTTATCATGTTTGAGATTTCAGAGTTTTGGCCTAACCTGCTTGGATATAGAAAAATGTTTGAATATTCAACGTACAGCTCTGTTTTATGGTCAAATGGAAGTATTATGCCTCTGGAGCTTTCATCGTCCTGCCATGTTAATGAATCGTTTACTATTTGGGTTAGGGTTTCATCTGGCGTGGCTTGGTCTGTTCCTGGGTATTTGTCTATTCCCATGTACCCATTGAAAGCTAAGGAGTTGTAAAAGTATATGTGGGAAACAGCTAGCAAGATTAGGATTATTGTCATTGTAGCCATCTTGAGGTTTTTTTGTTGAAGGAGTTTTATGGTGGATATTGAGATTTTTTCGGTTGTGAAGGCGAAAAGCGGTGTTATTGCCGCCAGCATTAAAATTTGGATTTTGAAGGGGTTGCGCAGAGTCCAAGTGAACATGATGTCAGTTATGACCCATTCTAGCGAGTTGCATGCGAATCTTAAGAAAGTTGCGGACAGAAGCGTGAAAAACAGCATTGTTAATGCAGCGATTATTCTCCTTTTTTTGTCTGAGTCCTTTATCCATAGGATGCTTAGAAGGGTAAATAGTGGTATTATATAGCCTGCTTCGTTGCTTAGGTTTTTTGACGAGTTGTAACCTAATTGGATTTGTGGTGAACCCCCGTTTCCAGCCAGCCTAAGCAGGTTTGGGATTGTGGCCTCTTGATACGTGTACTGGAAGTCTATGAGCACATTGCCGCCTATGCTGAAATTTGGCGATTGGATGTACAACATTGTTGAGTAGATGTAGGGAGCCGAGCACGAGGTTAGAAGCAAACCGTAGATGGCGAGTTGAGTTAAAAGCTTTTTTGCGTAATCTATTTTGTTTTTCGCCATCGCCACGTAAGTTAGCGCCGCCACTATTAGGCTTAAAGATAAAATGAACGCTATTGGCGGAAGCATCCAAATTGTGAGGCTTGTAAACAGCGTTGCCTTTAAAGTGTTTTGCAGTTTCTGTTCTTCCAGGATTGCCATAAAATAGTTTATTGACAATGGGAGAAAAACCAGGATCCATATTAATTGACCCGCCGTGAATAGGGCTATGGTGACCGGGTTTATCACATACAATGTTGCTCCAAGAATTCTCGTCAAAGTCTTGTCACAGAATTTTTTAGAGTAAAAGTAGAAGGAGAGAAAGCTGAGGGGTAAGCTTAGGTGCATGAAGAAACTGTAAATGGAGGAGTTTCCGAAAGTGGAGGCTACTTCAGCGAAGAAGTATAATAGTAGGTAACATTGAGGTTTTGGTGTGTTGTCTCCATAGGCGGCTGGGTTCCAGATGTTAAACGTGTATTCCCATATTATTTTTGGCGATTGAAAATTCACCCAGGGGGTGTCTCCTAAAACCAGCGTTTGAGAAAAAACGTTTCTCGCCACAAGAAAGGTCACAGTAAAGGCTGCTAACAATGCTGTTAGCGGCGCGAACCAACGCGCACGTGCGCATGCACCGTAAACTTTTTGCATGAAGTTCTTCACGGCGTTCAGTTTTAGAGTCTCCCCTTTTTCGTAACCTTTAACGTTAAACCTTTTCAGTATTTGAGTTTTTATTCCAAGTTTTCTGGCTTTTAGATTGCATGCGCATGAATGTTTTGGCTTGGCGATTTGTTCAGTTTCAGTCTTGATGTGGCTAAATCTGCTTGGCGGCGTCTTCGTGTTCTTCCTTTTCTTCTGTTGTTATTTCTATTTTTACTTTGTGGCTGTTAATCCTAGGATTGTTAGGATTCCGCTGATTGTTATGACGGGTGCTCCCCAGCTTGGCGTTAAGCTTGATTGCATGAGCGCTGTTGCTGAGGTGAAAGCGAGGGCGCTTGAGATGAGCGCTGTGATTTGTGGTGTGCGTTTCATTTTTGTGTATAGGCTTGTTGCTATGGCTATCCACGCTAGGATGGCGCTGTGTGGGCTGTTAGGCTTATGGTTGTTGGAATCAGCGTTGTTTGCGCTGTCAAGGTTGTTTGGAGGCTTAGTGGGAGGGAGAGAGCGTGGATAGATGTTAAGGGTAAAGTGGTTATAACTGTTGAGTTTCAACCTCAAAAGTGGTTTTAAGTTGGATTAACCGTTAGTTTGTTAACTTTGCTAGTTTGTTTTGGGTGTTTGGTTTATGCATGGACAAATAGATGTGTGATTAAATGAATGTAAATAGTTAGTGAGTTTCAAGGTGATTTCGCTATTAACACTATTATCATTTTTGAAGATCATGGATTTTTCAAACAATAATGAAAAATCTTTAAAAATTGCAGAAAAATAGGAAATTAAAAAAAGAAGGGAGGATTTTTATGGGTCGTGGAATCCGCCTTTAGTGAAGGATTCTCCGAAGAGCGTTCCTTCCCACAGCGTTTCGCTTATTGTGCCTAGGCATTCGACTACGCTGTAGCCTGTTGGCTTGTAGCCTTCACTTGTGCTTTCGTAGTCTATTCGGACTATTATTGAGGTTAGGCCTGCTGGTGCTTGTTGTAGTTCGTATATGCCTTCTTCGTGGAACCATTTGGATACGTAGTATGTGTCTATTCCGTTGTAGCCCCATATATTGAATAGAACTGTTCCGTTTAGGTCTTGGTATGTGGAGATAACTGCGTAGCCTGTTGTGCCGCTATCTTTGTAGGACTGTGTTTTGGATGGGTTCCAGCATGTTAATGGAATTATTGCGGTGTCCCATGGTTCGTAGTCTGTAAATTCTGTTAAGCCGAAGAATGCTTGGGCGAAATCGTTTGCATACCATGCTAGCACGTTGGCTCTTGGACCAGCTTCAACTATTATGTTGCTGCTTGCAACTGGCACTTCGTCTCCTTCAACTGTTCCTGCGTAGCACCAGTCGTCTCTTAGGGCTGTGCGGTAGTCTGTGCCGCTGTAGTAGTAGTTTTCTCTCGTAGTGCCTGTGCCGATTTTGCTCATTATCCATGGCATCTGCAAGGATACGGTCGGATTGTACATGTCCGCGCCTGCTAAGCCGTATTCGACTTGTTTGTTCTTGAAAGCAGCTGAAACCATTGACAGCCCCGCTGAGTCAACGCTTGCTGCGTCTCTGCCCACTATACCCCACTCGTACCGTCCGCCGAAATACTCATAGTATAGCATGGAACCCCTGCCATTGACTATTTGCGCATCTACGACCTTTACTGTTACGGTTGCGTTCACGTGTGTTCCGTTTGTGCTTGCTGTTACGTCTATGTGAACTGCCGGAGCAAACCCTGCAACGTGGAGGTCACGCATCAGTGGAGCTTCAACATCGTAGCCTATGCCGCCTAAACTCGCATTTATAGCCAAATCTTCGGTGGCGTTAGCGAACTGATATGAGTTGTAATCAAGAAATAGGGCCGTTTGTCCCTTGAACACTTTGAAATTCGAGTATACTTCTTTGGGAGTCTCAACGCTAAGGGTGACATTCGCAGGGTTTGTTGTACTATTTGCCACAACTACTGTCAAGCCATCAACGCCGAAGCTCCATGTTGCGCCAAGCGGGTCCGTCACAAATTGTGCAAAGTTATTATGATAAACCAAAGTGACTGGGGTTGCCGCAAGCGGAACGTTAGTGAAGCTTCCCTTATACAGTGGAACTTCTGTTGGGCCGAACCACCATGTGTATGTCGAGTAAAGTATCTTCAAAGTCTCGCCGGAAGCTACGCTTGTCAAAAGTTTTATGCT
>Ga0207433_10013695_pt1 | contig 11873 bp, 9 predicted proteins | sample YelNatPaOPGAMG01_FD_187559 | JGI IMG/M metagenome (GOLD analysis project Ga0207433, IMG submission 187559) | Hot spring thermophilic microbial communities from Obsidian Pool, Yellowstone National Park, USA - OP-RAMG-01 (SPAdes) (version 3) | ecosystem: Environmental > Aquatic > Thermal springs >...
TGCGACGGACGTCAGTCTCATCGGAACAGAATCTTGAAGGAAAGCTTTTCGTTCAATTCCTGGCACTTATCTACCTTTCGTATATCAGCAAGGCGATGAGCGATCAAAAGCTCTATACAACGATGACGATGCATGAACTTCTTGATGAACTCGATATCATTGAATGCTATGGCCATCCTGGCCATAGAGTGCAGTTTGGCGAAATTACGAAAAAGCAAAAATCGCTCTATGCTGCGTTAGGCGTCAAAGATCCCTCATTGGTATAAATGGTTGGGAATTCAGGTGGTCAGAAATGGTTTCAAAACGAAAAACTGGCAGTTATTCGCTATGTGAAATAGTGAGAAGCGGGTTCTTCAGGAACCCCTAATTATATAGCTTTTGGTGGTTATAAATGAAATTGTTAGCATTAATTGGCTGCGGCCGCATAAGCTTAAAGCACATTGAAGCAGTCATTAAAAATGCAGATAGACTCTCGCTCGTCGCTGTCTGCGACCCCGTACTTGAGCGAGCCGAACAACGCAAAGCCGAATACCAGAACGCCTTCCCAGATGCTCAAGTAGCTATCTATGCCGACTACCAGCAAATGCTTGATCATGAAAAACCTGACATCTGTGCGATTGCAACAGAATCAGGCTACCACCCACGTATTGCAATCGATTGCCTGGAAGCAAGGGTTCACGTGATTTGCGAAAAGCCCATGGCGCTCTCGACAAAGGACGCAGATGCCATGATAGCGGCTTCTCGCCGCACTGGCAAAAAGCTTGCAGTCTGCTTCCAGAACCGCTTCAATGCTCCTGTGCAGAAAGCACGCAAGGCGCTCGAAGCAGGCCGCTTTGGCAGGCTCCTTCATGGCTCGATTCAGGTGCGCTGGAACCGCAATGAAAGCTACTACGCGCAGGCGCCTTGGCGCGGTACCTGGGAGCTCGATGGCGGCACGCTCATGAACCAGTGCACACATGGCATCGACCTTCTGCAGTGGATGATGGGCGAAGATGCAGTGCGGGTGCAGGCCGTGACGCGGCGTTTTCTGCGTCCCATTGAAGCCGAGGACTTTGGCGCTGCGATCGTGGAATTCGCAAGCGGCGCGGTGGGGATTATCGAAGGCTCGGCAGATGTCTACCCGACAAACTTGAATGAGACCTTAAGCCTCTTTGGCGAGCGCGGTAGTGTGGTAATCGGCGGCCTTGCGGTCAACAAGATAGAAACCTGGCGCTTTGCCGATGCAGCCGAGGTTGGTGATACCGAAGATAAAGTCCTCAATCCCGATGAAAAGGATCCGCCTACCGTCTATGGCTTTGGCCATTCCGCACTTTATGCCGATTTCCTCGATGCCATTGAGCAGGGCAGAGAGCCTCTTGTTTCAGGCGAGAAAGGCAAGAAGGCGCTCGAGATTATCCTTGCGATCTACAAGAGCCAGAAGACTGGTCAGCCTGTCGAGCTTCCTATCGATTTTTCAACGCTCGAGATGAAAGGGATCTTTGATGCTTTAGATTGTTAAGTGTTTTTTATAATATTAGAAATTGGTCAATAGTTGGAGTATGGTATGAATCATGAACCAAAACTACAAAATATTGGAATAGTAAACGTGAGAACTGGTCAAAATGTTACAATAATCCAGCCTTCTAATATTTATGCGTGTACTGTTGAAGATGATTGTTTCATTGGTCCTTTTGTGGAAATTCAAAAAAATGTTCTTATTGGTAAAAGAACAAGAATTCAATCACATTCATTTATATGTGAACTCGTAACCATCGGATCTGATTGTTTTATTGGACATGGGGTCATGTTTATAAATGATACGTTTTCAGATGGTGGCCCTGCACGAGGTGATACATCGAAATGGAAACCGACAACCATAGGAAACAATGTTTCAATTGGATCCAATGCAACAATTCTGCCTGTCAAAATATGCGATAATGTGGTTATTGGTGCAGGCTCTGTAGTTACAAAAGACATTATGGAACCAGGGGTATATGCTGGGAACCCAGCAAAACGGATTCGTTGAACAGGAGGAAATAGCACTATGTCGAAAAAAATCTGTGTAATTGGGAATGGTTATGTTGGGCTTATAACCGCTGCTGGCCTTGCAGACTTCGGCAACGAAGTCATTGGTGCTGATATAGATGAAAAGAAAATTGAAGACCTCAATAACAAAAAACCGGTAATTTTTGAAGCAGGGCTTGAAGAATACTTGTCAAGAAATATTGATGCAAAGAGACTTTCTTTTACAACAGATCTGAAATTAGCAATTCAAAGTTCTGAGGTTATTTTTATTGCGGTTGGGACACCTTCAGATAAAACTGGAGAAGCTGAACTTCGTTTTGTGTTTGACGCAGTTGATTCGATTGCAGCATATGCAAACTCTGATAAGATAGTAGTATTAAAATCAACGGTTCCTGTTGGAACTAATCGAAATATTGCAGAAAAGCTAAAACAAACTTGTCCACATGAATGCACAGTTGTGAGCAATCCTGAATTTCTTCGCGAAGGTAGTGCAATCTACGATTTCTTTCATCCGGACAGAGTGGTGATAGGTTTCGAGGACCCAATAGCTAAAGAAGTAATGGAAGATGTGTATAGAGCATTGAATAGGCTGAATGTGCCATTTGTATGGTGCAATTGGGAGACAGCCGAATTGATCAAATATGCCAGTAATGGTTTTCTGGCAATGAAGATAGCGTATGTAAATCAATTGGCTGATTTGTCAGAAGCTGTTGGTGCTGATATTACGCTGGTTGCAAAGGCGATGGGCATGGATGGCAGGATTGGGCCTAAGTTTTTGCATCCTGGGCCTGGATATGGAGGAAGTTGCTTCCCCAAAGATACTCGAGCGCTATCAATGATAGGTAAAAAGAATAATGTTCCGCTTACTATTATTGATTCAGTTATTGAAGCAAATGAAAATCATAAATTCCTAGTCTATCAGCGTTTAAAGAAGCGAATGGGTTCATGCAAAGGCAAGACTATTGGAGTATTGGGGCTCACGTTTAAGGCAGAAACCGATGATGTAAGAGAATCTTCAGCAATTGTAATCATTGAGCAATTATTAAAAGATGGGGCAATTGTTCAAGCTCATGATCCAAAAGGCATACCAAGATTCAGAGAATATTTTGATACTATTCGATATATGAATTCAGCATATGATGCAGCGAAGGGTGCTGATGCTTTGCTTGTTTTGACGGAATGGAATGAATATCGTTCTCTTGATTTGAAAGGAATTAAGCAATATATGAGGATGCCTTATATATTCGACACAAGAAATGTGATTGACGAACAAGAACTTATAAGGCTTGAATTCAAGTATGATCTTGTTGGCAAAAAAACAATATAATTTAGCTTTGCATTAATTCGGAGGTCAATAATATGGAAAAGATTTCGTTCGCCAGGTTATTTGATGGGATTGAGCCAATTTATGATGAAATTATAAACAAGATAAAAGAGATAATTAACAATACTGCATTTATCGGTGGAGAAGAAGTCTCATTATTTGAGAAAGAATTTGCAGAATTTACAGAATCCAAGTACGCAATTGGTACAGCAAATGGAACTGATTCGATTATCATTGCACTGAAGGCTCTAGGCATAGGAACTGGCGATACAGTGCTTGTTCCAGCAACCACATTCATAGCTACAGCCGATGCGGTCACAGCCGTTGGCGCAAATGTTGAATTTATTGATATAGAAAAAGATTACTATACAATGGATCCCGATAAGATTATTGAATATCTTAAAGGCCCAAATGGCCATAAGGTCAAAGCAATTATACCTGTTCACTTATATGGCCAGATGGCGGATATGGAAAGGATCTCACAGATTGCTAAGGAATATAATTTAAAAGTAATCGAAGACGCAGCACAAGCTCATGGTTCAAAACTGAATGGTCATCAGCCAGGTTATTATAGTGATATTGCAACGTATTCTTTCTACCCTGGGAAGAATCTCGGAGCTTTTGGAGATGCTGGAGCAATAACAACCAACAATGAAGAGCTTTATAACAAGTGTAAAATGCTTGTAAATCATGGAAGGCTTAAAGAAAAATATACGCATGAAATTGAAGGATTCAATATGCGTCTTGATACCATCCAAGCGGCAATATTGAGAATTAAGCTAAGGCATCTAAGTGAATGGACTTCTTTAAGGAAGCAGAAAGCTTCTATTTATATTGAAATGCTCAAAAATAAAGACAATATTCAGTATCCTAAAATAAGGAAGAATGCCGAACCTGTCTGGCATATTTTTTCTATCTTGATAGATAATAGAGATGCAGTAAAAGAAGATCTCTTCAAGAATGGCATAGAGACAGGAATTCATTACCCGATTCCATTGCATTTGCAACCAGCATATAAGTATAAAAATTATAAACAAGGCGATTTTCCAAACGCAGAATACCATGCAAGCCATGAATTGAGCTTGCCGTTTTGGGCTGAGATTACAAAAGAAAATATTTCTAAGGTCATTACAAAGCTTAGTAATCAAATTTAAAATAGCTTTTATTTATGGCATTTCTAATCAAATTATTTTCAGCTATTAACTTTTGTTAATATTCTCAAACATATCGATTTAAATAAATTAAAAGAGCTGTTAATATTTAACAAAGCTTTGATAGAATTTAATTTATGATCTCTATAGAAATAAAATAAATTAATAAATAAAGAAAACATAAATGCTTAAAAATAATAGCGAAAATAAAGAAACGCAATTTTAATAATAAATTTAAATTATTTTTATCTAGGCAAATAAACATTTATTATAGGGCATTTTTATGATTTTGTATTTAGCATTAATTGGCGATGGCTCTGGTTCATCAGCAGGTGTTATTGAGAAAATTGAAGCTCAAGTTGAATCTTTTAAAAAAAAGGTTAATATTGTATGTGTTATGTTTTCAACCACCAAAAAAGTTGAAAAAGTTTCTTCTCAAATTATATATGAATCTATATATTCAAAAAATAGAATTTTTCAAAGAATAAAAATGTTTCATTTATTTGATATATATACAAAACTTTATCCGAATGCCAATGTTTTAATCAGATATCCTTTGTCTGATTTATTATTCTTAATTTATTTAATGAAAAATAAAAATAGAAAAATATATGTAGAAAGGCAAACTATTGAAACTACAGAAATCATAAGTGATCATAGATTAATTTCCTATCTAAAGGTGCTTTTAGAGATTATTTTTTATAATTTTACTAAACGTTATATTAAACATGAAATCGCAGTGACTAGTGAAATTGCTCGGCACTTATCAAAATATAGAAATAAAAATACCATTAGTATTATTCCTAATGGTGTAAGAAGCATTATAAGCTCTGATGATATTAAAAAGCCAAGCAAGGATTATATAGATATATGTTATATAGGTAATATTGCAAATTGGTCTGGTCTAGATATTCTTATTAAAGCGTTTGAAGATATAAACTTTAAAATTGATGATCGAAATATAATATTAAATATTATTGGTGAAGGGGTAAAGTTAGAAAAATTAAAGAATATAGCAATGCATTCTAAATTTAGAAATAATATTATATTTTGGGGCAAATTAGAAGGAAGTAATAAATATAAGGTTTTATTAAACATGGATATAGGGGTAGCATCGCTAAATCCAAAAAAAAGAGGCCTAAAAGAAGGCTCGAATCTAAAAAATAGAGAATATTGCCTATTTGGAATACCTTTTATTAAGGTAGATTATGATTCTGAATTTGATAGTATATCAGAATGCAAAAATTTTTATAAAAATGTTAGGAATAATAATGATGATATAATATTTTCTATAACACAGCTATTAAAAAATGTAGAGATATATCCTGAAATAAGAATGCAAATGAAGGAATATGCAAGAAAAAAATTATCATGGGATTCAAAAATTGATAAATATATGAATATTATTCAAAGTTAATTTAATTTCAAAGCCGTTATAATAAATAATATATTATATATTAGAGGTATATGTGTTATCAAGCGGTATTTTTTTAGCGTTTATTATTTTGACGATGATAACTCATGTTAGATATGAACATTTAAATCTTGTATCACCTATTCTATTATTTTCTTTTATGCAAGCATTCTCGCTAATATTACAGATTATTGCAAACATTATTTGGGGATTTGAACCTTTATATTCATTTAAAATATTATCAATTATATATATTACTATTTTATATTTATCATATTTTTGGGGAACAATAATAGCTGGCCGATATAAATGCCCAAAAAATTATAAAGTTGATGAGCGATATTCAATAGCGTACTATATTACAGCAATAATTGGAATAATAGGAACAATAATCTCAATTAAAAATATGCATATAAGTGGAAATATAGTCTTATCATTCATTTTTAATTTTCAAAAATTTGATCAAGAATTTAATCTTTCTTCTATTGGCTCAATAATGTGGCTAAGCAATTTTGCTGCATTATTCTTTTCGAATTATAGCAAAAAGAATAAATTTACAAAAATTATTAATATAATATGTTTTATAAACATATTATTCCGTACTGCATATCTTTATATTATATTAGCAATATTTTATTATTTTACTCCAAAACTTCTAAAAATAAATGGTAAAGAAGCTAAAAAATCAATTTTTAAATTAATTCCTATAGCATTAATTTTCTTTGTTATTCCCATATTATCTTATAAAGATATTAATATTGCAAATGGCAGTTATGTAAAAAAGATATATCCATATACTGCTGGATCTTTTAGCAATTTGGCATATTATGCTAATGATGCAATAGATCGAGGACAAATTAATAAAAAATTTAATGTTATTATGAGAGACTTAGGATTTGGTCAAATTGAACAATATATAGATAAATATTTAAAGACAAAATTATATGAACCACCTGCTAAAAATGGCTTTTTGCAACAAATAAAAGGAATCGATGAAGAAGGCAATATGGCAAGTGTATATTTAGCTGGAATTAATAATAATCCTATAATTGGCATAATATTTTTTCTATTTCTTGGATATGTGTCAAAAAAATTAATGAATAGCTCAAATAATAGCATATTCTATATGTCAATATTTTGTTTTTTTTCTGCAGCCAATTTTTTAGCCTTCTCAGGAGGTGGGCACTTTGCAACTACAAGATTTTTCCCAGCTATGATATACATATGGCCTTTTATATTTTTTTATAATATTTTAAGAATATCAACAAAAATGAATTGATAGTCAAAATAAATATTTCCCAGAGAAAAAATAAAGATGAAAATTGCCTACATTACAGCTCAAACCCCATTTGGTAAAAAAGAAGCATTTGTTTTAGAAGAAATGATAAGCCTTCAAAAAGAAGGAATTAATCTTACAATTTTCCCCCGCAATCCATCAAGAGAGATATTTCATAATGAAGCGTTAAATCTTCTAAATGATGCTGTTTGGCTGCCATTATTTAATTTTGGCATATTAAGGGAATTTTTAATATCATTGATTATTAAACCAAAAACAATAAAAATTCTATATTTAATAATTAAAAATTCCAGATCTTTTAAAATAATTTTAAAGAATATTATTGTTTTTCCAAAAGCAGTATATATAGCAAAACATATAAGAAAAATACCTATTGATCATATTCATGCTCATTGGGGAAGTACTACATCTACAATGGCTCTAATTATCTCAGAAATGACAGGAATTCCTTGGAGCATGACTCTTCATCGTTGGGATATAATGGAAAACAATTTATTAAAAATTAAGGCTGAAAAAGCTGCTTTTTTGCGTTGTATTTCTGAAAATGGTAAAAATGAAGTGCTACAAATTGTTGGGAAACAATTTAAACATAAAGTAAAAGTTCTACATTTAGGGGTTAATATTTCGAATAGAACATTCGATTATAAAAAAGTAAATAGAAGGAAATTTGTAATTTCATGCCCAGCTAATATAATACCAGTAAAGGGTCATAAATACTTAATAGAAGCTTGCTATTTATTAAACAAAAGGGGAATATCAAATTTTAAATGCCTTATAATTGGCGATGGGCCCCTAGAAGCTGATGTTAAAAAACAGGTTTGTCTATTGAAGTTAGAAAATACAATTAAATTTTTAGGACGATTACCACATGAAAAAATAATACAAATGTATGAAAAATCTGAAGTAGATGTTGTTATTCTTCCAAGTATAGTAACTAATGATGGAGAAAAAGAAGGTATTCCGGTTTCTTTAATGGAAGCAATGGCTTATAGAATACCTGTAATTTCAACTAATACTGGTAGTATAGTTGAACTTTTAGGGAATGGAGCAGGAATATTAGTTCCCGCTAAATCTTCTGCAGATATTGCTGATAGTATTTGTAAATTAATGCAGAGCAAAAGTTTGAGAGAGAAAATTGCAAGTGCTGGATTTGAAAGAGTAAAAGAATCATTTAATAATATTGAAAATAATAAAAAACTAATTAAAATGTTTAAATCAGAACAATAAAATTAAATTTTTAGTATAATTCAAATAACTGAGATAAATAAAATTAAGATTATATTTATTTAGAGTCTCCTGAAAAACATCTAAAGTATTGTATAATATGATATTATATGCTATACTTGGTTTATAAAATGCACGGAAAATCGCAGGGATGCTCAAAAACTCGTGCACTTGAAAGGCTCACAATGTACCGGATACCGAAAAAAGAAGCCGAATTCAAGAAATACGATATGGTATTTGGAGGCAAGCTCAACCGACAGAATCGCTGGGTAGTGCTTGCCGACCTCATCCCTTGGGACGAAGTAGAAAAGCGCTATGTATCGCTCTTTGTCGCGAGCAATGGACGGCCGGCCTTTTCGGTGCGGGTTGCGTGAGGCGCACTCATCATCGAGGCACACAAGCAAGAGCCTGAACAGCAGGATGACAATCATGATGTCGGCGATCCTCCCGCTTCTTTAGAATCAGAAGCAAAGAACAAAGGGACGCTGATTGTCGATGCAACCTGTGCGCCGGAGGATATGCGCTTTCCGAATGATGTGAGTCTTTTGGACGAAGCACGAAGAAAAACAGAGAAGATCATCGATGCGCTTCACGAGCAGGCAGCGGCGGGCTATGCAAAACCACGGACCTACCGCACGCGGGCGCGGAAAGAATTTTTAACCTTCATACGCAACCGCAAGCCACGGGAGACGACGATACGAAACGCGATAAGAAAACAGCTGCTGTATGTGGAACGGAACCTGCGGATTATCAGTGACTATAGAGAGAAAGTAGGATGCATTTGCCTGACACGAAAGCAGTATCGAGATCTTGTGGTCATCTCTGAACTTGCACGGCAGCAGCGAGAATTATACCGCCGCAAGAGCCATTCAGTACGCTATATGGAAGGTATCCGGAAGTCGTGTGTGCAGACAAAATCTATCGGACACGGGAGAACCTGCGGTACTGTCAGGAAAAGGGAATTCGTCTTTCCGGGCCGAAGCTGGGGCGGCCATTTTTGGAACGAGAAAAGAACCGGGAGAGACTTCGGCAACAGCGAAGAACAGAACGGGAGGATGAGCGCACGAAGATTGCGGTTGAAAGCAAGTTTGGGCAAAGCAAGCGGCGGTATTCACTGGATCGGATAGGGACGAAACTGCGTGAAACGAGTGAAAGTGCGATTCAATTGGTGTTCCTCGTGATGAACCTCATGGTGGTGTACCGGAAGAAGGTGAAAGCCTTTTTTGCTGCCCTCATGGAAACCTTGTTTGAGCTGGTCAGAAAGAGCTTCACAACACAAACTTTGCAGCCAATAGCTTCGTGAAATGGTAAAAGATGGGTTTTTCAGGAACCCCTAATTATAAAAAATTTATTTAGGGTATTTTATGAATAATAAATCGATAGTTATAATCAATGAATATGCAGGTTCTCCTTACCATGGCATGGAATTTCGGCATTATTATTTAGGAAAAGAATTAATTAAGCTTGGGTATAAAGTAACAATCGTATCTGCATCATATTCTCATTTATTTAGAAAATTACCTGATGTTTCAAAAAAATTTACTCATGAGATAATTGATGACATTGATTATTACTGGGTAAGAGTAAATAAATATAAAAACTCTCTTGATAAAATGCGCGTTCTTAAATGGATTCAATTTAGCTTATATTTGCTTGTTCTTCCTTTTAAAAAAATACCCCATCCTGATGCTATAATTCTTTCTCCAATGGCGACAATTCCAATTTTACCTGCATATTTTATATCAAAAATAAAGCATTCAAAATTCATTTTTGAAGTAAAAGATATTTGGCCACTTAGTTTAGAAGAAATAGGAAAGTATTCTAGATTTCATCCATTTATTATTTTGCTTCGCTTATTTGAGCTATTTGCATTAAAAAAATCTGATTATATTGTATCGAATCTTCCCAATTACGGCCAGCATTTAAAGCATTACGGAATAAATAGAGATTTTGTATATATTCCCAATGGTATTTATTTATCAGAAATCCAAGAAGCTGAGCCATTGAATAATGAAATTCTAGAAATGATCCCTGAAAAAAAATTTATCATTGGATATACAGGCACAATTGGATTGGCAAATGCGTTGGAATATCTTATTAGTGCTGCAAAAATTCTTGAGAGGCATTCCGAAATTGCTTTTTTAATTGTCGGAGATGGCAGAGAGAAAAGCAACTTATTGAAAATGGCTCTAGGAATGTCAAATGTACATTTTATCTCTGCTATTCCTAAGAGAGAAATTCAATCAATTATTAAATATTTCGATGTATGTTATATAGGGTGGCGTGCGAAAAAGCTTTATGAATATGGTGTATCAGCTAATAAAATATTTGATTATATGTATTCTGGGAAACCAATTTTGCACTCAATAAACGCGAAGAATGATTTAATATCCATGGCAAATTGTGGTATATCTGTTGAAGCAGAAAATCCTCAAGCTATTGCAGACGCAATAATAAAGTTATATCGAATGTCTCCAGAACAACGTGCAATAATGGGACAAAATGGCAAAGAATATGTGCTAAAATATCATACTTATGAAAATTTAGCTCTTAAGTACAAGGAGATATTATGATGCAATGGAAAGTCCAGCTTTTCAAGCTCAACTATGACGAGCGAGAATACAATGCCGTGATGGACACCCTCAAGTCGGGGTGGATTACAATGGGGCAGAGGACCATCGATTTCGAAGAAGCGTATGCCCAGGAACTTGGCGAAGGAACTAAATGCCTTGCGGTATCCAATGGCACTGCAGCATTGCATATTGCAGTACTCGCATGCGGAATAAAGCCTGGTGATGAAGTCATCGTACCTTCGCTCACTTTCATAGCAGATCTCAACTCCGTCCGAGTTTCGGGTGCCGAGGTAGTGATTGCCGATGTGACCTCCATGGAAGACTGGGGGATGAATCCTGCCGATATCGAAGCGAAAATCACACCCCGCACCAAGGCGGTCATGATTGTCCACTATGCGGGCTATGCCTGCGATATGGATGCCATCGTCGATATCTGCAAGCGGCACAATCTCAAGCTCATCGAGGACTGCGCCCACGCCAACGGGGGCACCTACAAGGGCCGCAAGCTCGGCACCTTTGGTGATGTCTCGGCGTGGAGCTTTTTCTCCAACAAGAACCTTGCGGTGGGCGAGGGGGGCATGGTTGCTACGAGGGATCCGGAGCTTTACCAGAAATGCAAGAACCTGCGCTCGCATGGCATGACGGTTGCTTCCTTCGACCGCATGAAGGGACGTGCAACGAGCTATGATGTGCTTGAACCTGGCTTCAATTACCGTATCGATGAAGTGCGAGCCTCGCTGGGTCTTGTTCAGCTTGCAAAGCTTCCCGAAGCCAACGCCGCGCGTGCCCGCTTGGTGGCGCATTACTTCGCACGACTTGACAGGATAGAAGGGCTCACCATTCCCTTCCGCCACTATGACAGGGGTACACCGACCTACCACATTAT
>Ga0207433_10013697_pt1 | contig 11872 bp, 18 predicted proteins | sample YelNatPaOPGAMG01_FD_187559 | JGI IMG/M metagenome (GOLD analysis project Ga0207433, IMG submission 187559) | Hot spring thermophilic microbial communities from Obsidian Pool, Yellowstone National Park, USA - OP-RAMG-01 (SPAdes) (version 3) | ecosystem: Environmental > Aquatic > Thermal springs...
AAATAAAAGAATTAGAGAAAAAATTAAATATTAATAAAATAATAAAAGAGATTTTCAAAAAAATTGAGGTTAAAATTTTTAAGTACCCCTTTTTAAAATAAAGACAAATGGGCTTGACTATTATTTATTCTTAAATTAAGGTATAATTATTAAACAGAGGGGGGTAACCATAAAAAAATGAAAAAATGAATTTTTATTATTTTAAATAAAGGTCGATAAATTTAAATAGAAAAATTTTTAAATAAAAAATATTATGGCAGAATATACAGGATATTGCGTAAAATGCAAACAAAAGAATGTAAAGATGGAAAATCCCAAAGAGGTCTCAATGAAGGGTAAGGGTGGGGTTAAAAGAAAAGCAGTAACGGGTACTTGTCCCAAATGCGGAACAAAAATGTTTAAGATTTTAGGGAAAGAATAGATTTTTTTGAGAAAACAAGAAATAAATTTTTAAAAGAAGATATAGATTTCCAGTCTGGAAAACAGCCCCGATTTTTAATTGTTAAATTAAAAATCGGGGCTGTTAAGTTAATAAAATGCTTTCTTTTACTAAAAACGGTAAATGTATTCGGTTTATTTTGGGATTTTTGGTTAGTTTAAATATTTTAATTTGGATTGTTGTTTATAATTTAAGCCAACCCAGTCATCTTAAAATATTTTTTTTTGACGTGGGACAGGGAGATAGTATCTTTATTGAAACGCCAAAAAGGTGTCAGGTTTTAATAGATGGCGGTCCTGATTTGACGGTTTTGGAAAAATTGTCCAAAGAGATGCCTTTTTATGATAAAACAATTGACTTGGTAATTTTAAGTCACCCCGAAAAAGATCATTTATTTGGTTTGCTTGAAGTTTTAAAAAGATATAAAGTAAAAAACATTTTGTGGACAGGCGTAATAAATGATACGGCAGAGTATCGGGAGTGGGAAAAATTAATAGAAAAAGAAAAAGATCTTTCTAATGCCCAAATAAAAATTGCCAGATCGGGTCAAAGAATAATTTTAGAAAAAGACCCATTAATTTTAATTGATATTTTATATCCCTTTGACAATTTAGAGGGCAAGAAATTTAAAGAAGTTAACGATACTTCTATTGTTGCTAATTTGGTTTTTAAAGACCACTCCATTTTATTTACCGGCGACATTAGCGAAAAGATAGAAAAAAAATTAATTCAGGAAAGCAAACTTGAAAAAGAAGATATTTTAAAGGTAGCCCATCACGGCAGTAAAACTTCAACTTCGGAAGATTTTTTGGAGAAAATTTTTCCTTCTATTGCGGTTATTCAAGTAGGAGAAAATAAATATGGCCATCCACACCCAGAGGTCTTGGCAAGGTTAAAAAAATTTGGTATAGAAATTTTAATAACTAAAGAATTGGGCGATATTAAATTTTTTTTTAATTAAAAAATATGCGAGGTTTAGAATTTCCTTTATTTAAAACAAAAATAGAAAATTCTCCTTGGTTTAATCTTACCGATTTCAAACAACGTCAGGCTTATTTTGAATTTAAAGCCGGGGATGAAATTAAAAGACTAAGAGAATATTTAAAAAATAAAACATTCGTTGCTTATTTGATGGGTAAAAAAAATTCCGGCAAAGGAACATACGCCAAGATGTTAAAAGAAATAGTTGATCCGGAAAAAATAGAACATTTTTCTGTTGGAGATATGGTTCGGGAATTTGATGAAAAAATGCGCGATCCAAACAAAAAGGAAGAATTTATTTCTTTTTTAAAAAGAAATTACCGAGGATATTTATCTTTGCCAGAAATAATTAATTCGTTAGAACAAAGAAGTACCAAAACTCTTTTGCCAACCGAATTAATTTTATTGTTAATTAAAGAAGAAATATTTAAAAGAGGGAAAAAAACATTATTTATAGACGGTTTCCCGCGGGAATTAGATCAGGTTTCTTATTCTTTATTTTTTAGAGACTTAATTGATTATAGAGAGGATCCTGATATTTTTGTTTTAATTGATGTTCCAGAATTAGTAATTGATGAAAGGATAAAATATCGTGTTATCTGTCCTCTTTGTAAAACATCAAGAAATTTAAAACTTCTCCCTACCACTAAGGTTGGCTATGATGAAAAAGAAAAAAAGTTTTACTTAATGTGCGATAACCCCGAATGTAAAGGATCAAGAATGGTTTTGAAAGAGGGAGATGAGTTGGGAATAGATCCTATTAGGGAACGGTTAGAAAAAGACGAAAAATTAATGAAACAAGCATTTTCCCTTTACGGTGTGCCAAAAATTTTATTGAGAAATTCTATACCAATAGAAAAAGCAGAAGAATGTCTTAATCGTTACGAAATTACTCCCGAATATGTTTATAAAAAGGAAAACAATAAGATAAAAATAATAGAAAAACCGTGGCAGGTAAAAGATGATAATGGAGTTGATTCTTATAGTTTACTACCTCCTCCTGTAGTTGTTTCTTTAATCAAACAAATAGTAGAGGTTTTAAATATTTAAAAAACTTTTTCTTGATTTAATCTTTTTAAAAGTTATAATTAAATTAGCCTTGCGAATTTGGTTAGATTGAGGACTATACCATTTTTGACGGGCTCCTAAATTTGTATTCGCTTTGGCGAATGCGTGCGGACCCATAATTGGATTTATTCTCCAATAATCTTTCCAAATGTCGCAAGGCTTTAATTCTAAATAATAGATTTTCCTATTTTTTTTAAAGAGAAATTAAAAATATAAGTATAATATAAAATAAAAAGTAGAAAGCAGAAAATAATGATGGTAAAAAAAATTGATAAAGATACAAAATTAAAGGAAATTTTTGAGATTGAAAATTTAAGGGAAGTTTTAATAAAGCATAAAATCCCTTGTCTTTTTTGTCCTTTTGCCTCGTTAGAAATTGAAAAATTAAAAATTGGGGATATTTGCCGGAGTTACGGAATAAACGAAAAAAAACTTATTGATGATCTAAATAAAACCCTACTTAGCAATTCAAAAAGCTCCAGAAACCAGAAAAATAAATAATTAAGCGCTTCTTTTATGTAGCGCTTCAAATTAAAAATTAAGAAAGAAAAATATCTTGAATTTTATGAAGAAGGGCGATGTCTTCTTCTAGTTGTTGGAAAGAATTTCTTCCAATAATTGAACCAGAAGCGCCACCGGTCCTGAGTTCTTTTATTTCGGCAAGAATTTTTTTTGTTTTCTTTGTCTCACCCTCCGAGAAAATAACAACTCGACGACCGTCAAATGCCGATTGGACCACAATAATTGTTGAGTTTATTTATGTAATATAATAAAGAAGACGATAAAGATTTTTACTACCTTGCGGAAAAGAGGGGAATATTTGTTGGGCGTTATTTACTAGATAGGTTGATCTTTGGTTTAATCAAAGCAAGGGTTAAACCTATTGTAAAATAAAGGCGATGGCATTTATTTTACAATAATACTTAATAAACCTAAACCCTTTTTATTGTTTTTACTTACTTTTTAAATTTTATTCTTTTATTATTTTTTTTCTTTTGCCGAAAATAAAAATGTAAAGAATTTCTAACAACCCTAAAGTATTAATTACCAAAAGAGCAATAAACCAGCATTTATCTTTAAGGCGGGCTGATTTCCAAAGAGCTAATCCTTTCCAGGGTAAAGTCCAAAGAATTAAAAATAAAATAACCCACTGATTTTTCATTAAAAATTGTTCCATATTTTTTACTTTTTATTTTTGTGTCAATTTTTAGCCTTTTAGCAATAAGGGATTAATTATTTTTTTTGGTTTTTTTAATTATTTTAAATTTTTTGGGTAATGGGGTACAGCTATTGACAAAAATTTTTCTTTAGGGTAAGTAATAAGTATAGATCTTTGAGAAGGGAAAGAGAAACCTGCATGCACATTGCCACACACAGGGGTCCCTCCCTCCTGTCCAGATGCGTAAGGGATTCCCCCTCTTTCCCTTCTCCCATAGTTCTTTATCATATTTTTTGTTCTTTCATCCTAATAATGATAGGGGAATAATGTTCCCCTTTTTTTCTTTTATCTTTTATAAAGTATTCACCTTGCTATTTTGGCAATTATTGAATATTCAAAGGTATAATAGCGTTAGTTCTCTTTTTTACCAGTTTATGTTTTTCCATTTTTATCCAATAAACTAATTCGTTAAAAGCTTATTGAAATATATCAGTGTTTTGTTGTTTTTTTCTAAATATTTAAATAAGTAATTGTCAATTGCAAAATCGTTGCAAATGACACCCAAAGAAGATAGGGGATATTAAAATAAACAATCCAGTGAAGTTGGGGTGAAAATTTCCACAAGGCATAAAGGGCCCAAATAAGCGTGCCTAAAACAAGCAAAATGTCAATTAAAGCCAAAAGGTTATTTTTTAATCCAAATTGTAAAGGCGTGAAGGCAAGGTTAAAAATAATATTAAGCAAAAAGGGAAGCGTTACTATTAGCGGTATTTTACCTGTAAGCGCTTTATAAAATACATTGCCAAAGGTTACAGCAATAATTGCGTATAAAACTGTCCATACGGGACCAAAAATCCAAGATGGTGGCGACCACGATGGTTTGATAATTTGTGAATACCAGTTATATGTATTCATTTGTTTTTATTTTTTTGATTTATTCTTTAATTATTTTTTAATATTCTTCGGCCTTTTATAATTTTTTTTCTAAAAATTTTTTAACACTTTTTGTATCTTTTTATAGTCAATATTTCTCCGGCACAATTCTATTTTTCAATCATTTTTCTTTTTGTCTATTTTTTATATAGCTTATCTAAATGGAGGGCTTTAAAACCAAAATAAACAACCAAAGCAATAATAATGAAATCTATCAAAGCATTCACAAAATCACCCCACAATATTTTAATTGAACCAATTGTTAAAGCATAGTTAGATAGATTTCCAATTTTTCCCAAAATCAAACCAACAAGAGGATTGATAATATCGTTAACCAAGGCGCTAACCAATTTTGAGACAGCGCCACCCAAAAGAAAACCAATGGCTAAACCCACCACTCCTTGTTTTCTAATAAAATCTATAAATCCCGACATAATTTTAAAATTAATTTAAATTTTTGCGACCTTTCATTTTTTATTATTGATTCTTATTTTTCCCTAAAAAATCCTTTGTTATTGCTATTACCCATTTCAAATGTAATATAAAATGGATCAATCCAAGTACAATCATCAAGACACCAAAAATAATATGAAAATCTTTTAAATTTCCCCTTTCTAAAATTTCAAGGCGATACCAACCCGCTCCTGGTCCTTTTGGAATAAATAAAAACAAAATTCCCGAGATGGCAGAAAACAGAAAACAAATAAACATTAAAGTATCAACAATATAATTTAATTTTAGTTTATTTTGTAACATAATACCAGTTAATTTTTACTTTTTGACTTTTGAATAAATTTTTTTTATCTTTTTATTTTTTGTATTCTTTACAAATTAATTTAGCGCAAATACGTGCTGATTCAAAAATTGTTGGCAAACCACTTCCCGGATGGGTACCTCCGCCAGTTAAATAACAATTTTCCACCTTTTTTCATTCTTTCTTTAATTTCTTTTATTTCCTTCTTTTTAAGTTAAAAGATTCAATCAAATAGAAATAAAAAGCGCTCGGCAAGTTTACTTTCTCAAATTTAAGATAATTAACCAATGACTCTCATTTTACCATCATCACTTCCTATCACTACCTTATCTCCTTCTGGAGAGAAATTGGCTGTATAAACCCATCCTCCAGCAGCTTGATATTCAGCTAAAACCTTAGGTTTTCCTTCTTCATCTTTTTCTATTAAGGAAAGGACTCTCATTTTACCATCACCACTTCCTATCACTACCTTATCTCCTTCTGGAGAGAAATTGGCCGCTAAAACCCTTCCTCCAGCTTGATATTCAGCTAAAACCTTAGGTTTTCCTTCTTCATTTTTTTCTAGTAAGGAAAGGACTATCATTTTACCATCATCACTTCCTATCACTACCTTATCTCCTTTTTGAGAAAAATTGGCTGCTAAAACCCTTCCTCCAGCTTGATATTTAGCTAAAACCTTAGGTTTTCCTTCTTTATCTTTTTCTATTAAGGAGAGGACTATCATTTCACCATCATAACCATAACCACTTCCTATCACTACCTTATCTCCTTCTGGAGAGAAATTGGCTGCTAAAACCACTCCTTTAGCTTGATATTCAGCTAAAACATCTTTTTCAGTTAGTTTTCCTTCTTTTTTCCACCCAATGATTTCTTTTTCATAAATCTTTTTTATTTCCTGAACAAGCGCACTTATTCTTTGATAACCTTCAATTGTCTTTCCTTCTTTTTCCATTCTTTCTTTAATTTCTTTTATTTCTTCTGCCAATAATAAAGCCTTTTCCTCTTTGATTTGTTCAGGAGATTTTTCTTCTTTTTTTTCTTCTTGAGCAAAATGTTGTTCAAAAAATTCAGGCATATAACCAACCTAAATCAATTGATGTTTTTGAATTAGTTTAGTTTACGCAAATTGTATTTTCTAATTAATTCATTGAGTCTTTTATTTTTTAATTGTTAATTCAAAATTTATTTATGGATTATTTTAGAATCAAAGAGTGGCGAATTTTATCAAATTGACTTATTAAAGCATCGCGGTTAAATTCAGAAACACTACCTTGGGGGTAATTTTCAAGAGCCCCATAATGAATAAAATAACGCACTGCTAAGCAGGAATTAGTTCCGGGAAAAGCCCAAACTTGTTCTTCATAGCGATTGCCTGCAGCGGCACCACCAGAAGAAGCAAAAGAATATTCAATATTATTATCAGTAATCATTTGTGGTTTAACTTTGTCACTTAAAAAAAGACTAGCATTACAATCTGAAACATTAGGTATTGCTTCTACTGAAACACCAGTATCAAATCTAGATAAATTAGTACCAGTAGCAAGACTTTTAGGAATAATAAATTTGACACCACTAATATCTTTGTCAGGACCAAGATCTTGATATTTATAAGAAGAATCAACAGAATAGCCTTCAGGATAACGAAGAGTAAATCCTAATTTACTATTTAAATAAACATTCGGTAAACCTCCTAAATCCGGAGAAGCTATAATACAACCTTTGTAATCTTTTTCCTCATTATTTTCTAAAATTATAACTCCATTACCCTTACTCCAAAAAACAAAAGATTCATCCTTATTAGCATAACGGCCACCATCGGCAGAAAGAGTTTGAGCTAAATCAAAAGTTCGTCCGTCACTTAAAACTAATTTTACCCTTCCTGAAGGAATGGGCATCTCGCCTGGCTGAACTGGTTTTGGCTCTCCTTTATAAAAAGCAGCTTTAATAGTTTTATTACTTTCACAAAGATAAGTAACTTCAGCAATAAGAGACACAGAAGAGGGAGAAGAACTGCTTTTTTTATTCAAAAACCATATTCCCCCAATAAATAGCAGAATTAAAAAAACAGATACTAAACCCAAACAAATTTTTTTGTTCATATTTTTTATAGATATTTTAATATCTAACCGATTCGGTAACAAAAAGGTTAGATAATGACAATAAATTAATAATTCTTAATTTTCCATCAACTAACCGACCTAAATCAGTTGGTGGTTTTTGACCTTTTTGATTGTTTTTTAAAGAATCTCTATTGTTAATTATAACAGTTTCTGATTTGGTTTTAAATAAGTGTATAAGCCCACATACCATCAATCAAGGAAAAGTTAATTTTATAATAACAGAAAGCTTAATGAATATGAAATGTGGAAATTGGGAAAATATCCAAACTATTCTAAAAAAATACCCTCACCTTATAAGACCCATAATTATAAAAAAGATGATTTTAAATATATTAATAAATTAAGAAAAATGTCGAATTCTAATAAATCAGAGTTCGTGTCTAAAAATACGAGTGCCCAAATTAAATCAATTCAAACTTTCTCTATCATCTTACCAAATTTAATTCACCAAAGCAAAAAAAGAAACCCGAAAAACTGAAAACCTTACTCCCCCGCCTATATGCACTTTCAGTGGTATTTCTATTCTCTCTTTTTATTGGCTCGGTCGCTCGCTTTCGCTCGCTCCCTTGCCCTTATTTTATATTCAAAAATGGGGTTTTGAAGTTAAAAAGAGCGAAAAATTATCTTAAAATCCGTTATAAAAAGTCTGCGTTGACTCTGCGTTCCCGAACACAGAGTTTTAGAAAGGTTGGCATTGAGTTAACATTCTAGAATGCCAAGTTTTTTTGGCAATAAAAATTGCCCCGCTATTTCGAGCAGGGCTTTTTGTTTTTTTCCCTAACAACCTTAATTAAATCTGCAGAAGTCGGGCAGCAACCAATCACGGATAATCTATCTTTCCTATTTTGGCAGGCACAGCTTCCAAAACGAATAGTGTCAGAGAGATTATCTATATCTTTACAATCTCCAACCGCAATTCTTAAACCTTTCAAAAGTTCAGGCCTGGTCAGCTTAATCTTTTTTAATCCAAGGTAGAGTCCGCCGATACAGGAAGAACAAGGATTTCCGTCAACTATTTTAACTTCGAACTCTTTTGCCATATATCTTAATCCAGGGGGGATACTCCTAAAGGAAGGACTGACTGTAAAAAGGGGGCCTAAAATTTTCATTTTCTTAATATCAATTTCTCCCAAGCCCCTTTGATAGCCGATCTTTAGATACTTCACCTCTCTAGGATTAAGCCCCATTATTTCTGCGCAAACACTATCTGCGGCTATAAAATCAGTTGAGGCGACCAAGGCTCCTAATTTCCTGGGTTGGTAGAGTTGGGTGCCAACTATTCCATCGATAATGGCGAGGCAATTCAGTCCATTGATAACTGAGTAAAGGTCAACTATTCCTTCCTGGAGCCCTATTCGGTGAAAAGACCTCTTTTGTTTATCTAACAAAGTGCCTTTCATATTCTTCATTGAACAGGACATTCTGGAGACATAATTCGTTTTCATTTTAGCTAGACTAATAAGATAGTCGGCATTTAAAACTTCTTCAGGTAGTAAAATTTTCTTTATAGCTAGGGGGTTATCAACAGAAACTTCAACATAGTTACTTTTTTTAAAATCAATGAGTTCAACGCCTAATTTTTCAGCAACTTTTTTTATTCCTGTCTTTTGATAAGCTGCCCAGGTATCAGCTCCTACTTCAGAAGACTCTCCTATTGTTACCTTTGCTCCAACTCCTTGTAATATCTCGGCAAGAGCCTCAAGAACAATGGGATGAGTTGTTCTCCCTTCTGCTGGAGCAAGAACTCCAACACAATTTGGCTTTATCAGAACTGAACAGTTTCTCATCTGCTCCAAAATATCTAGATCTGCTAACATCCTAGATAACTTTTTCTTGATTTGAGCTTTATTATATTTCTCTTGTTTGGCAATTGCTACTTTTATCATTTTTCTTCTCCTTTCTTCTTCAAAGATTCAGCTGCTCTTAAGTAAGCACCCTGAAGATTTGTCTTATATGGAGACGATGCTAACTTTAGATGACAATTACCCCCTCCTTCACAAACCACCAATCTTGTTTCTTTTTCAAATAAATCAGCCGAACCCATTATTTGTCCGCTCAGTCGGACTTCAAGAGTATCGTATATTCTTTGTTGGGAGCGAATCACTTTAGTTGCTTTGGCTATACCATAGCCAAGAAAATGACCAAACAACTTAAAGGCCTGTTGAGCAATGGGTTCGCCGTGATGGGCAAAAAGGCTTAACATTTTGGCTATCTTTTTTTCGTTGGAAAAGTCTTTGAGATTTATCTTGATGCCCTTAGGAAGGTATCTGCTAATCTGGTTTTGGTAGTAATCTTCAGTATCAAAATCTTGGCCGAAGAGCAAGATATCAATGATATTTTTTAATCCAGTTGCCGAACCAAGCTTTCCCACTCTTATAGAATTTGAACTATTATTTGGTCCTCGCAAGGGCTTGCCATTTTTATCCTTTAAAACTTTATCTATTTTCTCCTTATCTACATCACAAAACTCCTTGAATTTCTTATATATATAAGTTTTTGGTAGAGCTACCTGAAGACCCAAATCATTTGGTATTGGATTGTCTTTATCTGAAAACTTATGCTTAGGGTCAAGCCTGGTTAAATAAGGAAGCCTCCCATCATAGTTAATATAGGCACTTCCAATACCAGAACCAACAACAACATAAAAGAATCTTTTTCGGCAATTGTGCCATTCACCTATGGCTCCGCAGTCTGCATCATTATCAATAGTAACAACCTCAACGCCTAATTCTTGTCTCAGAAATTCCGGGATATTAAAGCCAGTGAATGATGTCAAAACAGTAGACCGGTATAAGGAATTATCTGTTGCTATAAGACCTGCGACACTTAATCCCACTGCATCTACTTTGCAAGTAGAGAATTTTTTAATCCTTGTTATCAAATCAGCTTTAGCTTTTTTTAATCCGCAATCTCGGTAATTATGTTCCCAGGAAGTTTCTTTTTCCTCTTCGTCTCTATAGAACAATCCTGCCTTAACCGAAGTTCCACCCATATCCAAAGCTAAAATTCGCTTTTTCATAACCTTCTCCTTTCTTTTTTAATTTTCAAGGGGCAAAAATCAAAGTATTTATTGCGGCATTTATTGCATCCTTTTATTTTTGAATTGGAATTACAACTTCCAACCTCACCCCTTTTTTTAGTTATTTCTTCATCTTGAGCCATCAGTTCAGGCATTCTGCTCATATCTCCGGCGTGAACACTAGTTACTGTTGCCTTGATTCCCTCAATGGTATCTTCCAAGCTCGGAAAACCCACATGTTCTCTGGGAGGAATAGTTGTTATTTTCCCAACATTATGCATAGCAGCAATAGCTGCTCCGCTGGCAGCAGCATATTGATCACAATTAAAATTGACTTCTGTAACTATTGGGCCTAACATCTGGAAGGGAACATATTCCCCAAAATCTTTTCTCAGTTTATCTATCCCCGGACCGATATCTTTCAATGGCTGATGGCTCATTGGCTCAACAATAGCCTGAACCCCAGCTTCATCCACCCTTCTAAACATCTCCATTTGCTGTTTTAACTCCCATTGATGAGCTTTATCATAAGCTTCGGTCACACTTATTGGTCGGAAAGTAGAACCAATATGCATAGTTACCCTGTATTTTTTAAATAAAGCAAGAATATCTTCAAGAATTGGACCGTAGGGATTATCTGTCTTATGGCGTATCATATAATTAAGCAAAACCCCTCCTTGCCTACTTGCTGTTAGAAATGACCTCTCCTTAACAACTTCCAGATCACTTAATTTCATCGGGATAAGGTTAAGGGTCATATAATCCACTCCAGCTAAAACAGACCATTTTATTTCTTTCCACAATTTTTCTGGGGTTACCTCTCCGTTATTATCAACTGCAACCAGAATAGGTGCCACTTTTCCAAAAGCAATTTGAGGATAATGTTCCTTACCATATATCCAGAGAGGAGGGTCCATTCTAATTATACTCAAATCAATTATAGTATCAACCCCGAGTTTAGCTGCGGCTTCTATTTTTTTCTTTTCCAATTCAACCCCTTTTTTATCGTTGGCCCCAACTATCAAGTTAATTTTTGTTGTCAGACCTTCTCCAACCTCAACTCTTGCTTTGCTTAATTTGTTACCAATTATTATTCGTCTCATTTTCCTTAAAATTTATTAAAAGGTTTTTAGCTTGCTAATTTTATTTTATTTATTTTCTACCTAAAAGTCAAGAAACCTCTTTATGTTGCCTTTTAACTATTTTATAAATTGCTTTTTTTTAAAATTTACTTAATCCTTAAATAATTCTCGTAAGACAGACCGATTAGCATTAGTTTGGTCTTAATTTTATATTTTTGACTTTTTTTACCCATTTTTGAATATAAAATAAGGGCAAGGGAGCGAGCGAAAGCGAGCGACCGAGCCAATAAAAAGAGAGAATAGAAATAGATCGGAAG
>Ga0207433_10013705_pt1 | contig 11867 bp, 9 predicted proteins | sample YelNatPaOPGAMG01_FD_187559 | JGI IMG/M metagenome (GOLD analysis project Ga0207433, IMG submission 187559) | Hot spring thermophilic microbial communities from Obsidian Pool, Yellowstone National Park, USA - OP-RAMG-01 (SPAdes) (version 3) | ecosystem: Environmental > Aquatic > Thermal springs >...
CGCGTCATGGACTTGCTTAGCCAAGCAGGTGGATTGCTACCGACAGCCAACATGTCCAATGTCTCTTTGAACCGCAAGGGCGAGGTCTTGACTTTGAATCTCGGGAAGTTGTGGGAAGGAGAGATGGAGCAAAATCCTGAACTTCAAGATGGCGACTTGGTTCTTGTCCCTGCATCTCAGCGAATTTGGGTCACAGGAGCAGTCCAAAGACCTGGCAGTTTTGATTACCAACCCAACATGACCGTCCTTGACGCTATCAGCATCGCAGGCGGTCCGAGAAGCCTTGAAGAGTCAGACCTGAGTGCAGTCAAGATTGTCAGCGGCGATACTGCGAGGACAGTTAACCTTGAAGCAGCGTTCCGAACGGGAGCGCTCTCAGTTGAGCCCATTCGCCCAGGCGACATCATCATCGTCCCAGAGAGAGCGAAAGCCTACATCTTCGGTGCTGTAGCGCGACCGGGTGCTATCGGCGTCAGGACAGGCGACACAGTTTTAACCCTCATCAGCAACGCAGGCGGTCCGCTGCCGGATGCAAAACTTGAGGAGGTCGTTTTAGTTCGGATTGTCAAGAATAAACCAGTGGTGACGAAACTGAACCTAACGCAAGCGATTCAAAAAGGAGACCTTTCCCAATCACCTCCAGTCCAGCCGGGCGATGTCCTCTATATCAGCCGAAAGCAGCGAGGCAGTGATTGGGATGACCTCGCGCGAATTATTGGGCTGGCAAACAGCATCGCTTTCCTGACCTACTACTTGGGGCGGTAAAGATGGGTTGAGCGTTCTGAGTTGCGCGTTGAGCGTCCGGAACCACCAAATTACGCTTTACGCATCACGCTTCACGCTTTACGCATTACGCTTTACGCTTCACGAATCACGCCTCACGAGTAAACTCACCTCTGCCGCTGAGTCCCAATGAGCCAAAGACACGGCAAAGTTTGGCTTTAGTTAGGGTTACATCGTTTCGGTTAACACTGCATAAAGGATGCTTTAAACTCTTGAGACAAACGAGGGGATGGATGGCGATGAGGAGATGGTTTCATTCAGGTTACGGCTTTGACGAGAGAAGGCGAAAGGCTCAAAACGAACGCTTTGATGGCGAATGGCAATTAAGTTGGCGGCTGACAAATGAAAACAAAGGGGGCGATTTTATGCGGCTTCGGGCTAAAAATTCCCTCCAAACCAGACGAACCCCATCAAACTTGCACTCCGACCAAATTTCGGTTTTGCTTTGCGACGACCACCCACTTTTCCTGCTCGGTTTGAAAACTTTCTTGGAACGCCAAAACGGCATCAGAATCGTGGGTGAGGCGACCGACGCTGACACCATCCTTCGCCTCGCTACACGATTGCAACCCCAAATCGTCATCATGGATATGTCAACGGCGAAGAAAAACGAATTTTCAATCTTGCACCAACTTGCCGAATTTTGCCCGGAAACGAAGGTCATCATCATCACCGGCTATTGCGACCCTGTGGACTTGCTCAGGTCAATAAGGGCTGGGGCTCAAGGTTACCTGTTCAAATCCAGCGATCCTGTCCTCATCCTCAAAGCAATCGAAACTGTCCGCGACGGCAAACCTTGGATTCAACGGGAAATCACCCCTCACTTGTTTGATGTCATCACCGATTTGTCAAAAGCAGCCACAGTCCCGCCAATCCAAACCCTGTCTTTGAGGGAGCGGGAGATTTTGCGCCTCGTCGCCGAAGGTCTTAGCAACAAAGAAATTGCAAACCAACTCCACTTGAGCGTCCAAACCGTCAAAGTCTACCTCACCCGCATCTTCCACAAACTCGGTGTCCGCAACAGAGTTGAAGCAGCCCAATACGCCATCGTCCACATGAATGAGTGGGCGGATTAAATTGGGACTGTGCTCACGGTCAATTTTGTGCTATGCTGACTATCGGTGATTTGGCTATGGGAAAGGGCGTGAAAACCAGAACAAAGCGGCGCCAGAATGAAGGGACTTTGACTTATGAAGTCGCTGAACTCTTCCCCCGACAGGGCGAATGGACAGAGGAAGACTACTTGTCGCTTCCCGAGACCAACCGACTGGTGGAACTTTCTGACGGGAAACTGGTGGTGCTCCCGATGCCGACAGACACTCATCAACGAGTTGTCGGTAAACTTTTTCGGCTAATGAGCGACTATGCGGAAGCGAACCGACTTGGGGAGGTCCGAGTCGCACCTCTCCGAACCCGCCTCTGGCCTGGCAAGTTTCGCGAACCCGACATCAGGTTCATGAGCGCCGAGCATGCCGATAGAATTGGCGAAGATTACTGGGGCGTGCCTGACTTGGTGGTTGAAGTCATTTCGCCCCGAACTGGGACATCAAGCGGCACCGAACACATTGACCGAGGCGAAAAATTTGAAGACTACCGGAAGGCTGGCGTCAGCGAATATTGGCTCGTTGACCCTGAGGACGAGACCATTGAAGTCTATATCTTGCGACACGGCGCATATCACTTGCTCGGAAAATGGAAAACAGGCGAAATCGCCCACTCCGAAATCCTGAAAGGCTTCTCAGTCCCAGTCGACGCAGTTTTCGGCAAGCAGTAAACCTACGCATTACGCTTTACGCATTACGCATCACGATTCACGCACCGGAGGCAAACCAAATGACCGCGACCGAACGACGAAAAACTGGTGGCAGTTTAGCGAGGCGGATCGCCCGCAACATGATTTCCCGCTCCGCCCGCCACTTCGTCAGCGCCCTTGTTGTGAGAACGCTAAGAAAAGTTTGCCGTAAGGTAAGGGGTGGTTATTCATGGCAGTGAAGGAAAGTGCCCGAGAAAGTGCACCAGTCATTGTTATCCGACCGAGAAAGGGATGGTGGGACATTGATTGGCGTTCCCTTTGGGAATATCGGGAGTTGCTTTACTTCTTCATCTGGCGCGATGTCAAAGTCCGATACAAACAAACTCTTATCGGTGCTGCTTGGGCAATCATCCAACCTTTCATGACAATGGTCGTGTTCAGTTTGTTCTTCGGAAAATTGGCGAAAATCCCATCCAACGGTCTTCCTTACCCAATCTTCTACTACAGTGCTTTGTTGCCTTGGACATATTTTGCCAATTCCATCCAAAACGCCACTAACACAATAGTCGCTCACCAAAACATGGTCAAAAAGGTTTACTTCCCACGCCTCATTTTGCCTTTGTCAGCAGTCTTGTCAGGTTTGGTGGATTTTGCTATTGCGTTCTCTGTCTTGCTGGGCATGATGCTGTTTTACGGTATCATGCCAACTTGGAAATTACTGCTTTTGCCCGTCTTGCTTTTCCTCGCAACGCTTACGGCTTTTGGAGTTGGGCTTTGGCTTTCAGCCCTCAACGCCCTTTACCGCGATGTCCGCTACGCAACTCCGTTCCTAATTCAACTCTGGCTCTTTGCATCTCCTGTCGCCTACCCTGCCAGCATGGTCCCAGAAAGATGGCAGTGGCTTTATTGGCTTAACCCGATGACAGGCGTCATCGAAGGTTTCCGATGGGCGTTGACGGGACAAGGTCAACCGCTTAACAACCTCTTTTTCGTCTCACTTTGCATCGTCGGTTTGATGCTTGTTCTTGGGCTAATGTTCTTCCACAGAATGGAAGGCACCATCGCCGATGTAGTTTAGATTACGCATTACGCTTCACGCATTACGCATAACCAGAGGTGTCAGAGCAATGAGCGATGTCGTAATTAGGGCGGAAAGGTTGAGCAAACTTTACCGAATCGGGCAGCGGGAGAAATTTACAACTTTGCGGGATGTTATCTCTCGCACATTTACCGCTCCTTTCCGTCGTTGGTTTAAAAACAATCAAAACGAAATAGTCTCAAATTACCAGTCTTCAACCTCCAACAACTACATCTGGGCGCTTAAAGATGTTTCATTTGAAGTCAAGCAAGGCGAAGTTGTTGGCATAATCGGTCGCAACGGTGCGGGGAAGAGCACACTGTTAAAAATTCTTGCACGCATCACTGAGCCGACAGAAGGTTACGCTGAAGTTCGTGGTCGGGTCGGTAGTCTGTTGGAAGTGGGAACGGGCTTCCACCCAGAGTTGACGGGACGGGAAAACATTTACTTGAGTGGAGCCGTTTTGGGCATGAAGAAGCGGGAGATAGACCGAAAGTTTGATGAAATTGTGGCGTTCGCCGAGATGGAGAAGTTTATTGACACGCCGGTCAAATACTACTCCAGCGGCATGTATGTTCGGCTCGCTTTTGCCGTCGCTGCTCATTTAGACCCTGAAATTCTGCTCGTTGACGAAGTTTTAGCGGTCGGCGATGCTGCCTTCCAAAAGAAATGCTTGGGCAAAATGGGCGATGTCGCTAAAGAAGGTCGCACCGTCCTCTTCGTCAGCCACAACATGGCTGCCATTGAAAACTTGTGTTCAAGAGCAATTTTGCTTCACAATGGTCGTATTTTCTCTGAAGGAGAAACTCGTTCCGTTATTCGCACTTACCTTCAGTCATTTTTATCAGAAACATCGTCTTCTTCACTTTTAGATGTAATAGAACGAGAAGGCACTGGAGATATCCAATTTACTGACTTCCATGTTGAAGACATATATGGTAATAAATTGTCAGTTATTCAAAGTGGACAAGATGTGGTTTTTGTATTTAAATTTAAATGTAAAAATGAACAACTCCGAAATATTGATTTTGGTGTCGGTATTTATACGTTAACAGGAGAAAGATTAACTATTTTTCATAGTCAATATAAAAATCAAGTTTTTGAAAAAGTTCCTAAAGAAGGAGAAGCTCGATGTATTATCAAAAGATTTCCTTTTGCTCCTGGACGCTATATAATCAAAATCTCGATTATAGTAAATAATGTGGTTGCAGACTCTACTCCTTTAGGTATTGGATATATTGATGTTGTGGAAGGAGATTTTTGGGGCACAGGGAAAGTGCCTAAAGTATCTTTTCCTTTCTTAATTGATGCTGAATGGTCTATAATGTAATTTTTGTATAGATATGAGTACTATATTTGATTTTCACAAAATTGATATTGTTGTTTTTATTCCCCGTATGGTGGAAGGGGGGGCGGAAAGAGTTACGATTAATTTATTAAAAGGTTTTGTTAAGCGAGGTCTTAAAGTTGATTTAGTGCTTTTTTGGAAGGAAGGTGTTTTTCTTAATCAAATCCCATCGCAAGTTCGAGTGATAAGTCTTGATGCTCCTACTAACCTTTATCCTTATCGCTGGCATCGCCTCCTTAAGTTCCTTTGTAAACGACATTTATCGTCTTTTGACTTAGATTGCCTTTTGAAAGCAAATGCTGTATTAGCAAAAATTGTATTTTACCTTCGTGGAAAGTCATCAATGTATCCTATGTGGATTAACACAATAGCTTTGCATTTAGCGAATTACCTGAGAAAAAATAGACCTAAAGCTTTACTTGCTATTATGCACAATTCTAACATTATTGCCTTAAAAGCACAACAATTTGCTCATATTCCATTTTGCCTAACAATCAGTGAACACACTACACTTTCTATAGCTCTTCAATTTACCCAAAGAAGAAAATTCATAGAAAATTGCATAAAAACCCTTTATCCCAAAGCTAACACTATTATAGCAGTCTCTCAAGGTATCGCAAAGGACTTGATAGAAAGTTATAAAGTACCAAAAGAAAAAATTAAAGTTATTTTTAATCCTATCGTAACAGATGAACTTTTTGAACTTTCAAAACAACCTATAAATCATCCATGGTTTGAGCAAAACCGATTGCCAGTCATCCTCGCTGTTGGGAGACTGACGAAGGCAAAAGACTATCCGACACTTTTCCGAGCCTTTTCTTTAGTTCGCCAAGTCCGTCCTGCCAAGTTGCTCATTTTGGGCGAGGGAGAAGAAAGGAGTAATCTGGAGCGTTTGGCTATTGAATTGGGCATCCAAAACGATGTCTCAATGCCAGGCTTCGTTGATAACCCGTTCGCTTTCATGGCTAAAGCATCCGTCTTCGTCCTCTCGTCTGCTTGGGAAGGTTTGCCGACAGTCTTGATTGAAGCCTTAGCGTGTGGTTGTCCAGTTGTTGCGACTGATTGTCGCAGTGGACCGAGGGAGATATTGGACAATGGTCGTTACGGTCGTTTAGTCCCTGTCGGAGACCACGAAGCATTGGCAAAAGCAATTTTGGAAACTTTGGATAACCCTGACTTTCCTGCAACTAAGGAGGAGAGAATTCAAAGGGCTCTTGAGTTCTCTTTGGATGCTGCAGTCGAAAAATACTTGCAAGTATTGCTACCTGAAAGATTCGGCATTACTTCAAGGAGGCAAAGAAATCCATGAAGCCACGATTTGTTTTTTACATTCACACTCTCGGCGGGGGAGGTATACAACGGTCATTTGTTAACTTGACTCAGGGACTTGTGCGTAGAGGATATACCGATCTTTGGCTAATTGCCAACCGAGCACAAGGTCCTATGAAGGCTTACTTGCCACCTAATGTGCACATTATAGACCTCTGCGAACCAGATGTCCCATTTCGCTTCGCCCGCCTTTTGCGCTATTTGTCCCAAAAACACGCCAATTCGCCTTGGCTCAATAGTGCAACGAAAGCCCACTATATTGCCTTAAAAGCCATTGGCTACTTGCGTAAACGACACTTGCAATTCATGCTCCTTTCTTCGCTGATGAGCCTCAAATTAGCGGACCAACTCCTAAAAATCCGACCTGATGCACTGTTGTCAGCATATATTTGTAACCTCTCAGCTATTATGACTCAGCGATTTTTAAACGATTTGCGAGTTGTGATAAGTGAGCGTGGCACTCCATCATTGTATCTTCCCTTTCTATCTGCTGCTGGCACTGTTTTGAAGATGATGCGCCGCCTCTACCCAAAAGCGGACAGGATTGTGGCGATTTCTCAAGGTGTAGCCGATGATTTGATTTCGCTCTTGAATTTGCCCCACGAAAAGGTCATAGTCATCTATAACCCTGTCGTTACTCCAGAGTTGTTTGAGCAAGCAAAACAACCTGCGAACCATCCATGGTTTGAGCAAAACCGATTGCCAGTCATCCTCGCTGTTGGGAGATTATCTCCAGAAAAAGACTATCCGACACTTTTCCGAGCCTTTTCTTTAGTTCGCCAAGTCCGTCCTGCCAAGTTGCTCATTTTGGGCGAGGGAGAAGAAAGGAGTAATCTGGAGCGTTTGGCTATTGAATTGGGCATCCAAAACGATGTCTCAATGCCCGGCTTCGTTGATAACCCGTTCGCTTTCATGGCTAAAGCGTCCGTCTTCGTCCTCTCGTCTGCTTGGGAAGGTTTCGGAAATGTTTTGGTTGAAGCCTTAGCGTGTGGTTGTCCCGTTGTTGCGACTGATTGTCGCAGTGGACCGAGAGAGATATTGGACAATGGTCGTTATGGTCGTTTAGTCCCTGTCGGTGACCATGAAGCGTTGGCGAAGGCGATTTTGGAGACATTGGACAATCCCGATTTCCCTGCCGACCGCCAAACACGGTTTCAACGAGCCATGGAGTTTTCCGTAGATGCTGCCGTTGACAAGTATTTGAAAGTCCTGCTGGACTGATTGGTAGGAGGGGCGTAAGCCCCGAACCGTAGGATGGGCGTTAGCCACGAATAAATTTGTGTCGTAAAGCGTAATGCGTAAAGTGTAAACGGCAGAAATTGGCGATTGGCGATTAGTGATTGGTCGGTAGGAGTGGCGTCAGCCCCGAACACAACATTGCTCAAAGAAACTATCTTGCAACGGACGGATATTTAGGGAGGAGTGACAACTCATGCGATTGCGAGGTTTGTCCCGACTACGGAAAATAGTAAGATGGATAAGATACAATTTCGCACACCGAGCGATAATTGTTTTTTATCACCGTATTGCTAACTTATCCCGTCTTTCAGTGAGTCCAGAAAAATTTGCTGAACACTTAGATGTGCTCACAAAATATTTCATTCCGATAAAACTCTCTAATCTTATCAATCACATTTATGATGGAACTTTACCTAAAAAAGCAATTGTGGTCACTTTTGATGATGGTTATGCAGATAACTTTTGGAACGCATATCCTCTATTAAAGCGTTTTGGTGTTCCTGCAACTATTTTCGTAACCACTGGGTTCATCGGAAGCAATAAAGAATTTTTAGGTGATGAGTTAGAACGATTGATTTTAAGAAAAACGGTAATGCAGCAGCATCAAGAAGATAATGACCTAAAAGTTAGCAAAATACAAGAATTGTGTCTTGAGATAGATGGAAGAGTAAGGCAATGGAAATTAACAACAGAAGAAGAAAGGCTAAGAGCATATCACGAAATTCATGACTTAATGAAACCTTTGCCACCAGAACAGCGAGAGGCAATTTTAGAGCAATTACGGCTATGGGTTGGTGCGAGCAGGAACGGTCGTCCCGAATATCGCTTTATGACCGTCGAAGAACTTGTGGCAATTGGCAATGAAGGTTTAGTTGAGATTGGCGCTCATACAGTTAACCATCCTGACTTAACGATGATTCCGCCTGAGCGACAAAGATGGGAAATCACGATGAGTAAACAACATTTGGAAGAGTGGCTGGGACGAGTGGTAGATTTGTTCGCTTATCCTTATGGGCATGTGAATGATGTAACGAGACAAATAGTGATTGAGGCTGGCTTTAAAGCAGCGTGTTCGACAAAGCGTGGGGCTGTTACACATAAATCCGACCCATTTTTGCTCCCTCGCATCCGAGTAGATGATTGGGATGGAGAAAGGTTTCTGAGGAGATTGTTGGAAGTTTGATCGGTCAAATGCTAAGCAAAAATTCGCCCCTAACGGGGCTCCTACCAGAACGGCGGCGAATGGTGATTGGCGACTGGTCGGTAGGAGGGGCGTCAGCCCCGAAGAAATTCGCCCCTGACGGGGCTCCTACAAAACAGCAGCGATTAGCGAATAGCGATTAGCGATTAGTTGGTAGGAGGGGCGTCAGTGTTGAACTTTTCAAAGTAGAACATAAGACACAAATCAGAAGAAACGGAGAAACGGTGAAACGGAGAATCGGTGAAATTACGCATTACGCTTTACGCATCATGGGAGGCTTAATCCATGCGCCTTCTTTTTCTCATTCACGGTTACCCGCCCGATGTAGTTGGCGGTCATGAAGTCCGTTGCCAGCGAACCGCTGAAGGGTTGAGGCAGCGAGGTCACGATGTTTTGGTGCTCACAACCTACAGGCGCGAAAACGAACCACGAAAGAAAGGGTTCGTCTGGAAACTCCTGCGCTCCAAATGGTCGGAAGACCCAAAAAGGTCAGCATTCAAATGGGTCTTTGTCTATCGGCACAATGTCAAGGTTTACCGGCAAGTCCTCAGAGAATTCCAACCCGATATCATCTGCCGATGGGGTTTAGATTGGTGCACGGCTGCATTCGTCAATTATGTCCACGAAACTGCTCCAGTCCCTGTCGTCGTGTTTGTCGGTGGCGGCATCCCAGCCGTCCCTGACGATTTGTGGTTTCATTTCTGCCGAACACCCGCAAAAGGCACTTTGCAGAATTTGGTCAAAAAAGCCCTCATTAAATTGGCTTCTCTGTGGATTCCGACCGAGCCTAAACCCATTGATTACGACACAGTAAACTTTCTCAGCAATTTTGCACGGGATTGGTGTTTGCAGAAGGAGGGCTGGAAGGTAAAGAGACCTGTGGTCATTTATATCGGCGTTGAAGTTCAACGATATTCCCTGCGCCCGCCAGAGAGTTACCACAACCCGCCTCGGTTCCTATTTGCCGGTCGGATAGACCCAGAGAAAGACCCGCTCACTTGCTTGGAAGCAGTGGAACGACTTGCCCGAAAAAGATTGCCTGTCCGCCTTACCCTCGCAGCGGGGACAAGTTTGCACCCTGACTATGAACGGAAAGTGTTTCAAAAAGCCGAAAGCCTCAACGGGCTCGTTGAAATCCGGCACAAAGTGCCACAATCGGAGATGCCTAAGTTGTTGGAGCAACATGATGCATTCGTCTTCATTTCTCGGATGGAAGGCTTTGGTAACGCCCTTTTAGAAGCGATGGCAGCAGGGTTGGCTGTGATAGCGACCCGATGTGGTGGTCCTGACGAAATTTTGGTGGATGGCGAAAACTGCCTGATTTTTCCCTTTGGCGACGCCGATGCGTTGGCAGAGCGGATGGAACGGCTCATTAAAGAACCAGACTTGGTCGTCAAACTCGGACAAAATGCCCGAAAGTTAGTGGAGGAACGGTTCACCATAGAACGCTACTTGGACGAGACAGAGGCGTTGTTAAAAAGCGTGATGCGTAAAGCGTAATGCGTGATTCGTGATGCGTGAAGCGTGATGCGTAATGGCGTAAATTTTCTCCGTTTCTCCGCTTCACTATCCGTCATTCCCGACCTGCCGACTTGCCGACCTCACGATTTGCCGATAAGTTAGACTTGTAGGAGTGGCGTCAGCCACGAACATAGCCACGAACAATACACCCCACCTTCCAAATAACGGATGACAATGATGCTTGTAGGAAGAGCGTTAGGCTGAACGAAAATCCTGATAGGGCTCTTTACAAAAGATGTCGGCTGGAATGGAGTTGGAAAGCTAAGTGAACAGCCGAGGTGTTTCTAAATGGCACCGTTGGGCATTGTCATGTTCGCTAATGAGTCTTGGGAGGCTGTAGGTGTTAGGCAGCGTGAGTTATCGACTTGGCTATCGGAACGATGGGAAGTTTTGTTTGTGGATCGGTTCAACTATCGTCGTTTCCCTTTACGACATCGGCAATGCTACCGCCAATTGATTGTATCCCTCCGAACCCCCCGTCAGATCAAGCCCAGATTGTGGCATTGGACGCCCCCACCTCTTTTCAGCCCAGGATGGCGACAGCGTTGGGTGCCGTTGTTAAATCGAACGATGCTTAAACCCCTTTTGATGCGAGCGTTACGAAACATCGGGATGAACGAATTCATTCTCTTTTGTTGTGGGCACACCGACGAGCAATTCGTCGGCTCTATGGGAGAAATTTGTGCCCTTACTGATGTCACCGATGAAGTCACTGGGTTCGCCAACACAGACCCTCAATTGGCTGCGGAAACAGAGAGGCATCTGTTAAAAAAGGTGCACATCGCCTTGACCACTGCCCCAAGCCTTTATGAGAGCAAACGCCACTTGGTGCGTGAGTGCTATTTGGTGCGCAACGGGGTGACGCCAGAACGCTTTCGTCCCGCGTTAGAAAACCGACTACCACTACCTGACGACATTAAAATGATCTCACACCCGCGCATTGGCTTTGTCGGGGTCATTGCGGAGTGGGTGGACATAGACTTACTTGTTCATGTTGCCTCCATGCTCCCTCAATGGTCGTTCGTGCTGGTAGGACCTATCAAAAAATCTATCGCACTTAGTGACCTGCCTCCAAATGTTCATCTGCTCGGTCCGAAGCCTTACGACATGGTGCCTGCTTACTTGCAAGGGATAGATGTCGCCATCATTCCTTTTGAACGCACCGAGTTCATCACTCGCTATGTGAACCCAATCAAGTTGTATGAGTATCTGGCGGCTGGAAAGCCCGTCGTCACTACCCCTATGGGTGATTACGATGGCTTGGAAACTTTTGTTCATATTGCCGAAACCCCAGAGGCGTTTGCCAGCGCTATAGAGGTCGCGATGAAGGAAACCGCTCCTCAATTCAAAGAAGCCCGATGGCAAGCGATCCTTGATCGGTCTTGGCAAGTCCGTGCCAATCAAGTTGATGTCATCCTGAGAACCCATCTGCAAAGGTGTCATGGGTTGAAACTTTAAGGGAGGCGACGAGGAGATGAAGGTTTTGTTCGTCGCACCTTACTACGGACCTGTCCATAGTTCGGGGCGGTTGTGGGTGAAGTGGCTGCGACGGTTGGGATGTGAAGTGACCGTGTTTGATTACCGGCAGGCGGGGATTCCCGAACGCTGGTATACG